>OLSL01000880.1_pt1 | contig 30986 bp, 24 predicted proteins | sample 1672511 | NCBI WGS metagenome assembly OLSL01 (sample SAMEA3136694, study PRJEB25190) | human gut metagenome | biome: human gut; feature: human-associated habitat; material: faeces | place: Austria | collected 2013
CTCTGCCCCTCGACCCCGCAAGCGGCTGGCGCGCCGCTTGAGCACGCGCTTTTTTGAATTCACGCTATGCGTTTGAGCGTGCTAAGCTGTTGCACCGCGGCTTTTACGGAGATTTGGACTAGGCTTTGGCTTTGCGTTTACGTACCCTCCACAATCTTGAAATCCATACCGAGCTTCATCGTGCCGCCTACTATATCATCAAGACAATCAGGGTCATTGCCCTCCAGCCATATCACTACCGTATACTTATCTTTCGCACCCGGCGCAAACTTCTCTCGCCTACTCTCCATTACCTTCGTCGAGGACGCGAACTCTTCATCACAATCGCTCTCCTTGCCCCCGCCATTCGACTTCGTCTTGCCATACACCGTCTTTTCGCCATTCACATACAGCGCTACGCGTATCGCTTCGTCAACATTATTCGTTACGTTTTCGATAGTCATTTCGCCGTCATACGTCAGCGTGTCTTTGCCGGAATTTATCAGATAAAACGTGTACGCGATATAGCTTTCGCCGTTATGACTGCCGTTCACTTTGTCGATGTTCGCGGGCAAGTCCTCGCCGCTGATGTTCGTCATGTCGTACACGATGTCCGCATTCAGCTTTGAATTTGTCTTGGTATAATCCGGCGTTTCCGAAAGCGTAAGCCCTTGATTAACCATATCGTACTTATTTATCTTGACTGTAAAGCTGCCGTACTTGTCATAGAAGTACGAGATAGCGTAAACTATCGCAACTATTGCGACGAGAATTATCACCAGTATGCTGAAAATTCTCATCAGCACCACATATTTCTTGGCTTCTTTCGCCGTGCGCCGCAGTTTTAAGGTGTCTACCACGTCGCTTTCGTGTACGTTTTGTACGTCCTGAACGCTTTCCGCGTTATTTTCTCTGTGTTTTTTCAAGGCCGTATCTCCCGTTTCGTTAGTTTCTTCTTCTTACATATCGCTCGGCGACGTATTTTCCCGCGCCAGCGCCCGCGTAGTAGTAACAGCCCATATCGTGCAGGGTCTTTAACTGCTCGTCGTCGAATACCCCGCAGGCTATTGGCTCGGCTTCAATGCCGTTCACGAAGTCCAGCAGGGTCTTTACGCAGGTCAGCGCGCGCTCGCCGCCGCTCATGTTTTCCGTCGCCGCGGGGCTGAGCATTACAAAGTTCGCCTCCAACTCGGCTATCTGTGTCAAGCCGCCGCCGTCGAACCCGCACACCATGAAGTGAAAGCCCTTTTTCCTGAGCACGCCGACGTTCACCGCCGCCGCCGTGTCGCCGAGGGCGTTTTGCGGTATCTCGAAGCAGATCTTCGCGGGGTCGGCTTTGAGCGTTTCGCAGAGTTCGCAGATGGTTTTTACGCAGTCCAGCCTGCCGAGCGCCGCCGCGGGTATCGCCAGCGAGCACCACGAAAAGCTGATCTCACGCGCGCGGAATTTCGCCACCGCCTGTGCCAACTGCACCAACGCGAGCTTGAAGAGCGGAAAAGCCTGTCCCGTGCTCTCCGCCACGGGCATAAAATCTTCGGGCGCGAGCACGCCGAGGGTAGGCCCGTTGAGCCGCATTGCCGACTGAAAAAACAGCACGTCGCCGTCCGCGGTACTGCGGATAGGTCGGTAGCTCAGCTCGATGGCGCGCAGACCGTCTACTGTGGAAGTTGCCGCCGCGATGGTCGCCGTGCCCGTGGTATCCTGTGCCATTTTTTCACCCTCTCTCAGCAAGTTTTTCTGTTACAGCGAACCAGTTCTGACGGTATGTGTCATCTCCGTGCCCGCAAAAAAATATTCGTATAATTCCAAAAACGCCGATTTGGGGTCGGCGTTTTCAGTGTTATTTTGTTTGATTTTGGTTAGCCCTGATCAGTAGTAGCGGTTTTCTTATCAAGAGAAAAATCAAAGTTGATATTCCAATCCTGATTTGCAGTAAGGTCATTGCAATACTTGCTTTCGCCCTCGAGCCATACTCTTACGATGAAGCTTTCTACACCGTAATTATTATCGTTTGCCGCAGGAAGCTTAAATACAGCGGTGTTTGTTGCAGTTGTTCTTTTATCATTATCACCGTTTGCTTCGACTATTGTTCCAGCAGCTCCAGTTGCGTTGTTATAAGTCGTTGCACTTGTAAGAACTTTTGTATTGTATGTATCGTTAGTCAAACCAAATACAGTAGTGTTACCAACAGCTGGGGTGTTCGCAGTAAGTGCATTAGTTGTTGCAGAAGACATCTTGCTAGAACCAGTAAGATCTGTTGCATCGTTACCGCTTGCAACAGGGATAACTGCAACGCGTACTGCCTTCATGAGTTCTGTTCCGTTATCAGTAGTATCTTCGTTTTCACCATCTACTATCGTTACGGTGCAATAAACGTCGCTTCCTGCATCATCTTTATTGCTGGATCTTATCCACATAGGTACATCAATAAAATAACCGCTATTATTTTCTGTCTGTTCAATTTTAGTACCGGTGATTTTTCCTGCTGTCAGAGTAGCGGAATTTGCCTGAGTTGCGGCAATTACGTTAGCATCGTCTGCAACTTTGGTACCACCGGCGTAAATTCCCTCTTCATCTTCTATAAGATAAAGGTTGTTTCCATCAGCAGAAGAAGCGGGTTTGAGTTTGCCAATCGTTTTATAAAAATCGCTTACTGCAATTTTCTTAGTCCATGTTGCGCTGCCCTTTGCAGGAGTTGCAACAGTATCAAGTTCGCCAAGTGAGATTTCAAGCGAGCTGCTGGTAGTTGCGGTCATCTGAAGTCCGTCAACCTGAACATCTCTATTCATCGTAAACCAAGCGTAAGTAGCGGTGGAGAGCATAACTGCTGAGGCTGTGAACATCGCTACGGCGGGTATCAGCTTTTTCTTGGCTGATGTGTTTTGTGCGTTATTTCTTTTCATATGAATACGTTCCCTTCATAAATTATTTTGCGCCGCGCCGCGCGCCCGCGCTTTTTTTAGAGCGCCTCATTGCCGAATGGCGGCTCTTTTCCTTAGTAATATTATACATTATTCGACCTTTTCTGTCAACATTCAAAAACGTTTTCGCTTATTAAGTTTCTGCTTTAACTAATTATCAGCCAGTCTAAACAAAAACCGCTCCGCACGGCGCAGACCCTTGATTTTGCTGATTTTTCTCGCCATCGCGCCGCCGCTTTGCTATTTTTCACTGTAAATACGCAATGCTATTTTACTTATTTACAGATTGTTTACCGGGAAACGTGGGGTTTTCGTGTTTCCCCGCCATCGGTTTCGCCGCGCTTACTTATGATCTTGCTCAAATAATAAAGCCCCGCGCCTTACGAAAATTTTCCGAAAGCGCGGGGCTGTTGAGCGTATGCTTATTTAGTTTTTACCTTTTTAGCGCTTGACCACGAGCTGTAATATTTCGTGCCGTTCACCGTTTTGTACGAACGCACCTTGACGTAGTAGGTCTTTTTCGCCGTCAGCCCTGTAAATGTCTTGCTTACAGTGGTGTTTTTCTTGACGTAAACGCTCTTGCCGCCGCTAAAGTCTGACTTCGTGCTGTACTTTATCTGGTAGCCGTCGACGTTTAGGTCTTTCGTCCACTTCACGGCGAAAGCTTTCGTTTTTGCCGTTACGCTCGTTATCACCTGCTTCATGGGAACTATCTTGAACGTTTTCTTGATAACGCCCGTGTACTTGCCCTTGCCCTTGATGGTGACGGTCGCCTTGCCGATGGCCTTGTTGTTGCTGTATTTTACCGTGTAGTCGGTGTTCTTTACAAGCTCCTTGCCGCTCAGCTTCACGGTAACAGCGGGCTTTCTCGAAGTGCCCGTGAACGTAACTTTGCTCGCTACCGTGACTTTCGCGCCCGAGATGTCCTTAGCGCCCAGCGCGGGTATCTCAGCCGTTTGCAGTACCTTGCCGCATACTGTGCATTCCTTGTGCTTGCTGCCCTTTACGCCGATGTCGGGCTGTTTGTCGATCATCCAGCCGCTAGCCTTGTGACCCGTTGCCTTTATCGTCTGTGTTTCCGTATTTCCGCATACTGTGCAAGACCGCTTCTGCGAGCCGTCTTCCGTGCAGGTAGCCGCCTTTGTTACCGTCCAGCTGCCGTATTTGTGACCCGTCGCCTTTATCGTCTGCGTTTCAGTGTTTCCGCATACTGTGCAAGACCGCTTCTGCGAGCCCGCCTCAGTGCAGGTAGCCGCTTTTGTTACCGTCCAGCTGCCGTATTTGTGACCCGTCGCCTTAATGACCGTCTGCGCCTTGATGACCTTGCCGCATACCGAGCAGTGGCTTCCCGCCGTCTTGCCGTCGGTAGTGCAGGTAGCCGCCACCGCGCTGTCCGCGACTTCGGTGTGGCCCTTAGCCTTTATAGTCTTGTTCTCGACGTTTTTGCATACCGAGCAGGTGCGGATCTGAGTGCCCGCGGCGGTACAAGTAGCCGCCTTAGTTTCTTTCCATGCACTGTATTTATGACCCGTGGCGGCTATGCTCTCGTAGCGCTTTTCGCCGCAGATGGTGCAGGTGCGTGTGCGAACGCCCTTTTCCGTGCAGGTCGGCTGGGTGGTTATCGTGCCTGTGTTGAAGTTGTGCGCGTGGCCGCAGACTATTGTGAAGGTGTGCGCCGCGTCGGGATTATACTTCGGGTAAACTTTCAGCGTTACGCTGCCGTTTTTTGTAAAAGTAAGCCGCGTGTAGTAGCTCTGCGGGTTTGACTGCACGGCTATATCGTCCGAAAGTTCTACGACGTACTTCTTCTTCATGTCCACCGTGTCGCCATTAGCGTCGAAGACCATTATATCCAGCGTATTGCCGATGGCGTAGCTGCTTTCGGGCCGGCTCCAGAAGTTGCCGCTGTCCGCGTTAGTCCTGTACCACGATTTAAAAGTAGTGTCTACCGTGAAAGTGTTTACATATCCGCAGACTTTGCAGGTCTGGGTAACTGTGCCGTCGGTCTTGGTAGCGTTTTTCGTAACGTAGTCGTGGCCGTTGTGGATTATCTTAGTGCTGTGCTTCGATATATCGCCGAGGTCTATGCTGTTGAACGTTATGTCGCCGTCGTTCCAAACATACCAGCTGACTTTGCCGTTAGCCGCAATGGGCTGGCAGTCTGAAAGCTCGCCCTCGAAGCTGTAAATATCGCTCGTTACAGCGCCGTCAGCGCCCAGCTCGGCGTAATTCACCTTGCCCTCGCGCGTCCAAAGAAGCATAAGCTCGTCGTCATTTATCTTCACCAGCTGCGGGGTAGAGGTTGTTTCCGTGCCCTCAGCGTAATTCGTCACCTGCGTTACCGTCTTAGTGCCGAGGTCTTTCGATACGCGGGCTACGAAAATGTTTCGCGTAGTGTTGTTCGTTATGTCCGCCTGATCTACCGAATTCATCGCGGTGATGTAGTCGCTCGAAGTGACTTCAAAGCCGCCCATCGAGCCGCCCGTGATGTTGTAATTGCTCTGGTGTTCGGGGTAGGTCAGCATATCTACCACGCTGCATTTTGTATAGTAGTCGGGCACAAAAGTGCCTTTCGTGAAGTCGGTATTGTACTTTATCAGCACGGCTGAGCGCGGGCTTGCGTCGCCGTGGTCTGCCGCTACGATAGATGTTCCGTCGGTGCGTATGAACTGGTTGAAAGAGTGGCTGACGTAGCCGTAGCCCGTGTTCATTACATCTGAAAACGAGTCGGTTATCTTCATCGTGTCCATATCGAACTGTATCGTTACGTTCGACTGATGGTTCTTGCCGTCCTTAGAGGAAGTGTACATCTCGTGGCAGGTGCGCACGAGCAGATATTTGCCGCTCTGCGTAAAGCGCGCCGTGCCCGCGTTGAAAGGCTTGGTGGTGTTCGCACCGTAAAGCCCCGAGCTGCCCAGTCTGTTCCAGTTTTTATCGTACTTCGTTATGCGGAAAACTTCGGTGCTGTTATTCTCGCTTTTGTTGTTCTGACCCGTGAGGACGTAGTAACTATCGCCCGCCGAGTAAAATCCGCCGAAAATCGGCAGGTCTAGGTTTACGGCAACGCTCTTTTGCAGCGTGAAGTCTGCTGAGTAGTACTCAGCCAGCAGCTTGCCGCTCACCGCGTCGCCCTGAACGCGCAGGTAGCCCTCGCCATCGGCAAAGAGGTATGAGTTTATCACTTTCGACCAGCGGTCATAGGTCTGCGCGCCCGCGTTCGTGCCCTCGTAGCTGGCGCACTGTCCGCGCACCTCGGTAACGTCGGAAGCTGCGGCGGCGCTCAAAAAAGTATCCGCAGGCAGGGTGGGAAGCATGGTGAGCGCCATTGCTCCCGCCACGGCGGAACTAATTATTCTTTTCTTCATATAATATTCACCCCGTACAAAAATCAATAGTGGTTGTATCTTATATATGTAATAATAGCACAAATATAATAGTCTTGTCAATGACAAAAGTACAGTTTTGAACATTTTTTTATAAAAAAACTCCCGCGGCATGGTTTCATACTGCGGGAGTGGGATTTTTGTCAAATGCTTATTCATAATATATTATAACATTTATATACATAAACTTCAAGAAAAATGTAACCAAAAGTACGAAAATGTAACGAACGTCTGCAAATAATGTAATGAATTGGCTTAAAATGTAACGAAAACATTTTATATAACAAATTAAAATACTTTGGTTGAGTTATGTCTAATATTGGTGTAAAATATTATATGGTATATTCAAAATAAATAATTTCTTAGGGGTGTTTTAAATTGAATAGTGAACTCAAGGTGTACATTTTTGACGACAACCGCGCGGCTACCGCAGAGCTGAAAAACTGTATAGAAGGCTTTTTGCAGAAGCACGGCTGCTACGCCTCATTTCGCTGCTTTGAAGAGCCGAAACAGGTGGAGGAGCTGCTGAAAAGCGGGCATATCGGCTGCGATATATTTTTTATGGATATAGAGCTGGGGCTTGACGTGAACGGGATAGAGCTGGCGGATATGGTGAGCCGCATGGAGCCTGAAATAAAGATAGTTTTCGTAACAGGCTACGCCGACCGCTACTCGCAGGCGATATTCATGCAGTCGCCCGCCCTGCGTCCTTTCGGCTACGTTATTAAGCCGATAGACCGCGCCGTGGTAGAGCGCATACTCTCGCTGCTGATAAAGGGCAGCGAAGAGGCTGAGGAAAAGCGCGTAGAGTTCAGCAAAAACCGCCGCGTAGTGAGCATAAATCTGCGCGAGGTGATGTACATAGAAAGCTGGCGGCGCAAGCTGATATTCCATATGCGCGACGGCGCTGAGGAAGAGGTGTACGCCAAGATCTCGGAGATAACCGACCGCCTGCCCGATGGCTTTTCTCAGTGCCACCGCAGCTACATCGCAAATCTGAAATTCGTACACTCGGTAGACGAAAAGAATGGCGAGGTGAAGATGGTAAACGGCAGAGATCTTTTCTTGGGCAAGACGAAAAAGGACAGCTTTATGGAAGATTTCTTCCGCTACAAAGGGGGTATCTAAATGGGGGAGATGATATTTTACGCGCTGACATCGGCGCTTACCTGCATACCCTACTCCTACTCGGTGCACTACTCGCTCACGCCGAAGAAAAAGACGCTGAAAAGTCTGCTTTTGTACAGTCTGCTGATATGCGTTATGCTTTGGATAAAGCTCTTTTTCGACGCGCGGTATAAAGCCTCGCTGGCTACCATACTGATAACGAATTTCTCGCTTTTCGCGACTATGAAGATATTTACGAAGGACTCGTGGGCAAGGGTATTCAAATTTTATCTGATATTGACAACCAGCATGATAATCAGCGAGTTTTTCTGCGCACTGGTGTTTTTTGGAATGGGGCTGGAATTTGACAATATGGTAAACAGCCTGCCGGGAGCGGGCGTGCGCTTTTTCTCGACGATAAGCGTAAATATTTTCATGTTCCTAGGAATATTCGTGTGGAACAAAATATCTAAAATAGAGATGAACACCAAACTATGGGAGTTCTTTGCCGTACTCGCCGTGCAGATGGTAATTTGCAGTCTTTTCATAATAGGTCTTACAGAATACGGCGAGAGCGTAAAAATGCTGAACGTAGTTATCTACGTCGGCGCGGCGTGGATTTTGACCGACGGCTTTTTCATCAAGGCTATCTATGACAATCAACAGAAAGCCGAGCTGAAAATGTCGCTCGACCAAGCGATGCAACTGGAAAAAATGCAGTATGAATACTACGAAAATCTCACCGAGTCGGTGTACTCCATGCGTAAATTTCGCCATGATATGAACAATACGCTTCAAACTTTGTCCGTCATGATGAACGACCCCGATTCGCCCGAGTCGCGGGAAAACGGCAGACAGCTTTTCGAGCAAATGCAGGAAAAATACAAGCAAACGCAGATACCTTATTACAGCAGTAACCCTGTTATAAATGCGGTGATTTTGTCGAAATCGCTTGCCGCTGAGGAGAACGGCGTTAAGCTGACCGTTTCCGTCAACGGCGAAAATCTTGACGGCATTGAAAATATCGACCTTTGCAGTATCTTTTCAAATCTGCTTGACAACGCTCTCGAAGCCGCGAGGAATATTCGCGACGGCGAGATAGAGCTGAGTTCATGGAGCGAGGCGGGGTATTTCTTTATCAAGTGCGTGAACAGTTACGCGGGAAAAGCTTCGCTTGCGAAAAAGAACGGCAAAAAGCTTGCTTCCACAAAGGGCAGTGGCCGCGGGCTGGGCTTGTCCATAATCGAGAGCGTAGCAGGGAAGTACGATGGGCGCGTTGTTATCGACGCTGAGGAGAAGTTTTCGGTGCTTGTCGGCTTGAAAGTTGGTGACGGCGAATGATGGATATTCTCATCTACATACTGCTTTGCGTTATCACAAGCGTACCGTACGTCTACTCGGTGCGCCGCTCGCTGACGCCGAAGTACAAAAGCGTGCGCGCGACCCTGCTTTACGGGCTGCTGATCTGCGCGCTGATGTGGCTCAAGCTTTGGCTTGATTTCCTGAAAGAGGATTCGCTTTTCACGATACTTTTCACGCAGACTATGCTGTTTTTCCTCATGAAAATTTTTACAAAAGACTCGTGGGTGCGCGTGCTGAAATTTTTTCTGATATTCAGCGGAAGCGCGGTGATAAGCGAGCTTTTTTGCGTGCTGGTGTTTGTGGGCGTCGGCGCGGACATCAGGTCGTCGAAAGCGGTGATGTATCTGCCGATAGGCCGCTTTTTCGGCACTATCAGCGTGACGATCTTCATGTTCATCGCGGTGTTTATATGGAACAAAATATCGGGGATTGAAATGAATACCAAAACGTGGGAGTTCTTCATGGTGCTTGCGGTGCAGATAGTGCTTGTCTGCGTTTTCCTCGTCGGCGTGACGATCAACCCGAAAAACGTGCAGATACTTCAAGTCGTAATTTGCGTCGGCGCGGCGTGGATTTTGACCGACGGCTTTTTCATCAAGGCTATCTATGACAATCAACAGAAAGCCGAGCTGAAAATGTCGCTCGACCAAGCGATGCAACTGGAAAAAATGCAGTATGAGTACTACGAAAATCTGACAGAATCTGTTTACTCCATGCGCAAATTTAGGCATGATATGAACAACACTTTGCAGACGCTCTCCGTCATGATGAACGATCCCGACTCACCCGAGTCGCGCGAAAACGGCAGACAGCTTTTCGAGCAAATGCAGGAGAAGTACAAGCAAACGCAGATACCTTATTACAGCAGCAACCCTGTTATAAATGCGGTAATCTTGTCGAAATCGCTTGCCGCTGAGGAGAACGGCGTTAAGCTTACAGTATCCGTCAACGGCGAAAATTTAGACGGCATTGAGAACATAGACTTGTGTAGTATATTTTCAAATCTGCTTGACAACGCTCTCGAAGCCGCGAGGAATATTCGCGATGGTGAGATAGAGCTGAGTTCATGGAGCGAGGCGGGGTATTTCTTTATCAAATGCGTGAACAGTTACGCGGGAAAGTCGTCGCTTGTGAAAAAGAACGGTAAAAAGCTTGCTTCCACAAAGGGAAGCGGCCGCGGACTGGGCTTGTCCATAATCGAGAGCGTGGCAGGGAAATACGATGGGCGCGTGGTTATTGACGCTGAGGAGAAGTTTTCGGTTATGGTGGGGCTGAAAGTTGCGGAGAAAGTCTGAACGAGTGGACGATTTTTGCGTGCAAAAATGACTTTCACCTCTTGCAATCCTGCGAAAAATATGCTATAATAAATACGTATAACTACTTGCAAAAACTTCACACAGAAAGGTCGTAACCCAAATGTCAGATAAAAAACAAATGCCGCAGAAGCAGAAAAGCGATAAGCCGCTATTTATGCGCATAATCATGCTCGCGATCGCCGCTGTTATGGTGCTCGGTATCGTGATCGGCGCTATCGCCGGCTCTACCTCCGCTTTCTTCTGATGGTACACATTGGAAACAGCTGGGACGCTCTGCTGGCTGACGAATTTCACGCGGATTATTACTTGAAGCTTCGCGAATTTTTGAAATATGAATATTCGCATTACCCCGTTTACCCCTCGATGTATGATATTTTCAATGCGCTGAAATATACGCCGTATGAAAACGTCAAGGCGGTCATCATCGGGCAAGACCCCTACCACGGTGAGGGTCAGGCGCACGGTCTTTGCTTTTCCGTGAAGCGCGGCGTTGCGCCACCGCCTTCGCTGCAAAATATCTTTAAAGAGCTGCAAAGCGACCTCGGCATCGCTCCCCCGCACCATGGCGAGCTTACCGACTGGGCAAAACAGGGCGTGCTTATGCTGAACACCGTGCTCACCGTGCGCGGCGGGCAGGCTAATTCGCACCGCGGCAAGGGCTGGGAACAGCTCACCGACGCCGTTATCCGTCTGCTGAACGAGCGCCCGCAGCCTACCGCGTTTATACTCTGGGGCGGCAACGCCAAGGCGAAAGCGCCGCTTATCACAAACCCCGCGCACGCCGTCTTTAAAGCCGCTCACCCCTCGCCACTCTCCGCGTACAACGGATTTTTCGGCTGCCGCCATTTCAGCGCTGTAAATAAGTTCCTTACAGACAACGGCATCGAGCCGATAGATTGGCAGATAAAGGATTGAAATATGTATTAGAAGAGCCTCTCCGTGGTTTTTGCGGAGAGGCTCTTTTGGGTGGAATTATTTAATTAAACGTTTATCACTTTTTACGCTTTACCTGTACAGCTGCGAGAGCGCCGCCTGCTATCAGCAGGGCAAATACGCTGGCTGTACCGCCGGTGGTCGGGTTAGAGTCGCCGGCTTTGGAAGATGAAGAAGCGGTGCTTGAATTTCCGGAAGCCGAACTGCCGGACGCACTGCTTGAAGTATCCGTACTTGATGTATCAGAAGCGCTTGAAGAGTCCGCCGCGGAGCTTTCTGTATCGGAAGAGCTGTCTGCCGCGCTGGAGTCCTCAAGCAGTGTCAGAGTGAGCACCTGCGTGTGGGTAGCGGTGTCCGCCGTGATGGTGACAGTGGTCGTTAGCGGCTGAAAACCGTCCGCTTCGACCTCTACCGTGTACTCGCCCGCGGAAAGCTCTACGGTATTTGACTCAAGCACTTCACCGTCAAGCTTGATCTCGCAGTCCATAAGCTCGGCGGGGTTGACTAGGAAAGTTACCTCGTACTTAGGCAGGGGCAGAAGCGGCGTACCCTCGGCGTTGAACCTGTAATCGCCGCCGTTTTCTACTATCTGGTTGTAAAAATCTTCGGTAGTCATGTATTCGTAGGTCTTGGCTTCGGCAATGTTCTCAACGCCGCCGCCTCCTGCGGTGATCTTTTCAGTTTCGGTGAAGTAATTGTTGCTGAAAACGCTGTTTTTGCCGCCCGCGCCATAAATCGCGCCCAAACGTGTAAAGGGAGCGGAAGCGGTGTACTGCGAAAGGTCTATATCGCCTGCAAAATAGCTGTTTGTAATAGTTGAATTTTCGGACATAGTGCCTGTCAGACCGCCTGCGTCAGATGTGCCGTTTCCGATAGGAGCAAATTTGCCGATGGAATAGCAGTTGTTCATCTTAGATTCTCCGTAAAGCTCGCCTGCAACGCCGCCAACGTGCGAACCTGCGGACGTTATATCGCCTGTATTTGCGGAATACTGCACGGTACTGTTGGAAACATATGCCGCAACGCCGCCTACATAAACGCTTCCCATATCGCCTGTTATCTCGATATTGCCCTTATTTTCACAATATTCTATAGCGGTATTGTCTAAAGCATAGCCGACCATACCGATCGTTCCGTAAACGTATTTGCCGTTGTTTTTAAAATCAACATCGGAAACGCAGTCAGATATCATAGATCCTATTGAAACGCCAGCGATAGTGCCGAAAAAAACATAATTTCCGCCATTCTGCACATCCACATTGCCGGTAACAGTAAGTCCGGAGACCTCGCCGCCCTCAATATCGCCAAAAAATCCGCAAAGCGCGCCGTTTTCGTAGCATTCGGTAAAATCAATGTTAGAAACAGTGTGACCGTTGCCGAGGAATTTGCCGCTGAAATAAAATTCATCGTCATCTTCAACAGGGTAGCCGATGGGCGTCCATTCCACGCCGCTGAGATCAAGGTCAGCCTCCAGCGAAACAACAACGTTGGTCTTGCCATTATAATCGCCGGTATTCACGTTCTTGGCAAACTGCATAAGGTCATCCACAGAGTCTATAATGATCTCCTCAGGCGCGGCCGCAGCAAAAGCCGCAGGCGCAGCAGCCAGCGTCAAGCTAACGCAAAGCGCTCCGCTCAAAAGTTTTTTGAAGCATTTCATAAAAATTTTCTCCTTTTTAACTTACTTGATTTTTGCCTAATATGGTTCAAAAGCCAAATGCTTTACTTTATTATAACACGGGAAGCGTTAATTGTCAAGACACATTTCGGCAAAACTAGATTAACATTTATCAAGGGTAGGGTGGCAAAAAAAATTGCGGATAAGGTGAGAGTTCTTATCCGCAATTCACATATTAAAACGGCAGCTCTTTCAAGCCGTATTTGTCGAGAAGGTCTTTGCGCATATAGAGGTTGATGCTGTAATCGGCTTTGGTGAATTTGAAGATCTTATTTCTGTTAAACTTAGCAATACGGACATACTCTACGGTATCAAGTTCTTCCTCAGAATATATCATTTTTAAGTCTACCTCAGAAATAATAATATCCGGCAAACCTTTATCATGCCATTTCTTAAAATCCGCCTCAGGATCATCAGACTTTCTGTACTGAGTGTACATATCGGAGCCGTCCTCATTTCCGAAATTCATGAAGATATTCTTATCGAAATAAGGCGAAAGCTCAGTTGCAACGCCGGCAATAAGCGGCAGATCTGTACGAGTTGTTTTCATTTGTTCAAAAGTCAGTTCTTTTAGCTCCTTTTTCGTATAGTCGCCTAGATCAAGAGTATATTGCCATTCACTCAAGATCTTCAGATCCTGCAAATTGTGATCTTTTATATACTCCGACATTTGCTTTGAATATGAGTACGGATATTTTACTTCATACACCGAGCTGACAACACTCTGTGCTATCGGCAAGATCAAAGCAGCTGCCATAACGCCGCAAACAAGCTTTCGTATAATAGCCAAGTTGAGCTTCGCTCTTATTTTTTCAGCCATATCGTTAAATACCGCCGTACCGTTTTCGTCTATCATTATCCAAAACCAGTATATAAAGAAAAGCGATATTATACCTGAATGATGAGGTGAACTGTAACCCAACGTCATAAAAATAAGAAGAGGCACACAGGGGGCGAAAAATTCCGAGATCATTTTTGTCTTTTTGCCACAGTAAAATATGAAAGCCAGTATAGCCAAGCCGCCGAAACACTCAAGTATGATAGTTACCAGCGTAGGAGCATCTGCCATTTCATATGATAAAAACATTCCCCAAAACGCTTCAAAAGGCAAGAAAAATATTGTATACGAATTCTTGAGTTTATCTATTAGTGACATATTGAAAGAATAGTTATACGTCTGGGAATTTGGCATTACAGAAATTATAATAAATGCCGCGAGAACAAGCAATCCAAGCAATACATAGCATCGTCTGTCTTTCAATACACCCTTTTTGTCATTAGTGTAAGATGCAAATATTTTTACCACCCAAACTACTGATACCATGCCTGCGATGATGATGCCATACATCTGCGAAGCGCATAGTAGAGCCATTGATAGTACAAAAGGCAGAGGTTTTTCGTTGCGTTTCTTATATGTAGCGGCCATAAAAAAGATCCCGAGCATGAATAAGGAATACGGACGGGAAAGCACGCCGTACTGATAGAAAAGAAAATATGTAAAAGGCAGCGTACATTTCAGCAGCTTTGGAAAAGGTGACTTGAATATAAGCAGATACATTGCCGCACTGCATATCACGATATTGACAAATTTCAGAGAAAAAAGGTACGGTGCGCCAAGCTTTGCGAAAGGTACGAGCAGCAAATGCCACAGCTGCGGGTGACCCTCCCAATGCGGTATTTCGAAAAGAATGTCTTTTATGCTCGCCGAGCGCGCTATCTGCCATGCCTGCGCTTCATCGAACCAAGGCTCATGAAAATATGAAATAACTGATATGCCGACAATATACAAAAGGAAAACTAATATCTCTATACTGAATTTTCTTTTGGTTTGTTCTTTCATTACAAAATCTCCAATGATAAAAAATTAAGGCTTCGACATTACATCGAAGCCTTAACAGTAGACTTACTTAGTTTATATTACTGAGAAATCCAAGAAGCAGTTACAGAAGAGATCTTCTTGTTTCCGCCGTTCTTCCAGTTCTCCCAAGTCTGAGCTTCAGGATACTGACCAACCATTTCGTCGCCAGCATTCTTTGCCCAATGTACATAGAAGGAATCAGAACCGTTGATAGTAGCAGAACCTACTACTACAACGCCAGCTTCATTACCGTTCTCGATAAGAGCATCAACAACAACCTTCTTAGCCTTGTCAGCATCAGTAGAAGCACTGCTGATAGCAGTTGTACAGTTAATTGTACCAGTACCGAAGTAACCGATAGCGTCGGACTTGTTTACGCCCTGAGTTTCCTTATCAGCTACATACTCAGATACAGCATTGTAAGCGGTCTTAGCGTTTGAGTTTGCGGTCTTAAGTCTGGACTTCTTAACGTAGTTAAGCATCGAAGGAACCAGAATAGCTGCCAGTACGCCGATAATGGCAATAACTACTACAAGTTCAACCAGAGTAAAACCTTTCTGTGTCTTTTTCATAGAAAAATCCCTCCATAAAAATATTTGTTTTATAAAGCACCGCAGCGGAACTGCCGCGGAAAGCTTACTTTATGTACCGCTTTCGGCTCACATCTCTTTGTGCCCCTCAGCGTAATTACATTATACACCGCCTTCTCTGATTTGTCAATAAGTTTTCACAAACTTTTTTGAAATTTGTGCAATATAACAAATCGCTTGTCTGCATTTTAGCAGTTTGAACAAACTGTAAACCGCAGGCCCCTTTTCGGAGCGGAAGTATAATCCAGCTAAAGCATTTTCAAGCCGCGCTCCCTGCATTTTGCTGCATGTCCGCACTCTCTTTGTGTCCTTCAGCGTAATTTATTATATCTTAAAACAAATTATTTGTCAATAGGTGCGAAACAATTTTGTTGATTTACACAAATTATTTGTTCATAAATCCCCCCGTAATATTAAATGTGACACATGTGTGAACAGCAATGTTGTTATTCGTTATCGGGAATATGACGAATGACCTCGCGGTGTATCTTTATCATAAAGAAAATGCTGGCGGAAAGCGACATTATCTCGGCTATCGGGAACGACCACCAAACCATGTCGGGGTTGCCGGTCTTTGCGAGCAGGAACGCCGCGGGCACGAGGACTACCAGCTGGCGGGCAATGGATATTATCATAGAATTTATCGGGTGCCCCAGCGACTGGAACGCCGAGCTGAATACGATGGCGACGCCTGCGAATATGAACGAAACGCTGATTATCCTAAGCGCGGGCACGCCCCAGCGCAGCATTTCGTCGTTCGCCTTGAATATCTCAAGCATCTGTGCGGGGAATACCTGCATCAGCAGCAGACCCAGCAGCATTATCGACGTCGCGAAAAGTGCGGAGATCTTTATCGTCTTTACAAGGCGGGTGCGTTTGCCTGCGCCGTAGTTGTACGAGATTATCGGCACGGTGCCGTTGTTAAGACCGAATACGGGCATGAAAATGAAGCTTTGGAGTTTGAAATACGCGCCGAGTACCGATTGCAGAGTGTCTTTAAGCGCGCCAAAGCCCGCCAGTATAAGGTTGAGCAGGAATGTCATTACAGAGGTTACCGAAGCCATTATGATCGAGGGCACGCCTATCGCGTAAATGCTCTTTACAAATTTTTCCTCGGGACGGAAGCCGCGCATATTAATGTTTATCTCGTGGTTGCGAGTGACGTTGAGGTATATGCCGAACAGCGCGCCGCATATCTGCCCCACCACCGTCGCGACTGCCGCGCCCGCAACGCCCATTTTTGGGAACGGGCCAATGCCGAATATCAGTATCGGGTCGAGCACGATGTTGATGACTGCGCCAAGCCCCTGCGTGAACATCGAGAGGACGGTCTTGCCGGTGGATTGCAGCAGACGTTCGTTCATTATCTGCATAAACGAGCCGACGCTCAGTCCGCCCGCGATGTAGAGGTACTGTTCACCGTAGCGGATAGTAGCGGCGACGTCGGTCTGCGCGTGGAAATATACCTTAGTAAAGCAGAGGGTCACAGCGAGGAACGCGAGGTAGCTGCATACGGCGAGGAAAATTCCGTGCCGCGCGAACTTGTTCGCCTTTTCAAACTTCTTTTCGCCCAGTGCGCGGGCGAGGTTAGCGTTGACGCCGACGCCCGTGCCCACGCCGACGGCTATCATAAGATTTTGCAGCGGGAAAGCGAGCGAAACGCCTGTAAAAGCGTTCTGGTTTATCTGAGAAACGAATAGGCTGTCCACGATATTATAAAGCGCCTGCACCAGCATAGACACCATCATAGGCAGCGACATTGAGAAAACGAGTTTGCCGACGGGCAGCACGCCCATCTTATTTTCCTTAACGGGAGCGGTGCTTTCGGCATTTTCAGTCTTTTCAAGCTCCGCAGTATTCATACAAATTCCTCCTTTTTACAGTCACATCTTACATATACATTTTTAAACACATATAAATTTAATTCTACCATACGACTGTTACTTGCATATTAAGAATGTGTGTATCGGCGGAGAAATTATCGTTTGGGCGCAAAAACAGCCGCTCCAAAAAAAGAGCGGCGGCATTTGACAAAACCCGACAAATATGTTACAATAGACACAAGGCGTACTGCAAAAACGGTAGGCGGTTCAATTCTATCCTCCAGAGATGGAGGTGAGCTGAATGAGTGTAATGGAAGTATTAACACTACTCAACCTTATCACAAACATAATCAGACTTACGTTTGATCTCAGCAAAAACAAAAAGAAATAGCCGCCCAACACCACATAAGGCAGCTATTTCATAGCTAATAACCTTTTGGAGGAAAACCGCTTACAGCAGTGCGCCTCTTTTGTTATCTTAATTATACCACGCCGAGCGCGGTTTGTCAAGCGGTCTTTTTAATCGTATTCATTGTACTGCTTCCAGTGCGGGCTGCCGTTTTTCCAGCTGTCCCACGTTATCGGGTCGGGATACTGCCCGAATATCGCCGTGCTAAGCGTCGGGTCTTCGTCGCCCGTCCACTGAACGTAAAATGAAGCTGTGCTGTTTATCGTCTGCTCGCCTACCCATACATCGCCCGCTGTAATGCCGTTTTCCGCCAGTACGGAATACACGGCTTCCTGCGCCTGCAGCTGATTTTGATTGCCGGTGGGCGGGGTCGTGCAGTCTATCACGTTGCCGCCGTAATAGCTTATCGCCTGCTCGCGGGAAATTCCCTTGCTTTCCTGCTCAGCCAAAAACTCCGCCACGGCGTTGTAAGCCGTTTTGGCATTGGTGTTCGCAGATTTTAGGCGCGATTTGCGCACATAATTCAGCATAGACGGCACAAGTATCGCCGCCAAAACGCCGATTATCGCGATAACTACTACAAGTTCTACCAACGTGAAGCCTTTCGACATCTTTTTCACAGAAATACCCCCTCTTGTAATCCTATAAAAAAATCTGCTCATGCTGTAAAACTTACCTTTATAATATAGCATATTTTAGCCTATGTGTCAAGTTTTTTGCACAAATGTTCAAGTAAATTGATAGATCTGCCAATTTCCGACTGCTTTTCATTACATATTTACTGCATTTTTACCCATGGCGTAAACGTTTGAAATGAATGTGATATAGCGGTATTCAACTAACTATGGCAGCTTTAATTAGTTAAAATAACGAAAATCATATGCGCCTATTGAAAAACTGTACAATTTGTTGTATAATATAGTAAGAATAATTGTGGTATGAAGGTAAAATATACAAATTTAGTGCAGGAATATACATATATCTAATGACAAAGATCTATAGGATCATGAAATGGTGAAAGGGGTGAACCTCGCCGTGGACAAAAAAATAACAAAGGTAAAGTGCGGAAAATATTGCGCGGATTTTACCGACGGCGGAAAAATTTTTGATTATGACGAGGGCTTTATCTCTCTTACAGGATATTCCCCGAGGCAGTTTGACGGCGGGGAGGTCGTTTTTGATGATCTTATCCCGCGCGACGAATTTGATTCTTATATGGAAAAGGTCGAGAAACTGCGTACAGTGGGCGGCGGAGCGCTGGAACACAGGCTGATGTGTGCCGACGGCACAGTGCTCGACATTATCTGCATAGGCACAGACTTCACATCGGCAGAGGGGCATAGCTGTGTAAACGTTACCGTGGCGGATAACTCAGATCACGCCGCGCTGAAACGCAAGTACGAATCTGCCGAAAAGGAAATGGACGCCATAGCCGAAAGCGTGAGCGACGGGCTGGTGATGGTGCGCATAGCCGACGGGATCCCCGAAATGGTGAAGGCAAGCGACGAGTATTACCGCATCATCGGCATGGATAAAGACAGTTGCTGCGGGCTGATGGACATTATAAAAGGCAGCGACCGTGAAAAGCTGCTGAAAAATATAGACGAGTGCGTAAAGACCAAGCTGCTTTTTGAGCAGGACTTGCCTATATGCCGCAGCGGCGAAAGAGCATGGCTGCGCCTGCGCGCGCGCTACCTAGACCCGCCCGAGGGCGAAGATGGCGCTATGCTTTACTGCGCCATTGCAGATATTACCGAGAACAAAATGGCTGAATACAGGCTCAAAAAACAGGGCTACTGTATGCAGATGATAGCCGATAATACGGAAGAGAAATTTTTTGAATACAACGCCGAGCGCGACGAGCTCAGCATTACCGCTGGCGAGCAGGTGATGAAGCAGTTTGGCAGCAACGGTATAATGCGCAACTTCCTCTCCGGCAGAACGGCAGATGGGCTGATACACCCCGATGACATCGAGGTGTTTTACAAGACATGGGAAAATGCGCTCGCTTCACCGCAAAAAGGCACGGCAGATTTCCGCTGCCTTATCAAAAAGGGCACTTACCGCTGGTACCGTATGCCGTATATCAGCGTCGAGAATGAAAACGGCGAGATAACGGGCGTTTACGGAATGTTCTTTAACATCGACCACGTTAAAACGCTGAAGAGCCGCATGGCGCACGACCGCCGCGAGATAGAAAGGCTCTCGACCACCGACGCGGTGACGGGTCTGCTTAATAGAGGCGCTTTTGAAAAGGCTGCCGCCGCGAGCTTGAAAGAGCTTTTCCCTACGGGCGACTGCTTCGCCGTATGCTACTCTGACATAAACGATTTTTCATATGTGAACGAAAACTTCGGCTACGAGGCGGGCGATAAGATGCTTGCCGACTTCGCCGACATTATAATGAACTGCGGCGTATGCGTTGCGGGCTGCCGCATCTACTCAGACTACTTCGTATCGCTCTACCGCGCTAAAGACCGCGAAAAGCTTATCGACAAGATAGGCGAGCGCAACCGCAAATTCTCTGAGATGCAGAAGAAGAAATATCCGCTGAGCAATATACAAGTTTCGTGCGGACTGTACTTCATGCGCACCGCGGACGAGGATATAAACACCGCGATAGACAACGCGAACCTCGCGCGCCGCAGCGTAAAGGGCAGCACCGATATTCCCGGCGGCATATACGCCGAACGAATGAGGATAAAGCGCAGCCACGACCAAGCGATAGCGAGCGAGATATTCAACGCTATAAAAACAGGGGCGATAGAGCTTTTCTTACAGCCCAAGTTCAATATGAAAACACGCGGGCTGATAGGCTCGGAAGCGCTGGCGCGCTGGCGCAACGCCGACGGCTCTTACAAGCTGCCTTACGAATTTATCGATGTGCTGGAAAACGTGGGCTACATAACCCAGCTCGATTTCTACATATACGAGCAGGTGCTGATAAATCTTGCAAAATGGAAGCGCGAGGGCAGAACCCTGTACCCGGTATCGGTAAACTTCTCGCGCAAGCACAACATTTACCCGAATTTCGTCAGCAAGATAGCCGAGCTGGCAGACCGCTACGGCGTGGAGAAGAGCCTGATAGAGATAGAAGTGACCGAAAGCTGCTTTACGCAGGACGTAAAGAACCTTTTTACCAACATGAAGAAGCTGCGCGAGCACGGCTTTAAGATAGACATCGACGATTTCGGCATGGGTTACAGCTCGCTGAGCGTACTGATGGACGCGCCCGTAGACATCGTAAAGGTAGACAAGGTGTTTATCGACAACATAGAGAACAACGAAAAATCGAGAGAGTATATCGACAGGATATGCAATCTGATACAGACCGCCAGCAAGGAAATAATCTTTGAGGGTGTGGAAACTGAAAAGCAGGCGGAGATACTTTGCAGCAGCGGCCACAAAATGGCGCAGGGCTGGCTTTTCGACAAGGCGATACCCGTTGCGGAGTTTGAAAAAAAATATCTTTCGTTAAAAAGCATCTAAACAGGTCGGGAGCACGCATCGCAGCCCCCGACTTGATTTTTTTATTAAAGTATGGTATAATCAGAAGTGTAGAAATATTACATTTAGGCGGCAATTTACGTTTCGCCGTATTTGAAAAGGAATTTTATTGCTTATGGATAATTATGATAACTACAACAGCCGCGATTATAACGACGATCGTTACGAGCGCGACTGGCAGGACGGCTCGGGCGGCGGATATGATTACGATGGGTACGATGATTACGACCGCTATGGAAATTATGAGGGTCATGACGAAGCGCCGCGGTCTGACGAACGTTATGACGATGATTATGATAACGATGGCGAAAGGGAATACGACCCCGAGTACGAGGAATATGTACGCGAGCAGATAGCCCGCGCAAAGCTGCGCCGCGAAAAAGCAGACCAGCTCGCGCGCGACCGCCTGCATGCTAAGATGGTAATGGCGGCAGCGGGCGTTATAATAATCTCGCTGATAATAATGGTCATCGTGAACGCGAGCGGCGACAAAGAGCCGCAGGGCACTTACACGGGCGAAAGCTCTTCGCAGCAGGTGCAGGCAGCCCCCGCGGAAGATACCGAAAACTCAGAAGCCGAGGATAATGAAAGCTCCTCGCAGAGCGAAAACAGCGACATCTACAAGGGTCAGGCGACGGGTCACCAGCTCGTTACCAAAGACGGCATAACCTACGTTGACGGCATCATGATAGTAAACAAGACATTCTCGCTGCCCTCTGACTACGACCCCGGTCTGAACAGCGAAGTATCGGAAGCTTTCAACAGCATGGCGGCGCAGGCTTGGAGTGAAGGCATAACGCTTTGGATATGCTCAGGCTATCGCAGTTACGACGAGCAGGTGACGCTTTTTGAACAGTACGCCTCGCAGCGCGGACTTGACGAAGCGGACGCGGTATCGGCGCGCCCCGGCCATTCCGAGCACCAGACGGGACTTTGCATCGACGTAAACACAACCGATTTCAGCTTTGAGGGCACGGCGGAGGCGAACTGGCTGGAACAGCACTGCGCCGAGTACGGCTTTATCATACGCTTCCCGAAGGGCAAGGAAAAGATAACGGGCTACGATTACGAGCCTTGGCATATCCGCTACGTCGGCATTGAGGCGGCGCAGCAGATGAAGGCGAGCGGAAAGTGCTTAGAGGAATACCTGAACGTTACTTCCGACTACGCCGACTCCCCCGGCAACGAGGAATTTCTGAAAAAGTACGCTCGGTACGCTGAAGTCACCCCCGCGGACTCCTCCGCCGCCGACTACAACACCGGCAGCACGGACAACGCCGCTGATTACAATTACAACGACAATACCGACGCTTATTACAGCGATGATTACGGCTACGGCGATGGTGGATATGGGTATTGATTGTTAATAAATTGTGAAATCGACAAAAAGGCGGGAGAGTGCGGGATAAAGCACTTGACAGCGGCGCTTTTTTGTGTTATCCTTATAAAGTGTGGCGGTATGCTTTGTATCGCCTGTATCCGCTGACAAATTCGGAAAGGAATGGTACATTAAAATGGTAAGAGCAATTGTGGGCGCTAACTGGGGCGACGAAGGCAAGGGCAAGATCACCGATATGATGGCTCAGGAATCTGACGTCGTGATCCGTTTTCAGGGCGGCGCTAACGCAGGTCATACCATAGTGAATAATTATGGTAAATTTGCGCTTCATACACTGCCTTCTGGCGTTTTCTCTGAACGCACTACCAATATTATAGGAAACGGCGTAGCGCTGAATATACCCGTGCTTTTTAACGAGCTGAATAAGGTGATAGAGCAGGGAGTTCCCGCGCCTAAGCTGCTTATTTCTGACAGAGCGCAGATAGTAATGCCGTATCATGTGCTTTTCGACCAGTATGAGGAAGAGCGCCTCGGCAAGGCAAGCTTCGGCTCTACCAAGAGCGGTATAGCGCCTTTTTATTCTGATAAATACGCAAAGATAGGTTTTCAGGTGCAGGAGCTTTTCGATGAGGAGTACCTTAAAGAAAAGATCAGCCGCGTTTGCACGCAGAAAAACGTACTGCTGAAATACCTTTATAATAAGCCCGAGATAGACGAAGAAGAGCTTTTCAATACTCTGATGGAGTACAGAAAGATGGTAGAGCCTTACGTTGCCGACGTTTCGCTTTATCTGCATAACGCTATCAAAGAGGGCAAGGAGATACTGCTCGAAGGTCAGCTCGGCTCGCTGAAGGACTCTGACCACGGTATTTACCCGATGGTTACTTCTTCCTCCACGCTGGCGGCTTACGGCGCTATCGGCGCGGGCATTCCTCCTTATGAGATAAAGAAGATAGTTACCGTTTGCAAGGCTTACTCTTCCGCAGTAGGCGCAGGCGCTTTTGTTTCCGAGATATTCGGCGAAGAGGCTGACGAGCTGAGAAGACGCGGCGGCGACGGCGGCGAGTACGGCGCTACTACCGGCAGACCCAGAAGAATGGGCTGGTTCGACTGCGTAGCTTCTAAGTACGGCTGCAGAATGCAGGGCGCTACCGACGTAGCTTTCACCGTGCTCGACGTGCTCGGCTACCTCGATAAGATACCCGTGTGCGTAGGCTATGAGCTTGACGGCAAGGTCATCACCGATTTCCCGACCACCAGAGTGCTGGAAAAGTGCAAGCCCGTATTCGAGACCCTCGACGGCTGGAAGTGCGATATTCGCGGTATCCGCAGCTATGATGAGCTTCCCGAAAACTGCAAGAAGTACATAGACTTCGTAGAGAGCCACATCGGTTATCCCATCACAATGGTATCCAATGGCCCGAGAAGAGAGGATATTATTTACAGAGAGCCTAAGATATAAGCGGCTGAGCTGTATTGATTTTTGAATTACTGTTTGCTAAGTTGTAATATATTAAGTTTTCAGCGGGCTGCGGCATCGTCAGGGGGATAACGCCCCCGCTTTGCGGCAGTCCGCTGTCTTTTTTTGGGGAGGAAGCGCCAATGCAAAAACAGATTTTTCCTGTTATAAGTATAGAAAAAGAGCTGCCTTTTTACGTCATCGGCGTCGGCATAGAGTGCTGGCAGTTCCCGATAGAGCGGCCGTCAGGCTACCAGTACCCGCAGATATTCGTTTCGCGCAAGGGCGAGGGCATACTTACCGTAAATGGCAAAAAGCTGCGATTGCCTGAGAACACCGCTTTTTACATACCCGCGGGTATGCCACATTCATACCGCGCGGCTGAGAAAGACTGGTACGTTGACTGGATGTGCTTTTCGGGGTATGAGGCGCTCTCGCTCATCAAAAAGTGGGGGCTGACAAGCTTCGCAAAGCTGGGAAATCCGCTCGCCGACACTATGCACGAGATAATGCAAAAAGCGTACTACGAGCTGAAGGGCGACAAGATATACGGTTCGAGCGCGGCTTCGGGACTGCTGTACATGCTCATGCTGGAGCTGCGTCAGGGCATTGACAGCCGCTTTTCGCAGTCGCTCGCGGCGACGCATACTGACAGCTATTCCGAGGTGCTGCGGTACATCGAAGACCACTATTCGGAGCAGATACGCCTTTCCGACCTTGCCGAGCTGGCGGGCATCACCGAGCAGCACCTTTGCAGGCTCTTTAAGACAAATCTGGAAATGCGCCCCATGGAGTTCATCACCCGCGTGCGCATAATGCACGCAAAAGAGCTGCTGATGTTCAGCGAAAAGCCCATATCCGAGATCTCGGCGGAGTCGGGCTTTCAGGACAGCTCGTACTTTTCGGTGGTTTTCAAAAAGTACGAGGGCATGAGTCCTGCGGAGTTCCGCCGCACGTTTGCGGGCGCGATGTAGATACAGAAGTGAACGTTTTTACAGTAACTTTCAGCGGAGCTGTATTTTGCAGCTCCGCTTTTTCGTGCTTTTTCGCTGCGCGGGTATACGTTTACACACTTGGCATTTGAAATATGAACATGGCGGGAAAACGCTGCTGCGAATGGATTTTGTGCATATCTCATATATCAGAAGCTGATTACTATGCGCTATTTGTCTATGTTCTGCATTGACAGGAAGAGGATAATGGTGTATAATAAAATAGTGATAGGAAATATGAACATGGAAAATCGCAGCGCTAAAAATTTCATCTCGGCCAATGTACGAAAATTTTAGCGCCGAAACGAAAAGGCTATCACAATAGAAAAGTACAAAAGAAAGTTAAAAGCAGCAGCTGTGTGGTGCTGTCTATATAAAGTTTAGCCTTCTACACAAGTTGTATCATAAATTTCCCGCATTTGCAAAAGCGGAGGACAGCCGAAGTCCTTCGCTTTTGCTTTTTATTTGCCCTTTTGCGGGGCTTGACCCAAATTTGCACGGGACTTGACCCAGTTTTGCACGGGACTTGACCCAGTTTTGCACGGGACTTGACCCAGTTTTGCACGGAGCTTGACCCAGTTTTGCACGGGGCTTGACCAAAATTTGCACAAAGAAAAACCGCCGCAGATATACCGCGGCGGCTTCACGTTTAATTATAGAAAGGACGTGTATGTACGAATTAGAAATCAACTTCGGTATCGTAGTAGCAAGCCTTCAGCAGCTTTTCCATCTCTTCCTGAGTAGGAATTCTGGGGTTAGAGCCGGTGCAAGCGTCTGCGATAGCGTTCTTAGCGATCTCGGGCAGTCTTTCGAGGAATACGTTCTCGGGAACGAAGCCCTGCTCGGTAGGATAGCTGTCGGGGCCGTAGTTCTTTATGCAGTGAGGAATGTTCAGCTTGTCATTCATGCCGCGAACGTACTCGATGAGCAGCTTAACTTTTTCGTCGTCGTTAGCTCCGCCAAGGTGCATATAGTCAGCGATAACGCCGTATCTCTTCTTAGCGGTCTCGTCCTTAGCGTTGAACTCGATTACCTTAGGCAGGTACATAGCGTTTGCAGCGCCGTGGATGATGTGTGCGCCGTAGTCTGCGAAAGCAGCGCCAGTCTTGTGAGCCATAGAGTGAACTATACCCAGCAGAGCGTTAGAGAACGCCATACCGGCAAGACACTGCGCGTCATGCATTCTGTCTCTTGCTTCCATATTGCCGTTGTAGGAATCTACAAGGTCGTGCTGTATCATTTCGATAGCGTGGATAGCGAGAGGATCGCTGTATGCGCTGTTTGCGGTAGATACATAAGCCTCGATAGCGTGGGTAAGAGCGTCCATACCGGTGTGAGCGGTAAGCTTCTGGGGCATGGTCTCAGCCAGCTCGGGGTCTACGATAGCAACGTCAGGGGTGATCTCAAAGTCAGCGATAGGATATTTAATACCGTTGTCATAATCGGTAATGATCGAGAACGCGGTGACTTCGGTAGCTGTACCGGAAGTAGAGGATACTGCGCAGAAGTGAGCTTTCTTTCTCAGCTCGGGGATACCGAATACCTTGCACATATCCTCGAATGTACATTCAGGATACTCGTACTTGATCCACATAGCCTTAGCTGCGTCGATAGGCGAGCCGCCGCCCATTGCAACTATCCAGTCAGGGCCGATCTCCTGCATCTTAGCAGCGCCATTCATAACGGTAGTAACAGAGGGGTCGGACTCTACGCCTTCGATAAGGTGTACTTCCATTCCTGCTTCTTTCAGATAATCCTCAGCCTTCTGAAGAAAACCGTTTCTCTTCATCGAGCCGCCGCCTACTACGATAACGGCCTTCTTACCTTTCAGAGTTTTAAGGTTCTCAAGTGCTCCCTTTCCGTGGTACAGATCGCGGGGTAAAGTAAATCTAGCCATTGTAAATACCTCCAAAAAATTTGTTTATAATAGAATGATGATTGTGTACTTTCACAACCCTTTCTTACAAATCCATTATAACTCATTTTGTCGAAAATGTAAAGCGGTTTTAAAGAAATTTTACAAAAAACACAAATTTCCTTGAATATAATTGTACAATATTGCTGAATTTACATGAGTCACATATAAAAGCATATGCAAAAATCGCGTAAAAATGCCCGCAAACCGTAGTTCTGCGGGCAATAATTTGTCAATAGATTTATCAAAATTTATTTATTTTCTGAGAGCCGCTTTAGAAGCTGTTTTCGGCAGGCTTCCTCAAGCTTGTCGTTCAGCGGCGCAAGCTCGGCGCTCTCGCCTTTTCGCTTCATGCAGTAGCTGATTATGTGGTCGGCAAGCTTGGGATTTTTTGAGAGCAGCGGGCCGTGCAGGTAGGTCGCGATGACGTTTTCCTCAACGTAGCCCTCAAATTCGCCGCCGCGCACGTTGCCGTTGCCGTGCAGCACTTTGCCGAAAGGCGTTGCGACGTTCGCCGTCTGTCCGCCGTGGTTCTCAAAGCCGATGACCTTGTAATCTCCGCCGCAGATCTGCGTGTCTATCACGATATTGCCGATGCACCTGTCGCGCTTGTTTCGCGAAGCCTGCGTGTAGTAGGAAAAAAGCCCCAGTCCCGGTATCTTCTCGCCGTTGGAGTCTTTGTAATACTGCCCCATTAGCTGGTAGCCGCCGCAGATCATCAGCATGAAAACGCCGTTTTTGTGCGCCGCCGCGATCTTGTCTTTGCAGGAGAGCAGATCTTGTGCGAGAAGCTGCTGTTCGTAGTCAGCGCCGCCGCCGAGGTAGATAATATCCTGCTGGGAAAAATCGGCGGTATCGGGAGTATCAAGATAATGCGGCGTCACGATAAGCTCTATCCCGCGCATTTTGCAGCGGTATTTCAGCACCTCTACATTGCCGCCGTCGCCGTAAAGGTCGAGCACGTTCGGGTACATATGCAATAATTTTAAACTCTTCTGCCCGCTCATTTTACTTGCCCTCCTTCTCGGAAATGTAAGCCCTCAGCGCCGCGCGGGTGGGCTGTACTGCTGTATAATTCGCGACCGCGTACTTGTTGCCCGCGGTCGAAAACAGCGAGGCTACTGCCTTATCCAGCTCGGGGTATACAAAGATTTTATCCGGATCGTAGCCCGAGCATTTTATTCTTATCGCGATGTCATAAGCGCGCGTGCCCGAGGTTATAACGCGGGTAACGCCCTTGAAGATCGAGAAATTTATGTCCCATATCCACGAAACATCGCAGCCGTCGGCGATGTTGTCATTCAGCACGAAAAGCAGCTCTTTTTCGCCCTTGTCTTGGTTCAGCAGGCGCAGCGTCATGTTAGCGCCGACGGGGTTTTTCGCGAGGTTGAGCAGCAGGGTAGAGCCGCCGCACTCAAATTTTTCCAATCTGCCGTTGTTGACCTCGAAATTCTCAAAAACGTCGTGGATGATTTTGTGGTCAATATTGTAAAGTTTGGCAGCTGTGTACACCGCCGCCAGATTGTACATATGGTAGATGCCCGAATGTTTGGTGTGGTAGCGCTCGCCCTCGAATGTGAAGCTTGAATTATCGAGGTCGAGGTCGCGCATCTGCACGTCGGGGGTGATGTTGCCGAAGCCGCATTTCGGGCAGTGGAATTTGCCGATGTGCGAATACTGGTAATAATCGTAAACCAGCGCCTCGCCGCACCGCGGGCAAAAACGTCCCTCGCCCGCCTCGTAAAGTTCAGCGGTCGCGCCCTCATACTTTTCTACATTATAATAGTAAACGTGCTTGTTTTTGGGATTTGCCAGACCTAAGCGCGCAACGTTTGGGTCGTCGGCGTTGAGCACCAAATTGCCGTCGTAAGTTTCCAAAAATTTCTTCACCTTTAATATAAGCGTTTCCACCTCGCCGTTTCTGTCGAGCTGGTCGCGGAAAAAGTTAAGGATAACCAGCGTTTCCAGTTTCAAATGTTTATATATCACGGGAACGTGCGACTCGTCAGTTTCCAGTACAAGGTAATCTGCGTGCACTTTGCCGCTCATATCGCAGTGTTGCAGCAGCAGCGAGCATATGCCCGTATCGAGGTTGTTGCCCTGCATATTTGTGATTATCTTCTTGTCGCCCGGCAGGGAAGAGAATATCTTGTTGAGGAAATTCGTGGTCGAGGTCTTGCCGTTAGTGCCTGTAACTGCTATGATAGGGCAGTCGGCGGAAAAGTGGCGCAGGCAGTTTCTGTCCAGCGTCCAGAGCACCAGCCCGGGGAAGTTGCCCGCGTCGCGCCCTGCGAGCTGAAGCGCTTTTACCATTGCTTTTCCAAACGCTATGGTGAGAAATTTCGGTAATCTCATTCTTGTCGCTCTCCAATTTCATATTTTTTCATATTGACTTTTAACAAGCCTAAATTTTACTTTAAATCATACATAAAATTATACCACACTTTGACTGTAAAATCAATAGGCGTGGGGGGATATGTGCGCAAATTTAAGAAAAAATCTGCGTGATAAATTTGTGGAGAAAATTTTGTGCAAATTGACACCGCTGTAAGTTTGCATTTTACTCTGAAATGTAGTATAATATATAATGGATAGGCGTGCACACTAGCGCCGCCGAAATTAAAATGATTGGGATAGATATTTTTATGCTGTATTCGATTTTGTCAAAAGGCGGGCTGCTTTCGCCCATAACCTTCGCTGTTTCGTTCTTGATGGCTTTTTTTGCCATAAAGTACTTTATGAAGCTGCTGCCGAAAGATCAGGGCAGGAAATTTGCGGTAAACGGCGCTCTCAGTGAGGGCAAGCCGCGCGGCGCGGGCATAATCATGACCACGGTTTTCGTGCTCTGCTCGGCGCTTTTCGCACCTTTTTCGCTTGAGACCGCGCTTTACATGGTGCTCATCTACGCCGCGATGCTTACCGGCTACTTCGACGACGCCGCCGAGAACCCTTGGGGCGAGCTGAAAAAGGGTCTGCTAGACCTCGTGATAACCGCGGGCGTTACCGCAAACTTCATGGTGCACAACTCGACCGATATACGCATATTCCACACAACTATACATATACCCGCAGTGATCTTTGCGATACTCTGCATGATACTGGTGTGGGCGAGCATAAACGTCACCAACTGCTGCGACGGCGTAGACGGTATGTGCGGCACGCTCTCGGGCGTTACGATAACGCTTTTCATACTGCATGGTCTGCCCGCAAGTATGAAGATCAGCTCATACGTTATGCTGATGGTGCTGGCGGCGTACCTTTGGTTCAACTGCTCGCCGAGCAAGATACTGATGGGCGACGCAGGTTCGCGCAGTATAGGTGTATTTCTCGCAGTAATTTCGCTGAAAAGCGCCGACCCTCTGCTTTTCATCCTCTTCGCTTCGGTGATAATAGTTGACGGCGGACTTGGTCTGCTGAAACTTTCCTGCCGCAGATTTTTAGGCATGAAAAACTTCATGGAGAAAGTCAGAACGCCGATACACGACCACTGGCGCAAGAACCTCGGCGTAGGCGACACGCAGGTAGTAGTGCGTTTCGCGCTGATACAGCTTGTGATAGGGCTTATCGCACTAAGATTAGTATAATCAGTAAAAAAATACAAGGACAACAAACGGTAAAAACAAGGAGAAAAAGAAATGATAGGATTTTACAATGCCTCGGTAATACTTACATATATCGGGCTGGCATCATCGGTATTCGGCATAACGCGCGTTTTCGAGGGGCAGTATGCGGCGGCGTATCTCTGCCTGCTTATCTCGGGCGTGTGCGATATGTTTGACGGTAAGATCGCGAGAGCTATGAAGAACCGCACGGCGGAGGAGAAAGTTTTCGGTATACAGATAGATTCGCTTTGTGATCTAGTGTGCTTCGGCGTGTTTCCTGCGGTGCTGGGGTACAGCTATGGTTTCAATCATGGGCTGGGGGTGATCTCGGCGTATATGATAGTTCAGGCGGCGGTGATCAGGCTTGGATATTTCAACGTTACTGAGGAAGAGCGGCAGAGGATATGCAGCGAGCCGAGGAAGAAGTATCAGGGGCTGCCTGTAACTACGGTAGCGATGATATTCCCGCTTTTGTTTGTCGGCGGGCATAATATACCGAAGAATATATATCCTTATGTTTTCCAGATCTTCATGATCGTGATAGCGATACTTTTCATACTGAATATAAATGTAAAGAAGTTTTCGATAAAAGGAATAGTGCTGATCTTCACGATGGCGGCGCTGATAGTTCTGGGGTATGTGAAGTATAGACATTAAAAAGTCAAACAAAATCCCGCACAAAGAAAAAGCCGCGGAAGCAACGCCTAGCGCACGCTTATAAACGGCGTGGAGATAAGAAAAGCGCGTGCTCAAGCGGTGCGTGGAAAGTCGGCTTCGCCGATTTCCGAGAAGTTGTCTTCGACAACTTCCCAC
>OLSL01000885.1_pt1 | contig 30912 bp, 30 predicted proteins | sample 1672511 | NCBI WGS metagenome assembly OLSL01 (sample SAMEA3136694, study PRJEB25190) | human gut metagenome | biome: human gut; feature: human-associated habitat; material: faeces | place: Austria | collected 2013
CATTTAATTTATTTTTAAAAGAAGTGTCGCACTTGGATTGACAATTCATCATATATAAAAATTAAGTAAATTTATTATTAATGAAAAAGGGCTTCGCTTTAATGAAAATCATTTAAAAGAGAAGCCCTTTTCTTATTTGATGATTGTTATGCGATTTTGACCATATGGATTAGCGTATTCATTGCCGATAGTGGCATTAAGATAATTTTGAATGTATTCGATAATTACATCTGTTTCGGATAGTTCTTCATTTTGAAGTATAGGGCTGTCTTTGAACATTGTCATACCATTGCCAGTGAATTTCAAGATGTAAGAAGTTCCACCAATAGTATATTTTTTATTTAAATCTAAATCCTTACCATTTATTTTTACGTCTTGAACACGATAAGCACCATCTACTTTTATGAAATTACCTTTTTCATCAGTTATTACAGATGATGGGATTTTACTATTAATCGTATAAGTAGCACCAGAGATTTGCATAAATCCACCAAATTCTTCAGGATAGCGGATAGCACCCATTTCTAAAGCGTCTAAGAGTTGTTGTCCTGTGATTTCTAGGACTACACACATATTGCCAAATGGAAACGTTGTCAAAATATCATTATAGGAAAAATCGCCCATAGGTAATTCATTGCGGATTGCTCCACCATTGCAGATTGCTACATCAGTACTTAAAACTATTCTATAAGCATCAGTTACAAAATCACCGAGATTTGTTTCGCTATTTCTGACTAAGCGTGTATTAGTATTAGGATCGTTAGTGGTGAGTTTTACTGTATTTGTTCCGATTATTTGATTGAGCAAAGGTGCATATTTATTCTTTTCTTCATTGATTAAGTCGGTAGTTTTTTGATTGGTTTTTGTTAAATCATTGATTAATTCAGTGGAGATTTTACCTTGTGGTGTGATGGTCAATTTACCGATATTTTGAAGTTTAGTGCCTGTTTGAGTGATGAGAACATTTTTTCCTTGTTTATTTTTAGTTATAAAAGTAGGAATGACTTCATGAGAATGACCATCAATGATAGCGTCAATACCTTGTGTATTTTGAGCTACAGCAAGGCTACTCCAGCGAGGTGTGATGCCATTCATACCTAGATGAGCTACTAAAAAGACATAATCTACGCCGAGTTTTTTCACTGTATCTACAGTCTTTTGGATATTAGTATATAATTTTTTGCCAGTAGCGTCTTCATTAAAGGAATAAATAAAATTTCCCTTATCGTCTTGAAAATAAGCTGGTGTAGAAGAATTGAGTGTTTCAGGCGTTGTAACACCGATTAAAGCTATTTTTTTATCATCGAATTGGAAAATTTTATAAGCTGGCAATAAATTTTTTCCTGTAATTGTATTTACTAAATTAGAACTAAAATAACCGCAAGATAATTTGTCGTTTAAAGCGAGAAATCTATCCATACCATAATCAAATTCATGGTTGCCAGGAATAGCAAAGTCATAGCCTATTTCATTCATAATATTGATGATAGCTTCGCCAGTGGATAATTTGCCGATAGGAGCACCTTGAATGGCATCACCTGCGTCGACTAAAGCAATATATGGTGTATCTTGTTGTAAATCTTCTTTGTATTGAGCTAATTTAGTATATCCTAGATTATCTTCAATACCACAGTGAACATCATTGGTGTATAAGATGACGATATCTTTTTGTATAGCCCATGCAGAATTTGGTATAAAAATAAAACAAAAAGTGAGTAAGACAAAAAATAATTGACTAATTTTTAATTGATAAATTGGCATAATAAAACCTCCTTTGAATAAAAATATGTATATAGATATTATATATTAGAATGGTATTTTTAGATAATAATTTAAATAAATTAGTAAAATAGTAATAATTTTTAGTAGTTGGAAATAGGAAAAAATTTTAGTAAAATAAATTTTTATGAAGAAGATTGAATATATTATGAAGATAAAATGAGGTGAGAATATGCGTTTTAAAACATCATTAAGAGCTGGACAAATTTTGACAAATAATGAATTAATGAAAGAATTTAGTGTGGCAAATTCTGGCGGAATGAGAAAGAGTAATAAAAATAATGTTTTAGTCATTATTTCAGATCATACAAAAGGTTTATATGATGATAAATATTATGGCAATGAACTGCACTATACAGGTATGGGATTAGAAGGTGATCAAGAGTTAAATTATCGTCAAAATAAAACATTGGCAGAGTCTAATAAAAACGGAGTAGATGTTCATTTATTTGAAGTATTTAAGGCAAAAGAATATATATATCGTGGTATGGTAAAACTTTGTAAAGAACCTTATCAAGAGATACAATTAGATAAAAATAATAATGAGCGAACTGTATGGATATTTCCTTTAATTATTATTGATAGTGAAGATATAATAGATAGTAGCGTATATGATATTTGTTATGAAAATAAAATAAAAGAAATAAAAAAATGTCTAGAAAAAATTTAGAGAGACTTGTAAAAGAAAAAAATAATGTTAAAACATCATATAGAACAATAAAAACGACTACATATATTAGAGATCCATATATAGCAGAATATGCGAAATTAAGAGCAGATGGGTTTTGTCAATTATGTGAAGAAAAAGCACCTTTTTATACAAAAAATAATAAACCATATTTAGAAGCTCATCATTTAAAATGGTTATCAAAAGGAGGAACAGATACGATAGATAATGTAGTAGCATTATGTCCTAATTGTCATAGAAAAATGCACGAATTAAATAATAAAGATGATATTAAAAAATTGAAAATGGTGCTAGATGAATATGATAAAATAATAGATTATTAAAATAAAAGGTGGATAGTTATGATTTTTTTATGGACTTTTTTTGAGATTGCAGGAACAATTGCTTTTGCTATTTCAGGTGCATTGGTAGGGGTATCAAGAAAAATGGATATTTTTGGTATGTTAGTGTTAGCATTGAGTACTGCTATTGGTGGCGGTATTATTCGTGATGTTTTGGTGGGAAATATTCCGCCCAATTCGTTTAAGACATCAATATATATATTATTGACAGTAATTACTACATTAATAATCTTTTTGATTTATCGCAAACAGATTTTACGATATGTATCGAGAAGAAAACTTCGTAAAATGTATTTATTAGCAGATGCTTTAGGATTGGCTTCATTTACTGTTACAGGAACTACTATAGGTTTTAACGCTTATCCAGAATATCCAATATTTGCTATTACTTTGGGATTGATAACGGCTGTAGGTGGCGGTATTATTCGTGATGTATTAGCGCAAAGAATACCTTCAGTATTACAAGAAGAAATATATGCATTGCCGTCTATAATTGGAGGAATAGTATTTTATCTTATAGCAATTATAGGCGATGATTATTGGTATTTAGCATCACCTATATCCTTTTTTGTAGTATTTTTCTTGCGTATGATAGGTATTTACTATCATTTGAGTTTGCCGAAAGTGCGTTAATAATTAAAAAATAGGAGTAAAGGAAGAGTATGACTTTACAACAATTAAAATACATTATAGAAATTGTAAATTGTGGTTCAATGAATTTAGCAGCTCAAAAATTATTTGTTTCTCAACCTAGTTTATCAAATGCTGTTAAAGAATTAGAGAAAGAGTTGGAAATTGAGATTTTCATTCGCACTAATAAAGGTGTAACTTTATCTTCTAGTGGACAGGAATTTTTAGGTTATGCAAGACAGATTATTGAGCAAACTGAATTATTGGAACAGCGTTATCATAAAGATAAGCCAGCACGAAGATTATTAGCTGTATCTACGCAACATTATGCTTTTTCTGTGAATGCTTTTGTAAATTTAATTAAAGAATATGCTCAAGATGAATATGATTTTACGTTGAGAGAAACGAAAACACATGAAATCATTGATGATGTAAAAAATATGCGTAGTGAGATTGGTGTATTGTATTTGAGTAAATTTAATGAACAAGTAATACGTAAAATACTCCAGGAAAATGATTTATGTTTTAAAGAATTATTTACGGCTAATCCTCATGTATTTTTATCAGCAAAGCATCCATTGGCCAATAAAGATATTGTAACTTTTGCAGATTTAGAACCATATCCATGTCTTTCTTTTGAGCAGGGAATTTATAATTCTTTTTATTTTGCCGAAGAGATACATTCAACAATATCTCATCGTAAAAATATTTATGTTAGTGATAGAGCGACTTTATTTAACTTAGCTATAGGCTTAAATGGCTATACGATATCTACAGGTGTATTGAGTGAAGATTTAAATGGTACAAATATAATTGCCATTCCACTTGATAGTGATGAAAAAATCTGTGTGGGCTATATTTATAATAAATACAATCATTTAAGTAAATTGGCTCAAAGCTATATAAAAAAATTAGAACATTATATAGCTTTAAGTGCAAAGTTGTAAGACTTTTATTAAACTGCAATAAAAATATTGTAAAATTTATTTAAGAAAATACTTGACTTTAGAAGTCATTTACTTTAAAATATCTTCGTATGACGTTCGATGACGGCTTCCACTAGCCCCGGAACCGTGCAAAGGACATCTATTGAGAAAAAAGATTCAATATTAAATAGTTGAAAATTGTACAGGGAGGGATATACAAGTGAAAACAACATTCATGGCAAACGCTGCTAACGTTGAACGTAAATGGTACGTAGTTGATGCAGAAGGCCAGACAGTAGGTAGATTAGCTGCTGAAGTTGCAAAAGTACTTCGCGGTAAACATAAACCAACATTCACACCACATGTTGACACTGGTGATTTTGTCATCGTAGTTAATGCTGATAAAGTGGTATTCAGCGGTAAAAAATTAACTGATAAAACTTATTTCCGTCATTCTGGATATCCAGGAGGCACAACTTTTACAACTCCTCAGAAAATGCTCGCAACACAGCCTGAGAAAGTTGTAGAAATGGCTGTTCGTGGTATGCTTCCTAAAAATAAATTAGGTGCACAGATGTACAGAAAACTTAATGTTTATGCTGGCCCAGAACATCCACATGCTGCTCAGAAACCAGAAGTTTTGGAATTAAATATTAGATAATACTTGGAAGGAGGAACAATATAATGGCAGTATCCTACTACGGCACAGGCCGCAGAAAGACTTCAGTTGCTAGAGTTCGTCTGGTTCCAGGTGAAGGCAACGTTGTAATCAATGGCCGTCATATTGATGAATATTTCGGCATTAAAACTTTAGATTTAATCGTTAAACAGCCTCTTAACTTAACTGAAACAGCTGATAAATATGATGTTATCGCTAACGTTCAGGGTGGTGGCCCTTCCGGTCAGGCTGGTGCTATTCGTCACGGTATTTCCCGTGCTTTATTAGAACTTGATGCTGAACTTCGTCCTGCTCTTAAAAAAGCTGGATTCTTAACACGTGACCCACGTGAAAAAGAACGTCGTAAATACGGTCTCAAAAAAGCTCGTAAAGCATCCCAGTTCTCCAAACGTTAATCACATACGATTATCAAAGAGAATACAAAGCTCACAATCTTTCTGGTTGTGGGCTTTTTCTTTTATTTTTTATATGTTAAGATATAAATGCTAATTTTGCAGTTTAATATAATATAAAGGAGGTGTAATTGATGGAACAAAATAAGGATAGACTTAGCATTGATGTTGCCAAACTTTATTATAAATCAGATTATAGCCAACAACAGATAGCCAATAAATTAAATCTGTCAAGACCTACAGTATCAAGATTGTTGCAATATGCAAAAGAAAAAGGTTTTGTACAGATAAATATAGCTGACCCTATAGAAGATAACAGCTCCTTAGAAGAAGCCTTATGTGAAAAGTATAATTTAGATGTGGTAAAAATTGCTTATGCGCCTTTAAATACGACAAATGAAATTAAAAAATCCATAAGTATGAAAGCAGCGGATTATTTATATGAAATAGTTAAAGATGGCGATATTATTGGTGTAAGTTGGGGAACTACTATCTATAATATGGCTTTAAATTTAAAACATAAAGCATTAAAAGGCGTGCAGATTGTACAATTAAAGGGTGGGATAAGTCATTCACAAAGCAATACATACGCTTACGAAGTAGTAGAATTATTTTCAGAAGCGTTTTCTACAGTAGGACGATATTTACCGCTTCCAGTAATGTTTGATACTGCACAGATAAAAGAATTAATTGAAAAAGATAAACATATTAAAAAGATTTTAGATTTGGGACGACAGGCTAATATTGCTGTTTTTACAGTAGGTACTGTAAAAAATGACGCTTTATTATTTAGATTGGGTTATATTGATAAAAAAGATAGAGATATTATACAAAATAGAGCAGTGGGTGATATCTGTTCAAGATTTATTGATGCTCAGGGTAATATTTGTGATAAAGAATTAGATGAACGTACAGTAGGAATAAAACTAGAGGATTTGAAAGAAAAGGAAAAACGTGTTTTAGTAGCCGGAAGTAAACGTAAAATTTCAGCAATAAAAGCAACTTTAGTTGGTGAAATTGCTAATATTTTAATTACAGATCAATATACAGCACAAGAATTATTAAAATAGAAAACTAATAAAAAACTCACATTAATTAAAATAAAATTAATGTGAGTTTTTTTTATTAGTTTACATGTGTTGAAATTATGTAAAAAAAATAATGAAAAATTTTTCTAAATCTATTTACTTTTGTTCATAAAAATGTTATCATAATTTCAGAAAGAAGAGCTAGCTAGTATTTAGGAGGAAAAATTATGGATTATGCAAAAATGATAGATCATACATTATTAAAAACAGATGCTCAAAAGAAAGATTTGGATAAATTACTTTTAGAAGCTAAAAAATATAATTTTATGTCTGTATGTGTAAGTCCTATTTGGGTAAAATATGCAGCTGAGCAGTTAAAAGATACAAATGTAAAAGTTTGTACAGTTATTGGTTTTCCACAAGGTGCTACACCAACAGAGGTAAAAGTATTTGAAACTAAAAATGCTATCGAAAATGGTGCAACTGAAGTAGATATGGTTATTCCTGTGGGAGTGTTAAAAGATAAAGATTATATTGCTGTAGAAAATGACATAAGAGCTGTAGTAGAGGCTGCAAAATCAAAAGCTTTAACAAAAGTTATTATTGAAACATGTTTGTTAACTGATGAAGAAAAAATTATGGCTTGTAAATTATCTAAATCAGCAGGTGCTGATTTTGTAAAAACATCAACAGGTTTTTCTACAGCTGGTGCTACTGTTAAAGATATTAGATTAATGAGAGAAACTGTAGGTGAACAAATGGGCGTAAAGGCTTCTGGTGGAGTTCGTTCTAGAGAAGATGCTGATGCAATGATAAAGGCAGGAGCTACTCGTATTGGAACAAGTAATGGTGTAAAAATTGTGGAAGGATAATAAAGTATTTATGAGGTTATTTTTCTCTTGATAACCTCATAAAATAAATAATGAGGTGAATATTATGAATAATGAGAATAATAAGTTGATTCAATATGACGATGGGTATTTAAACAGAACACCAATTTTTCAATTTATTTTGTTATCATGTTTATTTCCATTATGGGGTGCTGCTGCAAGTTTAAACGATATATTAATTACACAATTCAAATCAGTATTTACGTTAAGTGATTTCGCTAGTGCATTAGTACAAAGTGCTTTTTATGGTGGATATTTTTTAATTTCTATACCAGCCTCAATAGTTATTAGAAAAACAAGTTATAAGACAGCAATTTTATGTGGACTTTTATTTTATATTGTAGGATGTAGTTTATTTTTCCCAGCATCACATATGGCTACATATACTATGTTTTTATTTGCAGTATTTTCAATAGCAATAGGATTGGGTTTCTTAGAAACAGCTTCTAATACTTATAGTACTATGTTAGGACCACGTGATAAATCAACATTACGTTTAAATATTAGCCAAACATTTTATCCTATAGGAGCGGCATCAGGTATTTTATTAGGAAAATATTTAGTATTCCAAGATGGAGATAGTTTATCAGCTCAAATGGCTTCAATGACACCAGAACAGATTCATATTTTTCGTTTAGAAATGTTACAACACACATTAGAGCCATATCGTGTAATGATTTTCGTTTTAATAGCTGTATTTATCTTATTTTTATTAACTAAATATCCAAAATGTAAAGTAAAAACTGTAGATACTTCTAAGAAAAATAGAACAGGAATTTATGAAACATTAAAATATTTATCAAAAAATGGTAAATTTAAAAAAGGAATTTTAGCTGAATTTCTTTATGTAGGTATGCAAGTAGCTATTTGGTCATTTACAATTAGATTAGCATTAACTTTAGATCATAGCATAAATGAACGTATGGCAGCTGATTTTATGGTAATGAGTTTTGCTTGTTTCTTTATTGGTAAATTTGTAGCTAACTTCCTAATGACAAAATTTTCAGTAAATAAAGTATTAGTTGTATATTCAGTAATTGGTTGTATGTTAATTTTATATATTTCTTTTGTACCAAGTTTTACTGCTGTATATGCTGCAGTTGCAATGAGTATTTTAATGGGACCTTGTTGGGCTACTATTTATGCTGAAACTTTAAAATCTGTAGAAGAAAAATATACAGAAACTGCTGGAGCGATATTGGTAATGGCAATTATTGGTGCAGCTTGTGTGCCAGCAATTCAAGGTTTAGTGTCAGATATGTTAGGTTCAATGCAGTTATCATTTATTGTAAACTTTTTCTGTTTTGCTTATGTAGGAGGATATTTTTATAAAAAAATGAAGAGTGAATAAAGATTATTAAAGGAGTGACATAAGGTATTATGAAAACTATAATTTTTTTAAATAAAGAATGGTTTACAAGTGAAGATAAAGTAATTTTAAGTAATGAATATTTTAATATTAAAATATTTAAATATCCTTCTGGAATAGAGGGTTTAACATTAGAAAATAAAAAAGGTTATATTACATTATTACCATATATGGGACAAATTATTTGGGATGCAAAGTTTAATGGCATAGATTTAACTATGAAGAATATGTTTAATCAACCTAAAAAAGCAAAATGTATAGTAGATACTTATGGTTGTTTTGCTTTTCATTCAGGATTATTATCAAATGGTTGTCCTTCTCCAGAAGATACACATCCTATGCATGGAGAATTTTCTTGTGCAGATATGGATAAAGTTTGGATTGAAATAAATAATAATGAAGTTACTATAGTTAGTGAATATGAATATTGTCAAGGTTTTGGGTATCATTATATTGCTCAACCAAGTGTTACATTAAAAGCAGACGAAACATGTTTTAATATAAATATGAAAGTAAAGAATCTTACAAGTATAGAAATGCCACTGCAATATATGTGTCACATGAATTATGCTTATGTAGAAAATGGAGAAATTTCATCTAATATTCCGGATAGTGCTTTTAAATTACGTGAAACAATTCCAGCTCATGTAAAGCCAACTAAAAAATGGATTGAATATAATAATAGAATAAAAGAAATGCAAAAGAATAATAAAACTTTAACAAAATTAGAACAAGCAGATATGTATGATCCTGAAATAGTTTTTATGGCAGATGATATATATAAATATGGAGAAAAAGCTGTTTTTGAAATTGATTCTCCAAAAGGATATGGTTTTAAAACAGAATTTTCTACAAAAGATTTTACTAGTGCAACTAGATGGATTTTATATAATGGAGATCAACAAGTATCAGCATTTGTTTTACCGGCAACTTGTAGACCAGAAGGTTTTTTAGCTGCAAAGAAAGCTAATACATTAGTAATGGTACAACCAAATGAAGAAAAAGAATTTTCAGTATTAACAGGTTTAAAATAAATATTATTTTTATATAATATGAGGTGAGAATTTTGAAAATAGCAGTAATTGGTTCAAATATGGTAGATTTAATATCTTATATAAATAAAATGCCAGTAGCAGGAGAAACTGTAGAAGCACCAAATTTTTCTATAGGATGTGGAGGTAAAGGAGCAAATCAAGCGGTAGCAGCAGCTAAATATGGTGCTGATGTGTTGATGATGACTAAAGTTGGTGATGATATTTTTGCGGATAATACTATTAAAAATTTTGATAAATTAGGAATAGATACTAAATATGTAGAAAAAGTAAAAGGTTTGTCAAGTGGAGTAGCTCCTATTTTTGTTGATGAATCAGGACAAAATAGAATTATTATTGTAAAAGGGGCAAATAAGTATTTATTACCATCTGATATTGATAGAGCAAGTGAAGAATTAAAAAAATGTAGTTTAATTATTTTACAATTAGAAATAAATTTAGAAACTGTATATTATGCAATTAATTTTGGTAAAAAATATAATATACCTGTTCTATTAAATCCAGCTCCAGCAACTAAAGATTTAGATATTGAAGAAGCTTGTAAGTGTGAATTTTTTGTACCAAATGAAACTGAATTAGCTATATTAACTGATATGCCAGTAAATACTGATGATGAAATAAAAAATGCAGCAGAATATTTAGTTAATAAAGGATTAAAAAATGTAATAGTAACAATGGGATCTCGTGGTGCTATGTGGGTTACAAAAGAAAATTGTCAGTATTTAAAATCTTTTAAGGTTAATGCTGTAGATACATCAGGCGCAGGTGATGCTTTTATTGGATGTTTTGCTAGTTGTTATGTAAAAAATAATGATGTAATGCTTTCTATGAAAGAAGCTAGTGCTTTTGCTGCATTAAGTGTAACAAAAAAAGGTACACAAATATCATATCCAACAAAAGATCAAGTAAAAGAGTTTTTGTCTAAATATAATAAAGAATAATATAGTTATTTATAAATTTTAAAAATTATGATATAATATAAAATAAAAGTATGCAATTTATTCAAAGAGTAAATTGCATACTTTTGTTTTGGGTAAAAATAATACCTACATAGTATTATCTAAAAATAAAAAAGGGGTTGATTTTCATTTTTAGCTTTTGGTTAGAATTAGCAGTTATTGTTATCTGTTTAGCTATCGGTGGACGCTTTAGTGGTATTGGTCTTGGTGTAGCAGGTGGTTTTGGTCTTGCTATTTTGACTTTAGGTTTTGGTCTTCCAGTAGGAGAAATGCCAACAAGCGTAGTATTCATCATTATGACTGTTATTACATGTGTATCTTTATTACAAGGTGCAGGCGGTCTTGATTATATGATATCCATGGCTGAAAAAATTCTTCGTAAAAAACCTAGTGCTATTACTTTTTTAGGCCCATTAGTATCATATATTTTCACAGTTATTTGTGGTACTTCTTATGTAGCATTTTCTGTATATCCAGTTATTGCAGAAATTGCGATTAATGCAAAAGTTCGTCCAGAACGTGCTATGTCTATGTCAGTTATTGCATCTAATATGGCAGTTTGTGCTAGTCCTACAAGTGCGATTGCTGCGGCTATGATTGCAATTACAGCACCAATCGGTGTTACTCCACTTAGTTTACTTGCAGTTACAGTGCCTGCATGTTTGATTGGGGTATTAGTAGGTTGTTTATTCGTGTACAAACGTGGAGCAGAACTTGCTGATGATCCAGAATTTAAACGTCGTGTAGCTACAGGTCAATTCCAAGAAGATTATGTTTTGGAAAGAGATACACAAAATGCTACTACATCCGCAAAAGTATCTGTAGTTATTTTCTTATTAGCTATTGCTATCATTGTGGGAATGACTTCTCATCCTGATTTATTGCCAAATATTGGTCCAGGTGGAAAACCTATTTCTGTACCAACTTTATTACAAATTATGATGCTTGCTACTGGTGCTATCATTATGGTAGTTTGTCGTGTACCTAGAGATAAATTAGACTCTGGTTCTGTATTTAAATCTGGTCTTATTGGGGCAGTAGGTATTTTAGGTATTTCTTGGATGACTGATACATTTTTTGCTACACATTTAAAATTTATCACAGATGTATTTGCTCAAACATTGATACAATATCCTATGCTTTTTGGTGCAATGTTATTTGTTACTTCTATGGTATTATACAGTCCAGCAGCAACAGCTGTAGCATTGATGCCAATTGGTGTATCCTTAGGATTGCCAGCAGAAATATTAATTGGTCTTATTCCAGCAACTTGTGCAGTATTCATCATACCAGGTGGTGCTCAAATTAGTTGTGTTGCTTTTGACCGTACAGGTACAACTAAAATTGGTCGTTTCGGCTTTAACCATAGTTATTTAATCCCAGGATTAGTATCTATGGCAGCTTCTACAGTATTATCCTTAGCGATAGCATATATTATATTTTAATATTAAGACCTCACATTTTTATTTATGTGGGGTATTTGTTTTAATTTAATGTAGAATAAAAATTTTTAGAAAATATTGACTTACTGAAATATACATGTTATTATATGAATGTAAATTTTGGTTTGAGTTTTAGTAAAACGTTTTATTTAAATATATATCATATTTTTAGATATATATTTTATTTTATAATTTTTAGTAAAACGTTTTATTAAAAGTGATTAGGCATAATAAAGAATAAAAATGGCTAGGAGGAAGATTTATAATTTATTTTTTAGGTTAAGTTTTTTTAGATTTATGATTAATTTGAAGGAGAGTTAAAAATGACAGAAAGCAGTAAATTAATTCAGTATGATGATGGTTATTTGAATAAGACCCCAATATTTCAATTTGTGTTATTATCTTGTTTATTTGCACTTTGGGGTGCGGCAGCTAGTTTAAATGATATTTTGATTACGCAATTTAAATCAGTTTTTACTTTGAGCGATTTTGCTAGTGCTTTAGTACAAAGTGCTTTTTATGGTGGGTATTTCTTAATTTCCATACCAGCATCTGTAGTTATTCGTAAAACTACATATAAATTAGCAATTATGATTGGTTTAATTTTCTATATCGGTGGTTGTAGTTTATTTTTCCCAGCTTCTATGATGGCAACTTACACTATGTTTTTAGTAGCTATTTTCTCCATTGCTATTGGTCTTGGTTTCTTGGAAACAGCTTCTAACACTTATAGTACTATGCTTGGCCCTCGTAAATATGCAACACTTCGCTTAAATATTAGCCAAACATTCCAGCCAATTGGTTCAGCATCTGGTATTTTACTTGGTAAATATTTAGTTTTCCAAGAAGGTGAAAGTTTAGCAAGTCAGATGGCTCAAATGACTCCAGATCAAATTCATTTATTCAGATTACAGATGTTACAACATACTTTAGAGCCTTATAAAATTATGATTTGTATTTTAGTAGCTATTTTTATTTTATTCTTAATTACTAAATATCCAAAATGTAAAGTAAAAGAAGTAGCAAATAATCAGAATACGCCAAAAGTAACTTTAGGCGAAACTTTAAAATATCTTTCTGGTAATAGCTTATTCAAAAAAGGTATTATAGCTCAATTCTTATATGTAGGTATGCAAGTTGCAGTTTGGTCATTTACTATTCGTTTAGCTTTAGATTTAATGCCTCATATTAATGAACGTATGGCAGCAGATTTCATGGTAATTAGCTTTGTTTGTTTCTTCGTTGGTAAATTTATTGCTAATTTCTTGATGACTAAGTTCTCTGTAAATAAAGTTTTATTAGCTTATTCTATTATTGGTTGTATTTTAATTTTATATGTAGCATTTATTCCAAATTTAACAGCTATTTATGCAGCAGTAGCTATCAGTATTTTACTTGGACCTTGCTGGGCAACTATTTATGCTGAAACATTGAAATCTGTAGAGAAAAAATATACAGAAACTGCAGGTGCAATAATTGTAATGTCTATCATCGGTGGTGCTTTCATGCCAGCTGTACAAGGTTTTGTATCCGACATGGTAGGTTCTATGCAATTTTCCTTTATTGTTAATTTCTTCTGCTTTGCTTATATAGGTTGGTATTTCTATTACAAAATGAAACTTGAAAATAAAGAGGGTTAATTTATGAATACAAAAATATATTTACAGCGTGGTTTCTTTGCTGAAAATGCAAAAACTATCATGGAAAATGATGAATTTAAAGTAAATTTATTTAAATACAGTTCAGACGTAGAAGCAATAGAAGTAACAAATTCTCGTGGTAAAATAATTGTTCTTCCTTATATGGGACAGATGATTTGGCGAGTTGAATTTGATGGTATTGATTTAACCATGAAAAATATGTTTTCTAGACCAAGAAAAGTGAATAATATTTTAGATACTTATGGTTGTTTTGCTTTTCATTCAGGTCTTTTAGCTAATGGTTGTCCATCAAGTGAAGATACACATCCAATGCATGGTGAATTTTGTTGCGCTGATTTAGATAATACATGGCTTGAATTTAGTGAAGATGAAGTTATTATTGGCGGTGAATATGAATATTGCCAAGGCTTTGGTTTTAAATATTTAGCTAAACCTAGTGTAAGTTTGAAAGCGAATGATGCAAATATAAAAATCAGTATGCAAGTAAGAAATCTTACAAGCGTAGAAATGCCACTACAATATATGTGTCATATAAACCACCATTATGTGGATAAAGGTGAATTCAAAGCTAATATACCAGATGAAGCTTTTAAATTGCGTGAAAGTATTCCTAGTCATATAAAACCTACAAAAGAATGGTTTGACTATACTGATGAAATAAAAAAAGCACAAGTTGAAGGGAAAACTTTGACTAAATTAGAAAATCCTGATTTATATAACACAGAAGTAGTATTTTTAGCTGATAGACTTGATAAATACACAGATGAAGCTATAGTAGAGATTATTTCTCCAGAAGGCTATGGTTTTAAAACACAATTTTCAACTAAAGATTTTAAATATGGTACACGTTGGATTATGTACACACCAGAACAGCAAGTATCTTCTTGTATCATTCCAGGAACATGTAGACCAGAAGGATTTTTAGCAGCAAAAAAAGCTGGCAGTCTACTTATGTTACAACCTGATAAAGAAAAAACATTTAGCGTAATTACTGGTTTAAAATAATAGTTTTTTTAGAGATATAAAAAATAGTTATAAAATAAAAACATTCCTTAAATTCATTAAAATTTAAGGAATGTCTTTTTATTATTTATATAAATTAGCCTTACCAATTGTATTTAAAACATTTAATTTATGATAAATAACTTTTTTAGCTTCATCAATACATTTAGGGAATAAATCGCAAGGTTCATATTGATTAGGATTTTCATTTAGAAGTTCATGACATTTTTTAAAGAAAACACTTTTTACATCACTGGAAATATTTACTTTACTAACACCTAAGCTTACAGAAGCAGTAACCTCTTCATCTGGATTGCCAGAACCACCATGTAGTACAAGAGGAATATTAACTTCTTTATTTAAAATTTTAAGTAATTCCAAATTAAGTTTAGGTGTAAAATTTTTAGGATATAATCCATGTGCAGTTCCAATAGCAACAGCTAAGCAGTCAATACCAGTGCGTTTTACAAAATCTTTAGCTTGTTCAGGATCTGTATATAAAACATTATCAACGCCTTCTGTTTCATAATTCATAGCACCTATAGTACCAATTTCAGCTTCTACTGATACATTTACTTTATGGGCTAATTCTACAACTTGTTTAGTAAGTGCTACATTTTCTTCATATGGTAAATTAGATGCATCAATCATTACAGATGTATATCCATTTTTTATAGAACGCATAACGTCATAAATGTTAGAACCATGATCCATATGAATAACAACAGGAACTTTAGATTTATGTGCATATTCTTTTACTGTTAAAACAAATGGATCAGTTAAATATTCTATTTCTAATGGATGGATTTCTAAGATTACAGGTGAATTAGTTTCTTCAGCTACTTCCATAACAGCACGGAGTATTTCTAGACTTCCTATATTAAAAGCTGGAACAGCAAATTTGTTTTCTTTAGCAATAGTTAATAATTCTTTCATGTTATAAAGCATAATATAATCTCCTTTTATTTATTGAATAATTTTAATCTTCGTAATTATTTTTACGTTTTAATAAGGCTACAGATAAACATGTAATAATAGAACCAGCAACAAGTGCTAATACATACATAGGTAAATTAGTTATAACATTAGGTATTGGTAAAATCCAAATTCCACCATGAGGGGCAAGTGATGCGCAACCAGCTCCTAAAGATATTGCGCCAGCAACAGCAGAACCTAACATTAAGGCTGGTATTACACGAATTGGGTCAGCTACAGCAAAAGGAATTGCTCCTTCTGTAATATAAGATAATCCTAAAACCCAACAAGATTTTCCAGCTTCACGTTCTTCTTTAGTGAATCTTTTCTTAAATAATACAGTAGCTAATGCTAATCCAAGAGGAGGTGTCATACCAGCAACCATACAAGCAGCGATAGGTGCATAAACTCCAGTGGACATAAGAGCAATAGAGAACGTGGAGATTGCTTTATTAATAGGACCACCCATATCAGAAGCCATCATAGCACCAATAATTAAACCAAAAATAACGCCATTAGAAGAATCCATAGAATTTAAATAATTAGTTAATCCATCTAATAAAAATTTAACTGGTTCTCCTACGATGAAAATCATAAACATACCAGTGATGAATACAGAAATAAGAGGAACTAAAATAAGACCTTTTAAGGTTTTAATTGCTTTTGGTAAGTGAATTTTTTCCATAAGAGTTTTAGTCAAATAGCCTGCAAAAATAGCACCAATAAGACCACCTAAAAAGCCAGCTCCAATACTTTTGGCAATTACACCAGCAACCATACCAGAGCACATACCCTGTTTTCCTGCAATAGAATATGCAATCCCAGCAGCTAACATAGGAACCATCATTCCAAAAGCGGCACCACCACCAATATCACTTAAAGCTTTTGCAATTACATTGAAACTAGGATCATTAGGATCACTAGCCTTAATACCAAACATGAAACTAAAAGCTATTAAAATACCACCAGAAATAACAAATGGTAACATAAAATTTACACCGGACATTAAATGTTTATAAATTCCAGTTTGTTGAGCTTTTTTCTTAGCTTTATCTTCTTTAGCTAATTCAAATATACTAATATTTTTACCATCAATAGCATCTTGAATTACTTTTTGTGGATTTTTTACAGCTCTTTCAATAGGAACTTCGGTAACACGTTTACCTTCAAATCTACTTAAATCTACAGTTTTTTGACAAGCAATAATAACAATATCAGCTGATTGTATGTCATTATCAGATAGAATATTTTCTACTTCAACACCTTGCGTTTCGATTTTAATTTCATGACCCATTTCTTGAGCGGCTTTTGTTAAAGCTTCGGCAGCCATATAAGTATGGGCTATACCAGTAGGACAAGCGGTAATACCAACTATTTTCATAAAAAACACTCCTTTTATTAAATTGTTTCCATTATTTTAAAAATGTCATTTACAGTTTTAGCAGATAAGAGATTTTCTCTGAATTTGGTATCAATAATTTTTCTAGATAATCTTTTTAAAATTTCTAAATGAAGATTATCGCTTTCTGTAGGAACTGCTAATAAAAACATAAGTTTTACAGGAGCTTCGCCATCTTCATAATTAAGACCAGGAGAAAAAGTACCAATAGCTATTGAGGCTTTATTCACAGACTTATCTTTAGCATGTGGAATAGCAATTCCAAAACCAATATTTGTACTAAATTCTTGTTCACGTTTAATGAGAGCATTAATATATTCTTTTTGATCATTTATACAGTTATTTATTAGTAATTTACTAGATAATTCTTTAAAAGCATCTAATTTACTAGAAACTGAAAGATTCAAAAGTATGTTGTCTTTAATTAATAAATCGGAAATGTTCATTTTTATGACCTCTTTCTATAAAAATAATTGTTCTATTTCACTTATATCATCTGATTTTTTTATAGCAGATATAAGTTCTTCATTTTTTATAATTTCATATAATTTTGAGAAAAAGTATTTATTAATTTGTACTTTATTAAAGTTTACAGCTAAAATAAAAATTAAATCTACACGAAATTCATCATCCCATAAAATAGGTGTTTTTAGATTTACTATGACTAAACTTGGTTTTAAAACTAAATCTTTAGAACCATGAGGAACAGCTACATATCGTCCCATAGCAGTGGATACTCTTTCTTCGCGTGCTATAAGACTTTTATCATATCCTTTCATAACATAGCCATTTTCAAATAAATATTTTCCATATTTATTTAAAACACTATCTCTGTCAGGAAGATCATCATGAAAATAAAAGATTTTTCCTTGAATAGAAGGTGCATCTTCATTAAAATCTAATAAATGTTTACTTAATATCCAATTTTGGATATAATGAATTTCTTCTTTTTGTAAAAATTCATTTATTTTTAAAATTTTACTATCATTATTTTTTATTAAATGAGTAGAGTCTAAAATTAGATCAAAATTTGCTAATTTTAAGTTTGAGAATTCACTACTAGTACATTTTTCTATGATTTTTATTTCAGGTAAATATCTAGTAATAGTACTTTCTAAATAATTTGTAATAGTGATACCATTATCACAGACTAAACAAACTTTTATATATTCGCCTTTTTGACAGCGATTAATTGCTGCGACAACATGTAAGCAAATGTAACCAATTTCATTAGCATCAAGAAAAATTTTCTCAGATACTTCTAATTCTTCAATAGATGTTAAGACAGCTAAATAAATATCAGTATATTCATATCTTATTTTATTTAATAAAGGATTTTCAGCAGTTGTACCATATTTGCTACGTCTAACAGCTGGAACAAGGTGAAGTATTAAATTATTTATAAAAGTTTTATCTTGTAATAAATTAATTTTTAAACAGTCAGATATACGTTTTACAAATCTATTTATTGTTAGTTCTGTTATAAATTCATCATTAGATGAATTTATAGTATCTTCTTTTTGTTTTCTTGCAGATAGTATATTTTGTGTTAAAGCTAATAACTCATCATTAGGAATTTTAAATTTTATAATATCTTCAATATGGTTTTTTATAATTTGAGCTGCTAAGAACTCTGGAATATTTTCGATATTATTTAATTTATAAGAAATAAACTTACCTAGACGTACACGTTTTATTAATATTAGTATTTGTACAGTTAATTTATAGAAATCATTATCTGTGAATTTATTATTTAATACTATTTCAGCTAACGAAATAATTTGAATAACTTTATCTGTTTCTTGTTTATCAAAAATAAGGATTAATTTACGATAATGTTCATCAGATAAACGATCAATAGTATTAATTTTTAAAGTTTTAATAGGATAATTGCTTTTTATAATGAAATCTTTGTAGGCAAGACGAATATTTTTTTCTTCACCTAAGATTTGGCAACCCCAGTTACTTTTTTTTGATAATTGCAAATCATAATTTTTTAACCATAAATTGATTTTGTTTAATATAGATGAAATAGCAACGGAATTACTATATAGTTTTTCTGCTAAACTTTGTATAGTTATACTAGAAGAGGTACTAAATAAAGAATGTAATATAAAAGTAGTTGAATCAAGATTTAAAATAGGTGTATATAAATTTTTTTCTTGTTCATAAATAGATAATTTCTGTTTTAATTTATTTAATGCTTGTTCATTTCCTAATATGCGAACACCTTGTTTTTGTCTTTTTTCTAAAGTGCAAGGATATATATATTCTAAAAAACTATGTTTTTCTAAATAATTGTAAATAGTTTTTGTAGAAACATTAGTTTTATCAGCAATATTTGATACAGAAATATAAGTTTTATTAGATAATAATATTTTGATTATTTGAATAATCAAATCGTAAGTCATATAATCACCTCCTTAGTATTTTGTATGTGTATATTATAATAATTTATTAATTATATATACAATAAGATAAAGATAAAATAATATTCTATATATTTGATAAATACAGAACAATTTTTTAGAAATGTAGATAATGATAATTATTATTGACTAATGAAAAATAAAATGATATTATATTAATGTAAAATAATAATTATTATCAATTAGAAAATATTATTTAAATGGAGGATAGTTAGATGTCATTAATTAATAAAGAAATCATTGATTTTAAGGTTCAGGCTTTTGTTGATGGTGAGTTTCGTGAAATAACAAAGGCTGATGTTTTAGGAAAATGGTCAGTATTTTTCTTTTATCCTGCTGATTTTACTTTTGTTTGTCCGACTGAACTTGAAGATTTAGCTGATAAATATGCTGATTTTAAAAATATAGATTGTGAAATTTACAGTGTATCTTGCGACACTCATTTTGTGCATAAAGCATGGCATGATGCATCTGATACTATCAAGAAAATTAAATATCCAATGCTTGCAGATCCAACAGGATTATTAGCACGAGCTTTTGATGTGATGATTGAAGATGATGGTATTGCAGAAAGAGGTAGCTTTATCGTAAATCCAGAAGGTAAAATTGTAGCTTATGAAGTAATCATGGGAAGCGTTGGCAGAAATGCTGATGAATTGCTTCGCTGTGTAGAAGCTGCTCAATTCGTAGCTAAACATGGTGGCGAAGTTTGTCCTGCAAGATGGAAACCAGGTGCTAAAACATTAAAACCTAGTATTGAATTAGTTGGAAATATTTAATAAAAAAGACTGCTATTGGGATATATGCCCATAGCAGTCTTTTTTAGGGGTTATTTATTCAGTGATAACTGTATGAATTAATGTTGGAGCTGTAGCTGTATCTGCGATAAAGATATTGTCGTATAATTTTTGTTTTACGTCTTCAACGTTTTCACGATTGCTGTAGATAGTGAGAATAGATTCGCCTTCTTCTACTTTATCGCCAACTTTTTTATGAAGTACAAGACCAACTGCTAAATCGATTACATCTTCTTTTGTAGCACGTCCTGCACCTAAAATCATGGAAGCAACACCGATTTCATCAGCCACCATTCTGGAAATATAGCCAGATTGTTTTGCTGGTAATTCAATTTTATATTTTGCCTGTGGTAATTTTGTTAAATCATCAACGATAGAAGCATCTCCACCTTGATTTGCTAAGAATTCTTTGAATTTAGCTAAAGCTTTTCCACTGTGAATTGCATCTAAAAGCATTTCTTTTGCTTCTTCGCTAGTTTTTGCTTTACCTGCAAGGATTACCATTTGGCTACCTAAAGTTAAAACAAGTTCAGTTAAATCTTTTGGACCTTTGCCTTGAAGTGTTTCGATAGCTTCTTTTACTTCTAAAGCATTGCCAATAGCAAATCCTAAAGGCTGAGACATATCAGAGATGATAGCGATTGTTTTTCTGCCTACATGATTACCGATGCGTACCATAGCATGAGCGAGTTTTTCTGCATCTTCTTGAGTTTTCATGAAAGCACCATCGCCAGTTTTTACGTCTAAAACGATTGCGTCAGCACCAGCTGCGATTTTTTTACTCATGATAGAGCTTGCGATAAGAGGAATAGAATTTACTGTACCAGTTACATCGCGGAGTGCATATAATTTTTTATCTGCTGGAGTTAAGTTACCGCTTTGTCCAATAACTGCAACTTTATCTCTATTTACTAAATCAATGAATTGTTCACGAGTGAGTTCTACATGGAAGCCTGCGATAGATTCTAATTTATCGATTGTACCACCAGTATGACCTAAGCCACGTCCGGACATTTTAGCTACAGGAACACCAAGGGAAGCAACAAGTGGAGCTAATACAAGTGTAGTAGTATCACCTACACCACCAGTGGAATGTTTGTCTACTTTTACTCCATCAATAGCAGAAAGGTCGATAGTATCTCCAGATTCTACCATTGCACGAGTTAAATCAGCGCGTTCACGGTCATTCATATCTTGGAAATAAATAGCCATAGCTAAAGCACTTGCTTGATAATCAGGAATTTCACCTTTTGTATATCCTTCAATGAAGAAATTAATTTCAGCAGTTGTTAATTCTTGTCCATCACGTTTTTTTTCAATAATATCTACCATACGCATAAATAAGCACCGTTCCTTTTCTCAAATTATTGTAAGTCGTTTAAAAATGATTGCCCATGTTGTGGCATTTCAATAGAGAAGTTATCCGCAATAGTAGCACCTAAGTCAGCAAATGTTTTTCTGATAGGAAGGCTACCATAATTTTTTAATTGTTTACTATAGATTAATAATGGCACATATTCGCGAGTGTGGTCAGTGCCTTTATATGTTGGGTCATTGCCATGGTCAGCAGTGATTAAGAGTAAATCTTCATCATGCATTTTTGCAAAAACTTCGTTTAATCTAGCATCAAATTCTTCAAGAGCATCACCATAACCGATAGGGTCACGACGATGACCGAATTTAGCATCGAAATCTACAAGATTTGTGAAGCTGAGACCTGTGAAGTCTTCATCTAAAATATTTATAAATTTATCCATACCGTCCATATTGGAAACTGTGCGGATTGCCTTTGTAACACCTTCACCATCAAAGATATCACTTATTTTGCCGATAGCTATAGAAGCTAAGTTTGCTTCTTGAAGGCTATTCATTACAGTTTTGCCAAAAGGTTTTAAGGCATAATCATGTCTATTAGATGTACGAGTGAAATCTTCTTTGCAAGTACCAACATAAGGACGAGCAATAATTCTGCCTAATTGGTATTTGCCTTCGCGAGTGATATCTCTACAGAATTGACAAATGCGATAAAGTTCTTCAAGCGGTATGATTTCTTCATGAGCTGCAATTTGAAGTACAGAGTCAGCTGAAGTATAAACGATTAAATCACCAGTTTTTAATTGATGTTCGCCGTATTGTTTGATGATTTCTGTACCGCTTGCAGGGCAGTTACCAACGATTTTTCTACCGGAGAATTTTTCAATTTGAGCGATTAAATCATCAGGAAAACCATCAGGGAAGACTTGAAAAGGTTTATCAATATAAAGTCCCATCATTTCCCAATGACCTGTCATTGTATCTTTACCGCAAGAAGCTTCTTGCATTTTTGTATAATATCCAAGAGATGGATGAACAGTATTTACGCCTTTGAGTTTATATATATTAGAAAGACCTAATCTTTCAAGATTTGGTACGTTTAAACCATTTTTAGCTGTGGAAATATGCAAAAGTGTATTTGCACCAATATCGTCAAATTTATCAGCATCAGGAGTTTCGCCAATGCCAACAGAGTCCATAACTATAACATGAATGCGTTTAAATTTTTTAATGTTGTTCATAGTATCACCTAACCTTAAATTATTAAGCCTACAATTGTAGCATTTAAAATGCTAACTAATGTTGCACCATATAACAATCTAAGTCCGAAACAAGCTACTACATTACCTTTTTCTTCATTGAGGGCTTTAACTGCACCTGCAATAATACCAATAGAGGAGAAATTAGCAAAGGATACTAAGAAGATGGATACAATAGCTACGCTTTTTGCAGAGAGAATAACTGTACCACTGGAAAGTTGCATCATAGCTACAAATTCATTAGCAACTATTTTAGTAGCCATCAAGCTAGCAGCATCTACACATTCTGCCATTGGAATTCCCATGAAGAAGGCAAATGGGGAGAATAAATAACCTAGGATTTCTTGGAAAGAAATACCAATAATTCCTAAAAATATATTATTGATTAATGTGATAATGCCAACAAAACCGATTAGCATAGCACATACAATAACGCCGACTTTAAAACCGTCTAAGATATATTCACCGAGCATTTCAAAGAAAGATTGTCTTTTAGTTTCTGCTACTACTAGAATATCATCTTCAGGTTTAACTTCATAGGGATTTATAATGGAAGCGATTATAAATCCACCAAAGAGATTTAAAACGAGAGCTGTAACTACATATTTTGGTTCAATCATTACCATATATGCTCCAACGATGGACATAGAAACTGTGGACATTGCAGAAGCACATAAAGTATATAAACGATTAGGTGGCAAAGGTCCGAGTAATTTTTTTACGGAGATAAATACTTCTGATTGACCTAAAATAGCAGAAGCCACTGCATTATAGGATTCAAGTTTGCCCATGCCATTTACTTTGCTTAAAGCAAGACCGATATATTTGATGATAAATGGCAATATATGCCAATGTTGTAAGATACCGATTAAAGCAGAGATAAATGTGATAGGCATTAAAACACTCATAAAGAAGATAGGATCATCAGGATTAGCCAATCTACCAAAAACGAAATTTATACCTTCTCTAGCACAATTTAAAAGTGCTGTAAATCCGTTAGCAATTGTACTGATTAAGACATTACCAGCAGATGTATTCAAAAGTAAAAATCCTAGAACGAATTGGAGAATAAGCATGGTAAGGATTGGTCTATATTTTATTTTTTTGCGGTCGTTGCTGACAATAAATGCCATACCAAAAACTAAGGCAAGTCCAGCTACACCAATAATATATTGCATGATGATATCCTCCGTGTTTTTATTTTAGAAGTTTAACGCCAGCACTAGCACCGATACGAGTAGCACCAGCTTCTACCATAGCAAGAGCTTCTTCATGAGTATGAACACCACCAGAAGCTTTTACACCCATTTCAGCTCCTACTGTTTTACGCATGAGAGCGATGTCATGAACAGTTGCACCACCAGTGGAAAAACCAGTAGAAGTTTTTACAAAATCAGCACCTGCTTTTTGGGAAAGTTCGCAAGCTTTAATTTTTTCTTCATCAGTTAATAAGCAAGTTTCGATGATTACTTTTACGATAGCTTTATCTTTAGCAGCTTCTACGATTTGATGAATTTCATTTTCTACATAATCATATTCTTTATCTTTGAGCATTGCGATATTGATTACCATATCAATTTCTTGAGCGCCTTTTTCAATAGCATCTTTAGTTTCAAAAACTTTTACTTCTGTAGTATTAGCACCAAGAGGGAAGCCGATTACAGTACATACTTTAACATCTGTATTTTTTAATTCTTGATGAGCAAGTGCAACCCAGCAAGGATTTACGCAAACGGAAGCAAAATCATAAGTTTTAGCTTCAGCGATTAATTTTAAAATGCTTTCTTTATTTGTATTAGGTTTTAAAGCTGTGTGGTCGATTAATTTATTGATGTTCATTATAAATACTCCTTTAGATGTTTATTTCATATATTTATTATTTATATTAATGAAGGATAATTTTTATTTTTTTAAATCTTCTTTAGTGAAAGCTCCAGGTAAGATTTCGTCCATAGTTTTTACAATATATTCTGTAGGACTTTTGCCTAAGATAATTTTTATATCTTTAGTGGCAAATTCTACAATTACTTGACGGCAGATACCGCATGGATAAGTGTAATCATTTTCTACCCCAACAATGGCGATAGCTTTAATTTTTTGATGACCTTCAGAAATGGCTTTGAAGATAGCTGTTCTTTCAGCACAATTAGTAGCTCCGTAAGAAGCGTTTTCTATATTGCAACCAGTATAGATTGTATCGTCTTCAGTGAGTACAGCAGCGCCTACTTTAAAATTAGAATATGGAGTGTAAGCATTAGCACGGCCTTCATAAGCTTTTTTTACTAATAAATCACAATTTATCATGATGAAATCCTCCTATTAATCTATTTAATATTAAAATTTAAAATTAAAAGAAAATTCAAGTTTCATTTCTTAAATTCATTATAATTCACAATTGAACAAATGTAAATAGTAAAATGAAAACAATTTCAAAAATATTTTATTAGCTTAAAAAGATAATTTATAAAGTAAAAATAAGAATTCTTGATTTAAATAATTAAAATTTGCTATAATGTATCATTAGATTAAAAAAAGAAGGTGATTACAATTATTTTTAATGAATTGACTATAAATGATAAAGATAGATTAGATAGCTTTTTTAAATTAAACTATCATGAAAATTCTCATTTGAATTTTACAAATTTATTTATGTGGCGCAAAGCTTATAACATTATGTGGTGTATTGAAGATGATATTTTATATTTCAAAGCTAAATTCCATGATAGTGAATTTGCACTTCAGCCACTTTGTAAAAAAGATAGATTATTTGAAGCTATTGATAAATTAAAAGCATATTTTAATGATAAGAATATAGAATTCACACTTTCTGGCTTAGAAGAAAATATCGTTGAAGAATTAAAAAATTATCCTAATGGAGAATTTGAGTTTTCAACTAATCGCGATGATGATGATTATGTCTATAATGCTATAGATTTAATAAATTTATCAGGAAGAAAATTCCATTCTAAGAAAAATCATTTGAATAGTTTCCGAAAAAATTATCTAGAAGCTAAATATTTGCCAATTAATAATGATATAATAACATTATGTAAGATAACGATTAATGGCTGGTATAAAAAACGTTTAGCACTTACTCCTGATGACCCATTTATCGGAGCTGAACGAGATGCTATCATTGAAGTGCTTAATAATTTTGAGCAGTTAAAATTAAAAGGTGGAGCATTATTTTTGGTTAATAAAGTAATGGCATTTACTTTTGGTGAGCAGTTAAATGAAGATACAGCTGTTATTCACGTAGAAAAAGCTGATCCAGATGTCAATGGTGCTTATACTGCAATAAATCAGGCTTTTGTGGCTAATACTTGGCAAGATATGACTTATATCAATCGTGAAGAGGATATGGGTATTGAAGGTTTAAGAAAAGCAAAAGAGTCTTATCGCCCTGTGAAGATGATTAAAAAATTTACAGCTATTTTTAAAGGATAATTCTCTAAATACAGTTGGCAAGGTATAAAGATTAAGTTATAATAAAACTTAATGTGTTTATAGGGAGATTATCTATTTAATGAACAAAGTTATTGTTAAAATTAACAGTAAACAAAAAAATGATAAACAAAATACAATAAAAATGAAGGCATTGGCTAATGCTTATACAAAAAATGGTATTTTGTATGTCATTTATAAAGAAAAAGATTTAAATGAAGAAAAAGAAACTTCAACGATGTTGAAAATACAAAAAGATAGCCTGACGCTTATGCGGACTGGTGGCGTACAACAACAGCAAGTTTTTGTCGAAGGAAAAGAAAGTGTAAGCGATTATATAACACCTTATGGTAATTTAAAAATGAAGGTAAAGACACATCGTTTGGAAATAATTACAGGCATGAAATCTACTATAAAAATAGATTATGCTTTATATATAAATAATAGTTGGCAAAGTGATAATGAACTTATGATTAGATTAGAGCCAGCAAATTGAGTTTACTAATGATATATTGCTAATATACAATTAATATAGAGATAAATATAAAACTTAGGAGGATTTTGATTGGATACTAAAGATTTGCTTATACAAGCCATCAAAGATGCAGTTGCAAAAGCTATAGCTGAGCAGGCACTTCCTGAAGGACAGTTACCTACTGTTATTTTAGAAGTACCACCAAAGAAAGAATTAGGTGATTTCGCATCTAATATTGCTATGCAATCAGCTAGAGTTTTTCATGTAGCACCAAGAAAAATTGCTGAAGAAATTGTAAGCCGTTTAGATGCTACTTTTTTGGAAAAAACAGAAATTGCAGGACCTGGATTTATTAATTTTTACTTAAAATCTGATGTTATTTATGATGCTTTAGCTAATTTATTAAAAGCTGGCAGTGAATATGGTAATTTACCAAAACAAGAAACACCAAGAATTCAAGTAGAATATGTAAGTGCTAACCCTACTGGTCCACTTCATGTAGGTCATGGTCGTGGAGCTGCTTTTGGTAGTGCTTTAGTAAATCTTATGCGTGCAGCAGGATATAATGTTTCTAGTGAATATTATATAAATGATGCTGGTAAACAGATTGATAACTTGGCATTATCTGTAAATGCTCGTTATCTTGAATTATTGGGTAAAGAAGTAGAGTTCCCAGAAAATGGTTACCATGGTCAAGACATCATTGAAACAGCAAAACGCATTATCGCTAAAGATGGTGATAAATATTTAAATATGTCTGATGAAGAAAGATTATCCATCTTTAAAGAATTAGCATTAAAAGAAAAATTAGCAGCATTAAAAGAAGATTTAGCTGCATTTAATGTTCATTTTGATGTATGGTTCAGTGAAAGAACACTTCATCCAGATGCTGTTAATGCTGTTTGTGATAAACTTTTAGCTAATGGCAACATGTATAAACAAGATGGTGCTTTATGGCTAAAATCCACTGCTTATGGTGATGATAAAGACCGCGTAGTTATCCGTGATAATGGCGTGCCTACTTATTTAGCAGCAGATATTGCATACCATGATAATAAATTTGAACGTAAATTTGATAAACTCATCAATATTTGGGGTGCTGACCACCATGGTTATGTTTGCCGTGTAAAAGCAGCAATGGCAGCACTTGGTTATAATGCTGATGATTTAGAAGTTTTATTATTACAAATGGTAAGCCTCTATCGTGATGGTGAACTTGTAAAAATGTCTAAACGTACAGGTCAAAGCGTAACTTTATCTGAATTGATTGAAGAAGTAGGTGCTGATGCAGCTCGTTTCTTCTTTATCATGCGTTCTTTAGACAGTCAGCTTGATTTTGATTTAAACTTAGCAAAATCTCAATCTAATGAAAATCCTGTATACTATGTTCAATATGCTTATGCTCGTATTTGTAGTATTTTCCGTCAAATAAAAGAAGCTGGTATTGAAACAACTGAAAATCCACAGCTTTCTTTATTGACAGATGAAGCAGAAATTGCTTTAATTAAAAAGTTATTATCTTATCCAGATGAAATTGCAACAGCAGCTAAAAATAAAGCACCACATCGTATTGCAACATATGTACATGATTTAGCATCTATGTTCCATAGCTTCTATAATAAATGCCGTATTTTAGGTGTAGATGCAAAATTAGCAGGAGCAAGACTTGCTCTTTGTTTAGCAGTAAAATATGTATTAGCTCATGCACTTGCAATTTTAGGTGTTAATGCACCAGAAAAAATGTAATAATTTTTAATGTAAATGATAATTGGGAGGAAATACTTGATGGATTTTCTGCATAGTTCAGAAACAGATGTAGCATACTATATCTTAAATTTAGCTAATAAACCTATCTTTTTTAAAGACCTTATTTTAGAAGTAATAGAGAAAAAATGTAAACCAGTGCAGTCCTTATCTGCTTCTATATCTGAAGTATATACACTTATTAATATGGACGCTCGTTTTCAACATACAGGTAATGGTATGTGGGGTCTTGTAGAATGGAATCCACCAGAAACAAAACGTAGTAGTGTTTCTAGTAGTTCTTCTAGCACTAGCAAAATGAAAGCAATGTCCAACAGACGTCGTACTTCTTTATTAGAAGGCATTCAAGACGATACAGATAAAGCATAATTTAGATATATAGAGGAGGAGTTTTTTTAATGGCAAAGTATATATTTGTTACTGGCGGTGTAGTTTCTTCTTTAGGTAAAGGTATCACAGCAGCTTCTTTAGGTCGTTTATTAAAAAGCCGTGGTATTAAAGTAACAATTCAAAAATTTGACCCATATATTAACATTGACCCAGGTACTATGAGTCCTTATCAGCATGGTGAAGTTTTTGTAACAGAAGATGGTGCAGAAACTGACCTTGACCTTGGACATTATGAACGTTTTATTGATATCAATCTTACAAAAAATTCTAACGTAACTACTGGTAAAATTTACTGGTCTGTATTAAATAAAGAACGTCGTGGTGATTACCTTGGTAAAACTGTTCAGGTAATTCCACATATCACAAATGAAATTAAACAACGTGTATATGACGTTGCTGCTCATGATGATGCAGATGTAGTTATCACTGAAATCGGTGGTACAGTAGGGGATATCGAAAGTCTTCCATTCCTCGAAGCTATTCGTCAGGTTAAAAAAGAAGTAAGTAAACACGATGTATTATACATTCATGTAACTTTAATTCCATTTATCTCTGCTGCTGGCGAATTAAAAACAAAACCAACTCAGCATAGCGTAAAAGAACTTCGTAGCATTGGTATTCAGCCAGATATTCTTGTTTGCCGTACAGAACAAGAACTTTCTAAAGATATGAAAGAAAAATTAGCTCTTTTCTGTGACGTAGATGCAGATGCAGTTATCCAGAATATGACAGCTTCTACAATTTATGAAGTACCTTTAATGATGCAAAAAGAAGGTCTTGATAAAATTGTTCTTGAAAAATTAGAAATGGATTATCGCCCAGCTCATATGGAAGAATGGGAACGTATGGTTCATCGCATTAAAAATCCTGCAAATAAAGTAAAAATTGCTGTTGTAGGTAAATATGTAGAATTACCAGATGCATATATTTCTGTTACAGAAGCATTACATCATGCAGGCATCTACAATTCTACAGATGTAAAAATCAAATGGGTTAACGCTGAAGAAATTGAAAAAGAAGGCACTGATTTAAGCGACGTATTTGCAGGTTGCAAAGGTATCTTAGTACCAGGTGGTTTCGGCGATCGTGGTGTTGAAGGTAAAATTTCCGCAATTAAATACGCTCGTGAAAATAAAATCCCATTCTTAGGTTTATGCCTTGGTATGCAATGTTCTGTTATTGAATTTGCTCGCCATGTATGTGGTATGGAAGATGCTCATAGCTCTGAATTCAATCCAGAAACAAATCATCCAGTAATCGCTTTAATGTCTTCTCAGATCAATGTTGAAGATAAAGGTGGCACAATGAGACTTGGTTCTTATCCATGCAAAGTAACACCAGGTACAAAAACTTATGAAGCTTATGGCAGTGAATTAATTCATGAACGTCATCGTCATCGTTTTGAATTCAACAATGAATTTAAACAAGAACTCACTGATGCTGGTCTTGTAATTGCTGGTGTTTGCCCAGATAATGGACTTGTAGAAATCGTAGAAGTAAAAGATCATCCTTGGTTTGTAGCTTCTCAGTTCCATCCAGAATTAAAATCTCGTCCAAATAATCCACAACCATTATTCCGTGACTTTGTAAAAGCAGCTTTAGCTGTAGGTAAATAATAAATATGCTATTAAATAGAGTAGAGATAGATTCTCTACTCTATTTTTTTATAAGTTTTTTTCTTATAGTGCTATCAGAAAAATTCCTACAAAAAAATCAGAATTTTGCCGATATAACAAATAAACAGAATATGCGATAATTATTTACGGAATAATTATTGACATACTCCCCATGCCTAAAGGCAGGGGATTCTTGGATACAAACGATACTT
>OLSL01000906.1_pt1 | contig 30570 bp, 16 predicted proteins | sample 1672511 | NCBI WGS metagenome assembly OLSL01 (sample SAMEA3136694, study PRJEB25190) | human gut metagenome | biome: human gut; feature: human-associated habitat; material: faeces | place: Austria | collected 2013
TGCCGGTCAGCTCGAAGGTGCCCAGCGGCTTGTTGTCGCGAGCGAACTCACGCTCGCCCTGGTAGACCTGGATGAGCACGGACGGCTGGTTGTCTTCAGCGGTGGAGAAGACTTCGGAACGCTTCGTCGGGATGGCGGTGTTGCGCTCGATCAGCTTGGTCATGATGCCACCCTTGGTTTCGATGCCGAGGGACAGCGGGGTCACGTCGATAAGCAGGACATCCTTACGGTCGCCCTTGATGACGCCGGACTGCACGGCTGCGCCGACGGCCACGACTTCATCCGGGTTCACGGACTGGTTGGCTTCCTTACCGCCGGTGAGCTCCTTGACGAGCTCCTTGACGGCCGGCATACGGGTGGAGCCACCGACGAGGACCACGTGGTCGATGTCGGAGACGCCGATGCCAGCGTCGCGCAGCACGTTGTTGAACGGGGTGCGGCAGCGGCCCAGCAGGTCGGAGGTCATTTCCTCGAAGTGGGCACGGGTCAGGGTCTCGTCCAGATGCACCGGAGTGCCGTCAGGGGTCATGGCCAGGTACTGCATGGAGATGGAGGTGCTGGTGGAGCTGGACAGTTCCTTCTTGGCCTGCTCGGCGGCTTCCTTCAGACGCTGCAGGGCGATCTTGTCCTTGCTCAGGTCAACGCCGTACTTGTTCTTGACTTCGCCGACGAGCCAGTCGATGATCTTCTGATCCCAATCGTCGCCGCCCAGGTGGTTGTCGCCGTTGGTGGCCTGCACCTGAATGGTGGAGAAGCCGTCGTCGTCCTTGCCGATTTCCAGCAGGGACACATCGAAGGTGCCGCCACCGAGATCGAAGACCAGGATGCGCTCGTCTTCCTTGCCCTTTTCAAGGCCGTAGGCCAGTGCGGCTGCGGTCGGCTCGTTGATGATACGCAGGACGTTCAGGCCCGCGATGGTGCCGGCGTCCTTGGTGGCCTGACGCTGGGCGTCGTTGAAGTATGCCGGGCAGGTGATCACGGCGTCGGTGACCGGTTCGCCAAGGTAGGCTTCGGCGTCGCGCTTCAGCTTCATCAGGACCTGGGCGGAAATCTCCTGCGGGGTCCACTTCTTGCCGTCGATCTCAACGGTCCAGTCGGTGCCCATGTGGCGCTTGACGGAGCTGATGGTGCGGTCGACGTTGGTGACGGCCTGGCGCTTGGCGACTTCGCCGACCAGGATTTCGCCGGACTTGCTGAAAGCCACGACCGACGGTGTGGTGCGAGCGCCTTCGGCGTTCACGATAACGGTGGGCTGGCCACCTTCAAGAGTTGCGATGCAGGAATTGGTAGTACCCAGATCGATGCCAACTGCGCGTCCCATAACTTGTCTCCTTTGTAGATAGGTTCGCTATACGTTCTTTTCGTTCTTCGCTCGAGTTTCGGATCGCCGTTTCCGGATTGCCGTCTCTCATGCTTTCCAAAACTTGAGCCTACACCACTCAACTTTGAATCGCAAGTTATTATTCCCGAAATCGCAAAAATTCTTGAGCACACCTCACTCAACTTTGCGCAAAACCCAAAACCGCCGGCGCTGGGGAGCATCTCAGCGGCGGCGGTTTCGGGGATTATCGGAGGTTATTCAGCCAATCAGCGGTCGTTCTTGGCGGCCTTCGCGGTCTTGATGAGCATCGCGACGGCAACCAGCATGGCGATCGCAACAGCCGCAGCCAGCACAGCGGTGCCGGTCTTGCCGAGCAGTGCGGCGCCAAACGGGCCGGCCTTCGTATCGTTGTTGACCTTGCCGGAAGCGATCACGCCGTTCTTGTCAGCGTTGCCAGCGCCCGGCTTGCCGTTGTTCTTATCGGCGGAGTTGGCGGCCGGAGCCTGGAAGTCGACGGTCACGGCCTTGCCGGACTGGCGGCCGGTGACGGTGAGCTTGTATTCGGAACCTTCGGTGACGCCGTCCAGCGCGATCGGAGTGGTCTGTGCGGTCTTGACGCGCACGCCGGAGAGCGGAGTGGAGGAATCGGACGCGGCCACGGTCTTGTCGTTCTTGTCCTTCAGCTCGTAGCTGAGCACAGCGTCGCCGTTGAAGCCATCGACGTCCGCGGTGAACTTACCGTCGGCAGCAGAGACCTTCACAGTGCCGTTGTCAGACAGTGCCTTCTGCGATTCGGTGGAAGTGGCCAGTCCCAGAGCGCCAGCGATGGTGTAGAAGTTGTCGGTCTGGTCGGTCAGGCCGATGACGCGCTGTGCGCCAGGGCCGGAAGCCGCGATACGCAGCTGGGTGCCGGTGTGCTCCATGTCGCCGCCGTTGTAGCCGCCGTCTGCATCGCGAGAATCGTCCTGGGCGGTGCCGTAGGAGACGACCATGTTGTTGCCATCAGCGGTCTTCAGCACGGTGGACAGTGCGTAAGCCGGCTGGGCGTTGAGGATCTGGGAGGTGTGCGCGTGGTCGGCGGTGACGATCACCAGCGTGTTCGTGAGGTCCACGTTCTGCATGGCGTAGGCAATGGCCTGGTCGAAGTCGTCGGTCTCGCCAATCTGGCCGCAGGCATTGCCTGCGTGGTCCTGCTTATCGATCGAGGCGCCCTCGACCTGCAGGAAGAAGCCGTTCTTCTGGCCGTTCGGGTTGTCGTTCAGCAAATCGAGCGCCTTCTTGGTCATGTCCTTGAGCGAGGAGCCCTGGTTGCCGAGCCAATTGGCGTTCGGCGTGCACACGGTCGGGTTGGCGTCCTTGGCCGGATCCTTGGCGGTGGCCTTGGACGGGTCGAACTTGGTCGGCATGTTGCCGTCGCTCATCAGAGCGAGCACCGGCTGGTTGTCCTTGTACTGCAGGGCGTTCATCGCGGCCGGATCGTTCTCGACGGTCTGGAAGCCCATTTCCTTGGCCTGTTCCCACACGGTCTTGCCCTTGTATTCACCACCCTGCACGGTCTGACGGAAGTACTTGGAACCACCGCCGATGGTTACGTCAGCGCGGGTGTCGAGCAGCTGCTCGGAGATGGAGCCGATGCCGCCGTTTTCCTTAAGCTGGTTGATGAGGCACTGCTTGGAGGCATTGTTGGACGTGCCGTCGGTCTTGCCCTGTGGGCCGTAGCAGGCACGTTCGGACGAATGCGATTCCAGCACGGCCGGGGTAGCATCCTGGATTTCGGCGGTGGTCACATTGCCGGTGGCTTTGCCGGCCGCCTTGGCCAGCTCGAAGAGGTTCAGCTGCGGATTGCCGTAAATATCAACGTCAACGGCGTTGTTGTAGGTCTTGGTGCCGGTGGCCCATGCGGAACCGGATGCGGAGGAATCGGTTACGGGGGTAAGCTTGCCCGGATTGGGGTTGGCGACCAGCTTGCCGTCGCCATCCTTGCCGACAGCGCTGTCCTTGCTGCCGTTGCCGACCGAGAAGGTGGTGTACTGGCCAGTACCAGCCTGCACGTCACCAAGCGCGCTCGGCTGGCCGACCGCGTCAAGTCCGTCGAAGTGGCCGTTGGCGCCCTTCAGATAGTCACGGGCGACGGTGATTTCCGAATCGCCCATGCCGTCGCCGATGAACAGCACCACATTCTTGGCTTTTTTGTTGCCGATAGCTGCGATGCGCTGCGCGCCGCCGTGTTGCGCCAGTTCCGCAACGGACTTGCCGTTGGGGCTGTAGGTGGTGTCGGCCGCGAGCGCCGGTGCGGCGAGCGCGCCGAGCGTCGCTACGGATGCGACCGCTGCGATCGCGCCCTTCAAAGCTTTGTGCTTGCTCATGTTTCTTCTTTCTTCCATGCAGTTTCTTCCGTGCCGTCCAACCTGCCGTTTCGGTTGCGCCCGTTAGGTAACGCCCGTTTCGACCATGTTTTCCGGCTGCGCGGAACCTTTCCGCGGCTGCATTGCTTGGATCTTTCGATGCCACCGCCCACGCTATGCGCCGCAAGCCAACGCACACCGCACTACAGAAGAACGGCAGATGAACACTCATCGCCATATGATGACCGCAACATATCCACCGCATGAACAGGGGGAATACGGCCAATAAAATCGCCATATTCCGTCAAACAACACCCCCACCGCACCCCACAAGCCAAAATCCCCCACTGGCTGGATAAATCCAACCTCTCAGACCCCACTCACACGCCAAAAATCCCAGTGACTGGATAAAAACCACCTCTGACGCACCACTCACGCGACTAAATCATCCAGCCACTGGGAAAAATGCCCGCGCCACTCAGCCCCGCGCAACCCGCGCCGCGCGCGTGGCCTTTACGGCCACGAACACGGACCGCACCAGCAGCACGCACAGATAGCAGGCGAACATAATCGCCCCAACTCGTGGCGAAACCTCCCCCGCAATCCACGTGCCGAGCGGCGCGGTCACAGCCGCCGTCACACCAATAATCAGCGCGGTTTTCACATGCGCTAGCCTGCGCTTCAAGTTCGCCGCGCTGGTCGTGATCGAATTCGGAAACATCGCCAGCAGCGAAGTGCCGCGCGCAATCAGGTCGGACGCGCCAAACAGCATCGACAGCGACGGCACCGCAAGCGCACCACCCCCGATGCCCAGCAGTCCCGCCAACGTGCCGATGATCACGCCCAGCAACGCCAGGCAGATGCCGGTCGTTACGCTCATGACGATCTGGTGGTCGCGCGACGGCACAAAACTCACCTGATTGATCACCACGAACACGAGAAACGCCACGAAAATCCACCGCAGCACCAGTTCCGGCAGCCGTGACAGCAGCCAACTGCCGATCTGTCCGCCAATGAACATGCCGCAGAACAGCAGAGCTGCGGCGAGCCAGTCGACGTGCCCGCCGGTCGCGTACGAAATGACGCCGGAAATGGAGGTCGGCACGATCGCCAGCATGGACGTGGCGGCCGCGTTGCGTTGAGATAGCCCCAGCCAGACGAGCGCGGGCACGATCACCGTGCCGCCGCCAATGCCGAACGTGCCCGACAGCACCCCCACCAACATGCCGACCACAATCAGCACGATGATGCTGCGCGCCGACCCGTCAAGCGCCGTCTCCCCCGCTCGCGATTTCATCTTTTGCGATTCCGTCCGTACGGCATCCGCCCGATCCGCAGTTTCCCCTTCATCACACATGGCAGCTCCTTCCACGTCTTCCGCGCCCGATACTACCCACCTGCCGCGCGCAGCAATCAGCTGATTCCATAATTTTGCGATTTCGCCGCCGCAGCGCCCGGTTCACGCGCTTTCTCGCTTATAGATGGCGGATTCGCGGGATCGACGGATGGTATCTCGCTTATAGATGGCGGCCCCTTGCGGAAACAAGACATCTAGGGGGTATGCATGCTACCCCCTAACGACCTATTGCCCAAACCGACCCGCCACCTATAAGCGAGATACCACCGGACGCCCGGCCAAATCCGCCATCTATAAGCCAGATATCCAGCCAAAACCACGACCGCACGCCTACACCGGCACACCCGCGCGCCTACACCCACGCAAGACCCATTGCACACACCCCCGTACGCACACGACCGCGCGCGGACCGGCAAAATCGCAAGTCATGAGCGAAAAGGGGCATCAAAAGCGTCCGAAACAGGCCGAATCACACCCCCATCCGCTCACAGACAAGCAAAACCAGCCCAACTCACAAGTCGTGAGCAAAAGGGGAGGCCACCCAACATCAAAACAGCCCGAAACATCCAGAATCGTACCCCCATCCGCTCACAACCGCGCCAAAACCGTCAAAACCGCAAGTCATGAGCAAAAGGGGCATCAAAAGCGTCCGAAACAGGCCGAATAATACCCCCATCCGCTCACAACCCATGCTTCAGCACGATTCAGGCCATATGCGCACCGCAACAACACCCCTGCGCAACATCAGACATGCACACGCACGCAAACACAAGTACACACACTGAAACGCAACACGTACCACAAGCACACAAACACCACGCACCACATACCGAGCACGACCAGACGCACACCCCCGCACACCGGAGAAGCGATGTCACCGGCCTGCGGCGGCGCTAGGCTAGACACTACCCCCGAACACCAGACGAATGGCGCGCGCCGGCCCCGGCGCACAACCCGTGCCGCACAATCCAGGAGCGTCGCCATAGCCGCGCGAGCCCCACAAAAGCGCAGCCAGCCACAAACACGAGCAGTCCGATCACCGCAGCCGCCACGGCTGTCATTTCGCCCGGCTCGTCGTATTGCGTCTTGTCTGGCACTTTGGGGTTCGGAATCCGGTGCCCGCGCACGAGCAGCCTGTGTGAGTTGACACCGTACGGCGTGCACGTGATCAGCGTCGCGTAATCGGTCCCGGACTCAATATTCAGCTTGCTGATTTCGCTCGGCAGCACCACTGAGATCTGGTCCACTTGGTACGTGTAGGTTTCGTCGAGCACATGGAATGCGAACGTGTCGCCTTTTTTCAGTTCGTCGAGGCCGGTGAGCAGTCGCGCGGATGGCAGTCCGGTGTGTCCGGAGACCACCGCGTGCGTGGTCGCTCCGCCTACTGGCAGCGAGGTTCCGGCCAGGTGTCCGGCGGCGATCTGCAGTACGCCGTCGCTGGTGCCGTGATAGACGGGCAGTTTCACTTTGATGCGCGGGATGGTCACGTATCCCATGATGCCGGTGCCGGTCACGTCGAGCGTTTCATCATATTCGCGCTTCTGCGCGTCGGTCATGTGCCACCGATCGCCGTTCGCGGCGAGCCGTTCATTGTATTCGTGCGCCGCTTTCAGCATGGCCTTGCGTTCGGCGCCGGACATGTCTTTGGTCTGTTCCACGTAGCCTGCCACGGCGTATGACTGGTGCATGCGGTTCCACCAGTCGCTGAATGTCGGATACGCGATGAGGCCCAGCGCACCGATCATGGCGATTGCGGAAATGGCAATCATCACATTGAGCAGCGCATTCGATTTCTTATGCTTGGCAGCCGGTTTAACCTGCGCACCCGGTTTAACCTGCGCATCCAATTCGACTTGCGCAGCTGGCTTGGCGTCCGATTCATCCGTCACGTTATTTATGCTACGCCCGCTTCCGCAAAGCCGTCTTGGCAACGATCAGCAGCACCAAACCAGCGCCCAAGATGGCCACGGCAATCCAAGCGGCCTGCTGCACGTCGGCGCCGGTGTGCGGCTGGTCCGGCGTGGTGGGTGGCGTGTGCGTGTTGGTGATTTCAGTGGAGTCGCCTTCCACATCGGAGATGGTGGTGTAGCCGTCGGGCACCGCCGCTTCGACCACGGTCCATTCGTGGTCCGCGTCGAGATCCGTCCACGAATGCGTCCACTTGTTGGACTCGTTCAGCTTCACGTTTTCCACGGGCTCGCCGTCGCGCAGGAGTTTCACGGTGATGGATTCGGGGCGCTTGCCGTCGGAATTGTTCCGGTCATTCCAGATTTTGCGCACGGTGCGTTCCACGGTTTTCGGCGGTTGCGCCACACATTCGGTTTTCGGTTCGATACTCAGCACACGCGACCCGCCGGAGACGCCGTCTTCGGGCACTGCGACGAGCATGCTGCCGGAAGAGCACGTCCATGTCTGGTTCTTTCCGGAAGCGTTGGTGACCTTCACGTCAACGCTGTCGGACACGGCCAGGTACAAGCCGTCGGACAGTCCGGTGAAGGTCAGGTGTCCGGAAGCGTTGGTGACACCGGTTGCCGTGGCGTCGGGTTGGTTCACTGCGATGAGTCCGGCGAGCGTGTTGGCCATGTCTCGCCACACCTGCGCGTCCTTGCCGGTCATCTTCGACCAGTCGACGGGGTAGGCGGTGGAGTCGGTGAACGGTGCGACGGGCTCGAAGGTGGCACCGCCGCTTGCCGGGATCTGCCCGACTTTGTAGAGGTTGAAGCTGGCGTCCGAAATGGCGAAGTTGGTAGAATCGTCGGACGTTTCGGAATCCGAGCTCTTATGGTGGTACGAAATGGCGATGCTGCCGCTGGCAGAGTCTGTTGTTGGAGCCGCGACGGCATCGCGAGTAGTGAATGCACAGGCTGCCGCGGCGAATGTGGCGGCGATTGCGCAGCATGCGGCGATGACGCGGCTTGCGATCGTGCGTTCCTTCATTGCCGACCCCTCTTCTGTGGATTGGAAAGTAAGCATGTTTGATTCGCCCCCCAACGGCAAACCGGAAAATATATGGAGCCAGGCTGGATACTCAAGAAAATTAGGCAGTGTACAAGGGATTGAGGTGGTCCAGCCCAGCATATGTGGGTTCAGTTATTATTTAATTTTTAGTTTTTAAATTATGTATTGCGATTCCCGTGAGCCGCTGCTGACTTGCGTCAACGCGGCTCACGGGTTTCGCATGGTTACTTCAGATTCTTATGGAATCCGGAGGATCAGGCGTTGCGGCGACGCAGAGCCATCACCAGGGTCGCGCCAGCAAGCACGAACACGGCGATACCAGCCACGTACAGCAGCACGGTGCCCATGCCACCGGTGGACGGCAGGTTGGAGCCCTTCTGGTTCACAACATCGGCGGTAACCGTACCGGTAGTGGTGTTGCCGGCAGTGGTGTTGATCTTGAGCACCGTAAGCTGCGGGTTGTCAGACTCGACGTCATGGTCAGCGGTGATTTCGAAGAGCGTGTCGGCGGCGGTGTTGAAGCCTGCCGGAGTCTTGGTTTCCACGAGCTTGTACTTGCCGTCATCAACGCGCTTGAAGGAAGCGGTGTACTTGCCGCCCTCGGTCTTGGTGATGGTCACCTCGCCACGGTCAATGGTGTAATCGTTCGTGGTGCTATCGAACTTGTAGAGCTTGAACTTCGGCAGATCGTTCTCAGCCGGGGTGCCACCGTTGAAGGTCTTGTTGATGTCCAGCTGGTAGGTGAACACAATGACCTTGTCGGTCGGGGTCTTGCCGGTTTCGCCTTCGCCGCCAACATTCGGGTTGTTGGAGAACTCAAGGGAAGCCTCATTCGGGTTGCCCGTAGAGCCGATCACAGCGTTCTCGTTCAGCGTGGACGTGTATTCGACGGTGAACTTGCCACCGGCGGCAACGGTGATTGCGTTGTCTTCAGCATCCTTGACGGCCTTCGCGTCAGCGATGGTGATGTCGAAGGTGTCCTTATCTTCGGGATTCTCAGTGACAGTGTAGGAGCCAGCGCCAAGAGTCTTGTCGCCGTACTTGACGACCACGGACTTCTTATTGAAGGTCAGGCCAGCGGACTGCTGATCGTGGAAGACCAGCTTGTAGGTCTTGTAGGCTGCGAAGTCTGCTTCGTTCGTCGGCAGGGTAGCGGTCAGCTGGAACGGCACTTCGTCGTTCACATCGTAATCGGCGGAATCCTGCCAGTTGGTCTTATCACCAGTGGAGTCGTTGACGTCCTTGACCTTCTTTTCGAAGGTCGGCTTGCCGGCCTTACGGTTCACGGTCACCGGGCCGTTGACCTGGACGATGAACAGCGTTGCCGCGTCGTTGCCGGTCACAGCATCCTTATCCTTAAGCAGGTAGTAGCCAGCAGGAGCGGACAAAGCCGTCTTGGCGGAAACCTCGCCATAGGCAGTACCAGCCAAATCAACGTACGGGGTGATGGCTGCCAGCTTTGCCGTGTTGTCAGCATAAGTACCCTGAGCAATCTCAGCAGCAGCATCGGCAGCGGACTTGTTCGCCGTATTGTTCTTGTTGAAGTTCTGGCCGGCCTTGATATTGCTCAGCGTGCCTTCGCTCAGATCGCCGGTGAAGACCTGGTACACGGAGTAGGTGTGCGTGTCGGTCGTCGGCACGGTGATGTCGTAGTTGTTTTCAGCCGCCATGGCGGTGGAGGCACCGGCGAAACCGGCGACGGCCATTGCCGCGGTGGCTGCCACAGCGACGAGGCCTTTGAGAACCTTATTCATTGTTCCCCCTTTCTTTCTTGTTTGAAATCTTGAATCTTCAGTTATGTGTGTTCAGTTATTGCCTAGTGGGCATTGGGTCGCTACGCTACGGTCCAGCCCCCTTTCCCCTAGACGAGTTCATCATTGCCGCCTCCTGACCTTGAGGGCCATTCCAGCCGCAACAACACCTATCAACGCAGCCACCAAAGCCGCCGCGTAAATCCAATAATCGCCAGCGCCACCAGTCCCCGGCAGAATCACACCCGGCTTGTTCTTGATGTTGCCACCATTGACAGTGAACGTGGTCTGCTCGTTGTAAGCGCTTGTACCTTCAGTATTGAAGTCGGTGTTCGCGTACCAATTGCCAGCGATGTTGTCGCCTTCCAGCGGGCCGATGCGGAACTTGTGCGGAGTGGCGTCAAGGTCGTATCCGTCAGGAGCCTTGGACTCGATGAGCTGGTACTCACCCCAGACCAAGCCGCTGATCTTGAATTTGCCGGAGTCGCCATCCAAATCAACATATGCACCAGTCTGGGCAGAGCATTTAGCAACGCCGTTCTGCCCATCCACGCAGTCGGTGACCGTGCCAAGTGTGGCGCCCGAAGTGACATCGGTGTACTTGGCTACGCCATTCTCCCAAGAGAAGGTCTTCGTCTGCCTGAGGGTCCACTGGGAGCCGGGAAGCGGGTTGGCATTGTTGGAGTCCGAAGACACCTTGGTCCACATCACCGTACCGGTCTTGCGGGTGTTCGCAATCTTGTTGTCAGCATTGTCCGAATCAAACGCCGGATTCCAAGTAGCAGATCCGTTGGCGATGGTGATCGTGTACACCATATTGGACACTTCGTAACCGTTCGGCGCGGTCTTCTCCTGCAGGTGGTACGTACCGTTTGCGAGATCGGAAACCTTGAACTTACCAGCCGCGGTGTCCTCGTCCTTCTTGGTGTCCGTGGTCTCGTTAGCCACGTTTAGCACGTTGCTTTGGGTTCGCAGCACGGAGGCGACCGCGCGATGCTCGTTACTGCGGGCGGCAACACGACGGCTGTTGTATGCTGCGGTGGAGGTGACGGCGCAACCCGAAGGAGCTGTGATCGAATACGACGGTCCGGCGGAAATCACCACAACATCGGGAAGCTCACTACCGTTGGTGAACTTGAAGTTGTCGCCTTCCTTTGGAACGCTGTCAGACGACCCCCTAGCCCCATACCACTTGCTGGTATCGCCGCTGATGTATTTGAATCCGAACTGGCTAGTCGAGTCAATCGCATTGTTGCCGGTCAACGGAATATTCGCATATGCATAACCATTGCAAGAGCCATCCATTGGCGTCATGCTGATGTCCGTCCAAACAGTGTCGTCCGTGGTCTGGTAATGCACCTTGACATTATTCGCGGGCCAGTCGTTCTGTGCTTGGAAGTAGAGCGTGAGGTACTGCTTGGCGGTCACGCTCACATTCAAAGTGAACGTTTTGTTGGTGTGAGTCTCCGTGGCAGTGATGATAACGGGGCTTGAGGTCACGCGGTTCGCGGTCAACGTGACGCTTTCGCCAGTGGTGGCGCTCAGCGAGACGTTACCCGCATTGGTGGAAGTGGACCATGTAACATGGTTGCCTTCAGGAGCCACAAAAGCAATCAGATTAAGGGTCTTGCCCTCCTCAAGACTGATTCCCTGACCATTGATATAGCCGCTAATCGAGACGGAAGTCTCTACGCCGGAAACCTTGACGGTGAACGATGCGGTGGCCTTACCATCAGCCGACTTCACGGTAATAGTGGCATCGCCGTTACCGGTCGGAGTGACGGTACCGTTCTGGTCAACCGACGCGACAGTGGCGTTGTTGGAAGACCAAGTCAGCTTGGCACCAGTGATCACCTGGTTTTGCTGGTCGTACGCAGTTGCGGTAAACTTCTGTGAATTGTTGCTCTCAAACGTAATAGTCGTACCAGATGCGACAGCTTTACCGTTTGCATCCTTAATCGTAATGCTTTTGACCTCTGTACCGGACTGGTCGTCAGTAATGTTCCAAGACTGCTCAGCAGTATTGCCATTCATCCTGGAGAGCGTCCACGTCGAACCGGCCAGCAACGTGTTGTTGTCGGTGCCGTCAACCTTCTGCCATTCGATCAAGGAACCGGTCTTCTTATTGATGATCTTGCCGCCAGCCAGCAGTTCATCCGCTTCTCCGGTGATTTCAATGCCGTTACTGTTAAAGACATGAACAATGTTTTTTGCGGCTTCGGTAGTGTCACCAGTATTGATCTGGTAAATATTGGTGTTTTGCGCGTAACCTTCGACTGTGCCGGATTCCTTAAGGAAGTAAGTGCCGTTCTTGGCGAGGTTGCCCAGCTGGAACGAACCTTTCGCATCAGCATCATCGTTCCAACCGTCATCGGCGATGGTGACGAGAGCGTTCGTACCGTTTACCGCATCGTCCTTCTTGCCATACACGGTCCAGCTGGTTCCGCCGAGAGGACTGTGCTCAGCGGTGTCATCCACCTTGTCCCATGCGATTGCCGCACAAGAAGTAGAATACGAGCCGTTCCACGGAAGGTTGTGGCGTTCCTGATCCATATCCAGAGCCGAAGCGGAATGGCTACGTTCGTAGTTGATGAACGGATAGAAAATGCCGTCCCCACCAGTATTGCCCACCGCATTAGGGTTGTACATGGCGAACGATCCACCGACCCATACGCGGCCGTTGGTACTCACATGCGATTCGAAGCTGCCATTCGGCACAAGGATGCTGCCAAGGAAGCCCGCAGCCGGGTCATCATTCGTTTCCATGTCGAACGTGCCGCCCCACACGCCATCTTTCTCTTCCGCCGTTGAATTCGCACTTGTACGAGTAGTAGTGCCGCTACCCTTACCACCACGAATAATCACATTGCTCGCATCTGCAAAGTTCCACATAATCTGCTGGGCGCGCTTGGCATAAGCTTTATCGGTATAGGAGCCGCCCAGTTCATGGGTCTGATTACTCATATCAGTCCACCAGAAGCGCCAACCATTGTGGAAATCCACGTTTCCACCGGTCACATTGATGACCACGGAGGAGGTGTCCGGAATATTCGTGAATCTAAAGCTCACGCCGGTATACGACGACGAGGAATCGTTCAGCATGCTTGCCGGCAGATTGAACACCTGCATGGAGGACGTGCCATTACCTACAAACTCGATGATTTTCTCATGCACGCTACTGATGGTGAAGGTATAGCTTCTATCAAACTTCTCGCGAACAAGACTGTTGTAATTTTCGTCAGTTGAAGAGGTTTTCGCATCAGCCACGTAGACGCTGCTTGACTGCTGCTTGCTGAGGCCACTCAGATTCTTCGATAACGTCTTGATATAGGAGCCGAACCCAGTGAATGTCTGACCGGTGAGACCAATCTGATCATCATTTTGCTCCCAAAAGACGTTACCGGTTGTACCGTCCGGTACGTAAACGGATTGACGATTGTTGTACTTGGCCTTATCGGTATTTTGCGAGCCGGAAACATTACCAAGAATGTCGTTGGACGAATAGCCGTACACGGTGGTTAAATCGCCAGCAATGTTAGCCGTATAACTTGGCTCCGAAGCATTGGTCTGGCCAACCCATCCGGCATTGCCCCAAGCCTGCGCACCACCGACCCAGTTGATATCGCTATCGGCGCTCTTGCCTCTCACTTCAAGCGTGGAAGAACCTGTTACCGGACGATACTGACCGCCGAAGCCGACAATACCGAAACGGAAGCCTTTGTAGTCCCGTACATAGCCGTTCTTCACGCCATCAGCATCGGTGTAGTACGAAGTCCACACGCCTTTGAGCGGATGCATAAGCAGCTTGCCGTTCACTGCGGTCAGGCCTTCGGCTTCGGCAGCGTATGAACCAGACGGCCCATTGACGTTATTCATATTGCCGGATGAGGCTTTCTGGCCTACATACATATCACCGCCAACATATGTGGCGATTCCGGAATCCACAGTTCCGCTACCGGTATCGGTGCCAAGGGAAATGCTGGTAGGCGTGCAGATTGCGCCGTCATTGTGACTTTCATCAGCTTTGGCATTGTAGGCGGGGAGGAGGGAAGTTACTGCTACGGTGGCCATCATGGCTACCGCTATGGCGGCGGCGGTCAGCGAGCGGGTACGCGAAAGCGCGCGACCGGATGCCGATCGCGTTCCTGCATAGTGTCGTGGTGCGTTGCCGACACCATTACGCCATTGCCTCATCTTGTCCCCTATCCGCAAAGTGTTCACCCTTCTGAGTCCCTCAACTCGAGGGTTGATATCCTTTGCATAATGCCGTTATCACTTCTGTTTTACGTATAGCTTCTGCGCTGTTCCCATCTCCGGCAACACAGCCGGAAACCTCTGTTTTCCCTTTTTCTCTGACCTACGGTTTACTATGATAACCTTTGCAGTTATGAAAACAAAATGAAACAGAAAGAACCCACACCCCCTCCCCCGATACGTTTTTTCGTCCCCTCTCACGGGGACAACGCTTTAAAGCCTGATATTCAAAGGTTTGTCAACGATTGCAAAATCAAAAACACATGCTGATCATTGAATGAAATTCATCATTCATCAGCCCCCGATTGGCGTGTCATGAAACACATCACTGCAAATTGTTTCATTTTTTTCCTGAAAACGTATGCCACACACCGTGACTACAGTGGGGGTATCCCTTATCAATCCACCCCAGGCCATCACAATCAGCCCGTCGGCATTGACGGGCTGCGGAAGGACAATGAGACTCGGCTCTCAGCGGCCAGTGCCGTACACGGAATCGGTGCCGCGCAGTACGAGCTGGGCGCGCACAATCTCATGCGCGTTCTCAAGCGGCTTGCCTTCGATAAGCTTCATGGCCTTTTGTGCGGCCGCGCGACCCATCGCATACGGATCCTGGCGCATGGTGGTCAGGTTCACAGTGTCGGCGTACGGCGAATCGTCGAAGCCGATAATCGAATAGTCACTCGGCGTGTGGTGGCCGTAACGTTCCAAACGCAACACCAGCGGAATCGCCATCATATCCATCTGGCAGCAGATCGCGTCCGGGAACTCGTCCAACGCAAGCAGCGCGGTCAACGCCGAGTCGGCGAAGGTCTTGCCACGCGGCACAGAGACGACGCGCCACTTGAAGTCATGGGAGGCCCCCATCGTCTTGCAGGCGCGGACGAAGCCCTGTCCTCGCGCATCGATGGAGGAATTAATGGAATCGACCGCATCGGAGCACACGTACACGATATTCTTGTGCCCCAGATTGATCAGATGCTGGGCGGCGGTGAACATGCCGTCCTCATCGTCGATGGAGATGGTGGCGTCGAAGCCGTTTTGCGTCGGCGTATTGATGCCGATGATCGGCACGTGGATGCGTTTGAGCTGCTGGATTTCCTTCGGATCCACGCCGAACGACGTTACGAATACGGCGTCCACGTTGCGGCGGACGGGCAGATTCGTGAAGAAGTCGCGGCGGTTTTCGGCGGTGTCGACGTGCTGGAACAGCGATACGTCATACCCGGCATTATGCATGACGGATTCGATTCCAGCGAACACTTCCGTATTGAACCAGCTAGTGATCTCTTCATTCATCAGCATCGCCACACGGTACGATTGGCCGGATTTCAGCGACGTGGCGGAACGTGAGATGTTGAAATCAAGCTTGTCGGCAGTTTCCAGCACCTTGCGGCGTGTACGTTCGGACACCAGTTCCGGCCGCGTGAACGCGCGCGATACCGTGGAAATCGACACACCCGCGGCCTTGGCCACCTCGCGAATGCCTGCTCTATCCATCTCTCAACCCCTTTGCGGTTTCTGCATCATAATCACAAACGTTCCCAGCCTTGGAAACACTTGCCCGAGCGGCAATGCTCTCCCATATTGCTACTATTATACTGCGAACGTTGTCAAAAATCACGCTAATGTTGCACCAATAGCACAAAATATCAAAATAACTGGATAAGCCGCGTAAAAAGCCCACTTCGTCCACTGCCGCTTATAACCCAACTCGCCGTTGTAATAATGCACGAATGCAACGCCAATGCCAGGCATAATCATCATCACCGCGCCAAACAGGCCGGCAGTGAACATCATCGAATTCTCATGCTGGCGCATCAACGTGAAAATCAGCACGAAACCAAGCGTCACCGCGCCGACGCTCATCATATGCTGGCGCAGGCCGACGCGCAGCAGCAGATCCCACAACAGTCCGATCAACACCAGACCGACCGACAACACAATCTTCATTGACTTCTGGTAGCGCGCCGCCACCCAATCCAACACGACAAGCACAACGAACGCGATGAACAGACCGAAAACAGGGTTCTGCGAGCCAAAATCGAAAGCCTTATGCGACGTGCAGAGGTCGTACGGCACCTCACACACCACGGCGAGGATGAACAGCCGTAGACCATACGCGACGCGACTATGTGTTTCACGGAAACCCTGCACCAGCAGCCACGCGTAGATCGGAATGGCGAACCAAGATATGACCTCGCTTAAGACCATCGCCGTGAGCGACGTCATATTATTGACGTCGGAACCGAAAAACAGCGGCACAATGGTGGTGCTACCAGCTGACAGAGCCAACGCCACAGCGCCGATGACCTTGAGCTGGAACACCGTCAGTCCGCGGTGCTTCTTCTTGGTACGGCGAGCGCCGCCGAATCCGATCTGTTCAATCGAATCAGCTCCAGCACCCTGCTCGGCATAGCTTTCCATATGTCCTCCTCAGTTCCGCATACGGCCTTTCGTGCGCCCAAGACGCCCAGTACGCCCAAGACGCAACCTACGCGCGTTTCACGCGTTCAGCACGAATTTCAGCAGACCGTCGTAGTCGGCACCGGTAAACGAACATACCGCATGCTCCGACTTGGGCGGGTCGCTCATCGGCGAAATTTCCGTACGGAAGTATGCTGCGTCGAGACCGGCGGAATTGGCTCCGATAATATCGTTTGCTTCATCGTTGCCCACCATGAGCGCGTTTTTTGCGATTACGAACTCGCGGTCGAGAGCCAGCATGTACAAGTCGCGGGCAGGCTTGCGGATTTTCTCTTCGCTGGAGATAATCACGTCGTCCAGTACGTTCGCCAAGCCGGTCATTTCCAGTTCGGGGCGAGTATAGCAGGCTTGTGCGTTGCTTAGCAGCGCCACGACGACGCCGGCCTCCTGCAATGCTTCGATCATGTCGAGTGCGCCCGGATACAGGCGGATCATGCTGGTGCTGCCCTGCCGGAACGCCCATGCGGCTTTCAGCGCGGCTTGCGGCAGTGCCAGTTTCTTTTCAGCCTCCTCACTACGGTTCATCAGCAGCGACCGGTAGACCGGCAGGATATCGAATTCATCCCATCCGTTACGGACGATTGCACGATCGGCTTGATGGACCATTTCGCGGGCCTCAAGTTTTTCGAAGCGTTCGCGCATTTCGTCGACCGATTCGTAGTCGGCACCCAGTTCGCAAACGCAGTCATATAGCGCCTGCCAGGCGGTTTCGCTCTGTTCGTCTGTACGAATGTCGATCAACGTCCCGTAGAGGTCGAAAAATACCACCTCATATCGTGGATTATGAGCTCCGGCTCCCACTTCTCGTATCCTTTCTGGTTTTCCGGCCCCATTGCCGTATCGGTTACGGCAACCGCAGCTTTGCGGTCGCCGTTTTGTAGCTTCCCTACTGAGAGTATTACTGCAACCGCCAGATTGCAAACGTATGCGGTGGAACAATCAAATAATCGCCATCACCTGCGCTCACATTGCCTTCCACCGGACTGACGGACGAGCCGAGACCACACCAGTATCTCCGTATTCCGCCAATCGGTTCCAAACCCGTTACGGCCACGTCAATAACGCCGACGTGTCTGCCTGGATTGACGGCCATCAGATAATCGCCGACGCGGAACACGAGTTCGTCGCCTTCCGTATCGACGATATTGCGATTGCCGTCGAACCACTGTGGATCAGACTTGCGCAATGCAATCAACTTCGCGTAATACTCAATCAAATCGCGCTTCTGCCATGCACGGTTCCAATCGAGCCAGTTAAGCTCTTTGGCGGAATCGTAAGAATCAGAGCTGCCGAATTTGGTACGTGCGAACTCCTCGCCGGACAGCATGAACGGGATGCCGGCGGAGGTAAGCGTGATACCCACAGCCAGCTTGTTGGCGTCCATCACGTCGGTCAGCGCGGCCGCAATCTGCGGACCGACACCGGCCAGCCCTTCCGCCGAGAAATCGGCGTCATACATGACTTTTGGCACATCCACGGTATTTTCGTTAACGCCTTCGGCCACGGTGCTGCCCAACGAACCAGCCGCAAAGCTCGCGCACAACTTGTCCCACAGCGTGAGGTCGTCGTGCGCGGACACGTATTGAATGACCTGACCTGCCACTCCTTCCGAATGTTTGCCGCGACGCCACGCGTCCACGGCCTCACGCACAGCCGCTACGTTCTCGTGCATGCCACCGTTCACATAACCCGGGCGGTCCGAGAAGAACACATGGCCCTTGATGGTGTCTCGCGTGGTGTCGCAGAAGTGGCCGATGCGACTGTCAAGCTTCGACAGGCCTGACTTGTCAGCCAGCACGGTGTCGCTGGGCAGCGGCGCGGTGGCGCCCGCGGACCACGGTTCGCCGTACATGAGGATGTCGCGTCCACGGCCGGGAATCTCGTCCAGCGCGGCACGCACGGCATTCATGGTGTCCACGTCAATCAGCCCCATCAGGTCGAAACGGAAGCCGTCCATGTGGTATTCGCGCGCCCAGAACGTCACGGATTCCACGATGAACCGGCGGAACATCTTGCGTTCGGTGGCCATATCGCAGCCGCAGCCGGATCCGTTGGCCAGCGCGCCGTTGGGCTTACGGCGCAGGAAATAGTCCGGCACCGACCGCTCAAACCAATTATCGGGCGAGAACATGTGGTTGTAGACCACGTCCATGATCACTTTGATGCCGGCGTTGTGCAGCGCCTGCACCATCTGCTTCACTTCGCGGATGCGCACCGACCCGTCGAACGGATTGGTGGAATACGAGCCTTCCGGCACGTTGTAATTGACCGGATCGTACCCCCAGTTGTAGCGATCGCAGGTCTCTTCGTCCACGGAACCGAAATCGTAAATCGGCATGAGCTGCACCGCGGTGACGCCAAGTTTCTTGAGATATGCGACGCCCGTGGGAAAGTCGGGATGCCCGTCCAGAGACGTACCGTCGTCGGTGAACGCCAGGTACTTGCCCCGATGCGATTCGGGGAAACCGCCGGCGGGATCATTGCTGAAATCGCCCACATGGGTTTCCCAGACCACCGTCTGCGCAAGCGGCACGTCCGGCATATGGTCGCGGTACCAACCATCCGGATTGGTGCGGCTGAAGTCCACGACCATGCTGCGCCGGCCGTTCACACCGGCCCCGCGCGCCCACGGATCGGCGACGCGGTCCACGGAACCGCAATCGCGTTCAATCAAAAAGTCGTAATACACGCCGTGCTTGTTGTCGGCGAAATCGTACGTCCAGGAACCGTCGGATTCCGGACGCATCGTGTACTGTCCAATCAGAGCGTCGCCGCTTTCCCCCATGGAGCCACGCGAGAACAGTCTCAGGGTCACCTTTTGTGCGGAAGGAGCCCAGAGAGCGAACTGGGTGCCGGATTGAGCAACCACGGCACCCAGAGGCCGTTCCAAACAAAGCGGGAACGGTTCGGCGACGCTCGTGTTCGGCTGTGCAAAGTTGTCTACGAGCGTCATTATTGCGTTACCTTTCCGTCAGCCCTTCACGGAGCCCGACATGGACTCCTGATAGAAGCGCTGCATCACAATGAACAGGATGGCGATCGGAACGGAGATCACGACCGCGGCCGCGGCGAAGCGGGCAAACCAGTTCTGGATATATTCCTTCTGCAGCATGAGCCACAGGCCCAATGCCACGGTGTAGTTGGATTGCGTACGGCAGATCACCTTGGCCATGACAAAGTCGAGCCACGGGGTCAGGAAGCCGATGATGGCCTGGTAGACGATCATGGGCTTGCAGATCGGGATGATGATCTTATGGAACACCTGGAAACGGGTGCAACCGTCGAGCAGGGCGGCTTCGTCCAGCGAGGTCGGAATGGTGTCCATATAGCCCTTCATCACGTAGAAGCCAGCGCCGGAACCGGCGGAGTACACGAGAATCAACGCCACGGTAGTCATGGTGCCGCTTGACAGGCCCAAGGCCTTCAAGATGAAGTAGATGGCGGTGACGGCCATGATACCCGGGAACATGCCAAGAATCAGCACAACGTTCATGAAAGTCTTGCGCACACGGAAACGCATACGGCTCATGCAGTACGCCACGGAGAGCACGAAGATCAGAGAAATCGCACAGGTGAAGCAGGCGATGATGAACGTGGTGCCGAACATCTTCGGGAAGTCCAACACGTTGCGGTCGGTGAACAGCACCCTATAGTTGTCCAGAGTCCACTCCTTCGGGAAGAAGGAGCTGGTGTACGGGGCGGTGTTCTTATTGAACGACTCCGCGAACACCCATACGATTGGGACGAGCCAGATGACGGCCAGAATGGCCAGGAACAAGTGGGCGAACACGTCGCCGGTGATACGGCGGATCTTCTGGTCGTGCAGAAGGCCGTGGCTTTCCACTTTAGTTGCGGAATGCTTGTTGCTCATCGGAATGCCTCCTCATTCTTATAGGAGCCGGAATTGCGGTAGGTGATCAGCGAAACGATGGCCAACACGACGAAGGTCATGATGCCGATCACGGCACCGAGATTGTAATCCTGCTTGTCCACGGTCAGCTTGTACAGCCAGGTGATAAGCAAATCAGTGGAGCCTGCGGAATCGCCCAATGGCGTAGGATCGCCGCCGGACAGCAGGTAAATGACGTTGAAGTTGTTCACATTGCCCGTGAAGGTGGTAATCAGGTACGGAGTGAGCACGAAGATGATGTACGGCATGGTGATCTTCGTGAAGATCTGCCACCAGTTGGCACCGTCGATCTTCGCCGCTTCGTACTGGTCGGCCGGAATGTTCTGCAGAATACCGGTGATCTGCATGATGGTGTACGGGATACCGACCCACAGGTTGATGATGATCACGGTGACGCGGGCCCAAGTGGCGTTGGTGAAGAACGGCAACGGGCCGTCAATCCAACCCCACGTCTGCAGCATGCGGTTCACCGCACCCTGCGGCTGGAGCATGGTGTGCATGACCAACAGGGACACGAACTGCGGAACGGCGATGGACATGGAGAAGCATGCGCGCCAGAAACCCTTGAAGTGGGTGGTCTTGCGGTTGATGATCATGGCCACGAACATGCCGAAGAAGAAGTTCAGGAAAGTGGCGAAGAAAGCCCAGACCAAGGTCCACACCAGCACGCGTCCGAACAGTGCAGCGTTAACAGTGCCGCCGCTGTTGGAGAAAACCTTGGCGAAGTTCTCAAAGCCGACCCAGTGGAACAGCACGAGGTGCTTGTGGTCATAGCTGGTGAATGCCATTGAAATCATGAAGATCAACGGCAGCACGGTGAACACGACGATGCCCAGCGTGGGCAGGAACATCAGCAGAACGTGCGCCTTGGCATCGAGCAGCTCGCGGACATCGTCCATGAAGCTCGGAGCCTTGCCGTTCTCCTCGAGCAGCACCTGGGACTTGTATGCAGAGCGCACGGACATGACCCACAGGCCGATGAAGGCAGCGGTGATAACCAGAGTGGCGACACCGTACAACAGGATGACCACGGAACGGTCAGGTTCGGTGTAGACCCAGAAGCTGTCGACCAGCTTCTTGCCGCCTGCATTGGTGCCCAAGGTCGGCAACTTGGAAAGATAGTCCACACCATTGATTGCCATGAACACGAAGTATGCGATTTCCAGCGCCAGCATGGCAATGCCCTTGACATACTGCTTGCGCACGATATCGCCAAGACCAAACACCACTGCGGAAAGCTTAGTGAACAGGTCACCACGCCGGAACGCCGCCCTTACCGTGTAAGGCGACGGAGAAACATAATCAGCACCCTGCTTCCGAAGGCGCTTCATCTCCCGTGGGGAAAGAGTTGTTGCTGTCATTTCGACTGCCCTCTCATATGGATATTGAAAGATAAAAAAAGCTTTGCTCCCGGACAAGGGGAAGGAGAATTTAAAAACCTTGCCCGGGAATGCAAAGCTCGGAGGAGGAGTGAGCCACTATGCAAAGTGGAGAGAGACACCGCGACTCGAAGCGTCTCTCAAAGCTGCAGGATGGCTGGGGGGATTTGGCAGTGCCAACCACCTGCATTCTTCAGTTATTGGATTTTTAGAATTACTGATTTCACTCAGCGATCTTGCCACCGGCCTGCTTGACCCAATCCTGGTACTTGGCGGCAGCGTTGTCCTTGGTGATTTCCTTGTTGACCAGGGCCTTGCCGAAGGTTTCGGCCGGAGTCCACCAATCGTTCATGCCGGACAGACCGGACTGCAGGAGAGCAGTGTTGGCCATGGTGTCGGACTGGGCCTTGGCTGCGACGTCGTCGGTGGTCAGATCAGACAGGGACTTGTCGGTCGGCGGGATGGCGCGCATCTCGTAGTGCAGCTTCTGAGCTTCGGTGGAGCCGAGGTAAGCCGCGAACTGAGCGGCGGCCTTCGGGTTCTTGGCGTTCGGGTTGTAAGCAGCGGCCTTGGTGGCGGCGAAGGACTTCATCTGCTTCTTCTGGCCGTTCACGGTGAAGGTCGGCAGAGAGGTGGCGGCGTAGTTGTCACCCAGGGCCTCCTTCACGTCCTTAGCGGACCAGGTACCGGAGAACAGCACGTCGGCGGAGCCATCCTTGATGGCTGCGAGGCCGGAAGCGCCATCGTCGTTGGAGAAGTTCGGGTTGGCGACCACATCAACCAGATAAGAGGTGATATCGGCGCCGTCCTTCGGGAAGACCATGCCTGCGTCAGCATCATTGCCCTTCTCGCCGAACAGGCTCAGGCCATCATAGAAGCCGTTGATGTACCAAGAATTCTGCAGGGAGAACGCGACCTTGGCCTTGGAAAGGATGGTATCGAAGTCCTTGGCCTCATCCTCGGTGATCTTGGACTTGTTGTAGTACATGAACCACGTGTTGTCGGTGTACGGCACGCCATAGAGCTTGCCATCGGTGCCGGTGACGGAGTTGACTTCGAGGTCACCGTTCTGTTCCTTCACCTGCTTCTCAGCGTCGGTGCCCAGCTGGCCAATGGCCTTGGCGTCCATTAGAACACCCAACTGATCGGAAGCGAACATATAGACATCGGCCGCCGCGGACGGATCAGTGCTGACCTGCTTGGAAGCATCGCCTTCAGAGACCACGTCATTCTTCCACGTGATATTGTATTCCGGATGCGCCTTGGCGAAGTTCTCTTCGACCTTGCCCAGCCAGTTGGTGTCCTTGGCCTGGTCTTCCTGCGGGGCCCACACGCTCAGCGTGACGGCCTCGGTGGAGCCGGAAGCGTTCTTATCGCCACCGTCGGAGGAGCCACCGCACGCAGCGAGCGGAACCAGCATAGAAACGGCAGCAGTAAGTCCGATTGCCTTCTTCCAATCGATCTTCATTGATCTTCCTTTCCTCACATAACCTTGTGTTCCTCAACATCTCCGGTTAAATGGTACGGACCAAAACCCTGCATACGTTCACATCATCGTTCTTGGATGATTACCAACAACACTGGGGCCACCAAAAATGTATCAGTGATTGTTAGTGTAGCACGTTTCTGCCAACGTTTGCAATTCAGCGTTATGATTGTTTCAAAGAAACACCGCAAACCGCGAAATATCAAGGAGACACACCCTCATGCTTCCCCCCGCGAAACACCCCCACCCCAAATGGCTTGCCGACGCAATTTTTTATGAAATATATCCACAGTCCTTCGTCGACTCCAATGGCGACGGCATCGGAGACATCCCCGGAATCACTTTAAAACTGGACTACATCAAGGATCTCGGATGCAACGCGATCTGGCTCAATCCCTGTTTCGACTCGCCATTCAAAGACGCCGGCTACGACGTGCGCGACTACAAAAAGGTGGCATCACGCTACGGCACCAACGACGATCTCATTGCGTTGTTCGACGCCGCCCACCGGCGCGACATGCACGTGATCCTCGATCTCGTGCCAGGCCACACCAGCGAGGAACACGAGTGGTTCCACCGCAGTTGCAAGGTCGAACGAAACAATTATTCCGACCGCTACATCTGGACAGACTCATGGATCTCCGGTGGCGACGGACTGCCATTCATCGGCGGCGAATCGCCCCGCAACGGTACCTACATCTTGAACTTCTTCAAATGCCAGCCGGCGCTCAACTACGGTTTCGCGCACCCCGAACGTAGCTGGCAGAAGCCAGCCCTTGGTCCGGACGCGAAGGCCACTTGCGACGCGATGGTGGACGTCATGCGGTTCTGGCTTTCCCGTGGCGCAGACGGCTTCCGCGTGGATATGGCCGACAGCCTCGTCAAAAAGGACGATGAGGGCAAGCCTTACACCATCCGCACCTGGCAGTACATGTTCGCCCGGATCCGCCCGGCCTTCCCCGAAGCCGCGTTCGTTTCGGAATGGGGACGGCCAGAGGAGTCGATGGCCGCCGGCTTCGACATGGATTTCTATCTCGATTGGCGTTGGGACGGCGTTCCCAACGGCTACAACATGCTGTTGCGCAACGTGGACGACCCGTTGAGCCGCAAGGGCGACAAGAGCTATTTCAACGCCGATTCCGGCACGCCGATCAGCGAATTCCTGGACGAGTACGAGCCGCGTCTGCGCGAAGCGGAAACGGCCGACGGAAATTTTAATTTCATCACCTGCAACCACGACACCGCACGCGTGGCGCCGCGACTGTCGCAGCGCGAAATCGCCCTGGCATACTGCACGCTGTTCGCGATGCCGGGCGTGCCGTTCCTGTATTACGGCGACGAAATCGGCATGCGATACCGCGCACTGCCCGGCAAAGAAGGCGGCTACGTGCGCACCGGTTCGCGCACACCGATGCAGTGGGGTGCGAACGACGCATCCGGAGCACTTCACGTGTCCGATTCTGCAGAATCGGACACTCGGGCTGGCGATGTGACCGGTGGCAGCTACCTGCCCGCCGACCCGTCCGCCGACGCCCCGACCGTCGCCGCACAGCAGGCCGACGCCGAATCACTGTGGCATACGGTGCGCTCCATACTCCACGTCAAGGGGGAATGCGACGCCTTGCGGTCGGGGGCTACGTTCCATGCAATCGAACGCGATAGAGTGTTCGTTTTCGAGCGTTCCACCCACCTGCAGAAGCTGATCATAGCCGTCAATCCAAGCCGCGATTGCAAAGCTTTGCAGTTACCAGATGGTAGTTATCGGACGATTTTCAGCATCGGCGAAAACGAAATTAGCGGCACTTCGCTGCGTCTAGGTCTGCAAAGCTTTGCAATTCTCGAAGCCGAGTAGCAGACGAGCAATGCCCCGTTGGAATAATCGTTTGCAATGCGGAGCGCTGCGCCTTCGTATTGCAAACGATAGTCAATATGGAAAAACAATTCCGGTTATCTATATTCCTGAAATTAGAGCAAAATCGCAATATAGCAACACTCTCTTACCGCAAAACACGCTTTGAAAACGATATCATACCGTGATATAGTTATCTTTGGTGCGAATGCCACCAGCATCGAAGCTGCGGCAATCGCAAGCAATGTAGCATGTCAGCCGTCACAAACGGCGCGGAAAGAAGGGACCTATGACACAGACCCAGCAGACCGAAAGCGCAGAACGCATCGCACGGCCTCTTATCCAGCTCGCCAAGCTCAATGGCATTTCCACGTCGTATATCGACCAGCTCGGCACCTATGTGGAAATCCGCGACGAAGTGCTCGTCTCCGTATTGGCCGCACTCGGCGTGGACGCATCCAGCGACGAAGCGATCACCGCCTCCTATGCGGCGACCCAGCAGCGCATCGCAGACACACTTGTTGAGCCGACCGTCGTGAAGTTCATCGGCAAGGAAGCCGTCACGCCAATCCGCGCGAAAGGAAACGACGTGGCGCTGAAGCTGACGTTGGAAGACGGCACGGAATATGCGGGCGATCTGACCGCGTATCTGACGGGCTCGAACGCAGATGACGGCTCGCTGCAACTGACGCTGCCGGACGATATTCCCGCCGGCTACCACACGCTGGCCGTCGATGCCGGCCCGCTGCACGCCGAAGCCGCGCTGATCTGCGCACCGGCACGCATCGAACTGCCGCCAGCAGTAGCGGAAAAGCAACGTTGGGGCTGGATGGCACAGATGTATTCCATCCGTTCCGCTGAATCCTGGGGCGTGGGCGACTATGGCGATCTGAAGCTGCTGCTGTCCGACGCGGCAACGAAATCGCATGCCGATTTCATGCTTATCAACCCGATTCACGCCACCGCGCCGGTGCCGCCGCTGGAGCCGTCGCCGTATCTTCCCGAATCGCGTCGTTTTCTCAATGTGACGTACATCCGTCCGCAGGATATCGCTGAATATGCGGAACTCAACGAGGCGGACCAGGCCGAAGTGGCGCGTCTGCACGCGGAAGCCTCGCCAGCCAACGACAGTATCGAGCCGCTCGACATCAATTCCGCTTGGTGGCACAAGCGCCAGGCGCTGCAGCTTGTGTACAACGTGCCGCGTTCCGTCGAGCGTCAGGCCGCGTTCGACGCGTTCAAGGAGGCCGCGGGTCCGGATCTGCGCGCGTTCGCCGCATGGTCGGTGGCGTTCCAGGTGTGGGGCGCGCCGTGGGAAGGCACGTGGTTCAAGGACACGAACCGCGATTCGCCTGAAGTGGTGGAGCTCATGCGCGAGCACGCCGATATGGTCGATTTCGAATGCTGGCTGCAGTGGATCGCCGACGAGCAGGTGACAGCCGCGCAGAACGCCGCCCGTGACAGCGGTATGGCACTCGGCCTCATGCAGGATATGGCCGTGGGCGTGCACTCGCTCGGCGCGGACGTGTGGTGGAATCCGGAACGTTTCGCAGTAGGCAGCGTAACCGTGGGCTGCCCACCGGACTTCTACAACCAGCAGGGTCAGGATTGGGGCCAGCCGCCGTTCAATCCGAATTATCTGGCCAAAACTGGTTATGGCGTGTACCGCGAGATGGTGCACAACATGTTCTCGCACGCGGGCGCGGTGCGCATCGACCATGTACTCGGCCTATTCCGTCTGTGGTGGATTCCGCAGGGCGAAGGCGCGCGCGGTGGCGCGTACGTTACGTACGACTATGAGGCGATGATCGCGATCCTGACCATTGAAGCGTCCCGCGTGAACGGTTTGGTGGTCGGCGAGGATCTGGGCACCGTGCCTGATTACGTACGCACGGTACTCGGCGAGCACGGCCTGCTGGGCTGCATGGTGGAATGGTTCGCCCGCGTGGACGACTCCCCCAACGCCGGCGACCCGTACGCCGATCCGTCCACGTACCGCAAGTACGCGCTGGCTTCCGTCACCACGCACGACCTGCCGCCGACCGCCGGCTACCTGCAGTTCGAGCACGTCAAGCTGCGCGAACAGCTGCACCTGCTGTCCGGCCCGGTCGAGGAGTTCCAGGCTTCCGCCACCGCCGAACGCGACGCGATGATGGACCGTCTCGTGGAGTCCGGCCTGATCACGCCGGAAGTGGCGGGCGATGTGGAAGGCCACATCCAGGAAATCGTCGAGGCGATGCACAAGATGCTACTCAAGTCGCCGTCCGTGCTGCTGCAGGCCGCGCTGGTGGATGGCGTGGGCGAGACGCGCACGCAGAACCAGCCGGGCACGTCCAGTGAATACTCCAACTGGCGTGTGCCGCTGGCAGGCCCGGACCTCAAGGTGGTGCACACCGATGAGGTGTTCGATCTGCCGCGCGTGCAATCGCTTGCCGCCATCATGAACGGCGAGAAGTAGCGTTTAGACTTACCATTCCCCTTTCCTTACAAACCAAAATTCCGGTCCTCCTTGTGGAGGGCCGGAATTTTTCATATACGCAAGGCGATTTGGGAGCGGCCAGGTTCAGCGGTCGATCAGCCCAGCAGCAGCCAGACTGAGGCGTCGCTATCCAGCTTGCCGTCATCCGTCAACGGCACGGAATTTGCGATGGCGACCGCATCGTCCGGCAGGGCGATCGGCTCGTCGCCGAAATTGGTGACGGACAGGAATCGACGGCCTTCCGTGGCCGGACGCGAGTAGGCGACCACCGTATCGCCCATGTCCAGCAGGTCGGCGGACGTGTCTCCGGTTGCCGTCAGCACCGTCTGTCGCAACTGCAACAGCTTGCGGTACAAGTGCAGCATGGAACCGTTGTCATCGGCCTCGACGTCGGCCGCGAAATCCTTGAACCAGGCCGGCTGCGGCAGGTGCGCGTCGGCGGAATCGCCCTGCTCCGGGCCGAAACCGAACGTGCCGCCGGTGATGAAGTCCGGGCTCCACGAAGCCGGTTCGCCGCAATCGGCAGCCTTCCACGGCATCGGCACACGGCACCCGTCACGACCCTTGTCGGTGAAGTTGCGACGGGTGTTGAACGGCGTCGGATCCTCAAGACGATCCCACGGAATGTTCGCCACTTCGAACAGGCCCAGTTCCTCGCCCTGATACACGTAGGCGGAACCCGGCAGGCCCAGTTCCATCAGCGCGGCTGCGCGGGCGCGACGGGTGCCGAGCTCACGATTCTCGCGGTAGGTCTCTCCGTCACGCAACAGCCAATCGTGCGCCAGCTGGTGGTACGGAGCGTCCTTCACCTGCGGCAGACCGAAACGCGACGGACTGCGCGGCACATCGTGGTTGTTCATAACCCACGTCGTGGTGGAACCGTGCGTTTCCTCGGCGGCGCGCAAGCCGTCAGCAATGGCCGTACGGAACTCGTCGGCGAACCAGTTGGCTTCGGCGAACTCGAAATTGAACACCTGGCCAAGCTCGTCGGTGGACGCGTACAGATGCTGCGATTCGGCCTTCACCCACGCCTCGCCGACGGCGAAACGCGGCGGATTGTACTCGTTGAACACCTGACGCCATTCGCGGTAGATGTCGTGCACTTCCGGACGGTCCCACAGCGGGCTGAACGCGCCGTCCGCCGGCAGCACATGCTGCACCGCGGCCGGATCCATGTCGGCCAGCGGCACGGAATCGAGGTCCTTGGCCAAGCCGTGCGCCACGTCGATGCGGAAGCCGTCGGTGCCGTGGTCGGACCAGAATCTCAACGTTTTCTTGAATTCCTCGTGCACGTCCGGATTCTTCCAATTCAGATCCGGCTGCTCCTTGGCGAACATGTGCAGGTACCACTGTCCGTCATCGACCTGCTGCCACGCCGGGCCGCCGAACAGCGACTGCCAGTCGTTCGGCGGCAGCTCGCCGTGCTCGCCGCGGCCTTCGCGGAAGATGTAGCGGTCGCGTGCGGCCGAACCTCGGCCGGCGGCGAGCGCCTCGATGAACATCTTGTGCTTGTTGGACGTGTGGTTCGGCACGATGTCGACGATCACCTTGATGCCGGCTTCATGCGCGGCGGCGGCCATCGCGTCGAAATCGGCCATGGTGCCGAGGCGCGGGTCCACGTTGCGGTAGTCGATCACGTCGTAGCCGCCGTCGGCCAGGTCGGACGGGTAGAACGGGCTCAGCCAGATCGCGTCGATGCCGAGATTCTTCAGGTAATCCATTTTCTCGGTGACGCCGGCGATGTCTCCCAACCCGTCGCCGTTCACGTCTTTGAAGCTGCGCGGGTAGATCTGGTAGACGACGGCTTGCTTCCACCAATCGTCACGCATGTTGTTCGCGGTCATTATGCCCCTTTCGTCTGTGCCTGCAACCGTTGTACCGCTGACAACGATAGCATTGCAGGGCGTCTGCTGCGGGGGCGCGCGGGCAATCGCGTTTCCGTTTGCGCAGACCGGCCGGCGGTGCGATCGTTCGTGCCGTCGTTCGCGCTGCGCAAACCATCAGATCGTGTCGCCGACCGCACGACCGACCGCGCCACACAAACCGGTCAGCCGCATCGCCGTTCGTACAGCCGAACGCGCCGCACAAACCGACCGACCACACGATCGACCGCACGGCGCAAACCGGCCAATCGCAAGATGGCGTGCGTCGAGTAGAATCGCAAGAAGATCCGACTTGCATACGTTGCTATACGGATGCCATACGAAAGGCGATTATGAAGTTCCTCTCCCCCGATTCCGGCTTTATGCGCGGCCTGAGCGACGCCGTCGACGCGATCTGGATCAACATTCTGATGCTCGTCACCAGTATTCCGATCATTACGATCGGCGCGGCGCTGACCGCCGGCCACGACGCCACCCGCCGCACGCTGTCCGGCGAAGGCACGGCGACGCGCAACTATTTCGCCGCCTTCCGCTCGAATTTCGCGAAATCGACCGGCTACTGGCTGATTTTCGGCACGACCGGCGCGCTGTGCGTCTACTCGTGGATCGTGCTGCAGATCACGCCGCTGCTGATTCCGAAATTCGCGCTGACGATCGTATGGCTGATCGGTTTCGAATGGGTGTGGGCGTTGCAGGCGCGGTTCGAGAACTCGTTTTGGCGCACGCTCGGCAACGCTTTTGTGTTCGGCGTGAGCAACATCGGGCATACGTTGGCATTGATTGCGATTGACGCGGTGTACGTCGCGCTGCTCGTGGCCAGCTGGTTCTACATGCCGCAGGGCCTGTTCCTGCTGCTCGTGCTCGGCTACGGCACCATGCTGATGCTGCATTCGCCGATTCTCGAGCATGTCTTCCGCAAGTACATCAGCAAGTAATTAGGCACGAAAAAAGGGACTGATTCGCATCAGTCCCTTAAATTTTTCTGGGTGAAAATCAGCCCTTCACCGCGCCGCCTTCGGCCCTGCAATTAAGGACCGCGCTACGCGCGGGCTCAACGTTACCCTCGCGGCATAGCCGCTCGGGCTGGAGCCTGGGAACAGCGCACTGCGCT
>OLSL01000908.1_pt1 | contig 30537 bp, 25 predicted proteins | sample 1672511 | NCBI WGS metagenome assembly OLSL01 (sample SAMEA3136694, study PRJEB25190) | human gut metagenome | biome: human gut; feature: human-associated habitat; material: faeces | place: Austria | collected 2013
CGTTTGCTGCTCGGCAGCAGTGATGATATTAATACCGAGTTTTGTTTTCAGGGAAGCTGTCTGGTTGTCAATGGAACGGAAAATGCTGTCTGTCGGATAGCGGTGGTGGGCGATGGTCGGTCGGGCCGGTGTCATCTCGGTATAGCGACCCACCAGTTTTTCAGGGCAGGTACCATATTCATAATCCAACAGGTTGGCATAGCGGTACAAATGGTCAAAATCTTCCAGCAGGGCAAAATCCAGGGCTGTTTTGACATTGCAGTCATTTTCACGTCTTGCCAGAAAGGCAGTCAGATCAACAGCCAGCTGTTCATAGGTAATGGTATGCTCAAGAACGGTTTCGTTTTTAGGCTTCAGACAACTGATCCGTTTTTGCTGCATCTGCTCTATGCGGCGGATCATAGCCAGTTCGCGCCGAAGATCATTATCCTGACAGTGACGGCTGAATTGATGGCCGAACCACTGGGCTTCGAATTCGGTGCCGTTCATGAGGACAATGCGGACCTTGGTGTAAGGATGGACGGTGCCGAGATGATAGGGTTTTGGATAAAGTTTATCCCAGTCCATAAAAAGCTGGTCTAAAGGCATCGGTTTTTCTTCAAAAGGATTAAAACGCATGATAAAAAACTCCGAAAGTCTTTGATTTATTCTATGACTTTTGGAGTAAAGGGTGTCATCATAGAATCAAGCTTTTTCTTGACTTTGCGCACGTTTTGAATTATAATTTCATATAATTCAACTAGGAAATGCTGAATATTATGAGGCTGACCAAGCTTGAACTTAAGCAGGATACGGGGCAGTATATGGATTTTAGAGAGATAGGAGATGGCGGGGATGATCAGAGAGACAATTCAGAATGTGGTGGCGAATATTACAGAGACTTGCATGAACGAGGATGTGTATGTGACAGATGAGGAGAGTATTCATCTGCCGAGTCGTGGGGCGATTATTGGTATTATCAAGGATTTAAGACGTGTTGTTTTCCCTGGGTATTTCGGGGATGAGAATATATCCAGCACCATGCCGGGATATTTCCTTGGCAATATGCTGACGCATATTTATGAAGAATTGAAAGCGCAGATTGAGATTGCGTTTTTGTATGATGATAAGGGAAAAAGCAGCAGTGCAGAGGTGACGGAGAAGGCAAGAGAGATCTGCGAACGTTTTATCAGCCGTCTGCCGTATATCCAGAAGATGCTGCTGATGGATGTACAGGCTGGTTTTGACGGGGATCCTGCTGCAAAGAGCAAAGAGGATATTATTTTCTCTTATCCGGGATTATTTGCTATCTATGTTTACAGAATTGCTCATGAACTGTATGTTCAGAATGTACCTTTTATACCGCGTATTATGACAGAATATGCCCATGGCAAGACTGGGATCGATATCAACTCCGGTGCCACTATCGGGCGCTATTTCTTTATCGACCACGGTACAGGTATTGTTATCGGTGAGACAACAGAAATCGGTGATTATGTCAAGCTGTATCAGGGCGTGACACTGGGAGCATTGTCCACGAGGAAGGGACAGCAGCTGGCCGGAACCAAACGTCATCCGACCATTGGGGATCATGTGACGATCTATGCGAATTCCACGATCCTTGGCGGCGAGACAGTGATTGGATGCGACTCCATTATCGGGGGCAACTCATTTATTACAGAAAGTGTATCGGCGCACACGAGAGTCAGTATTAAGAGTCCGGAACTGACATTAAGTTAAGAAAGACATAAGTGAAGAGAGATGTCAGGTCAGAGAACAAAGAAAATGAAAGAATAAGCCGGTTGTATAGAAAATAGGGGATTAGTTAAGTGAAGAAAATGAAAGGAAGAAAGAATATATGAAGATTTCAACCAGAGGAAGATACGCATTGCGTATGATGCTGGATATAGCGACAAACGATCACGGGGAGCCGGTCCGAATTAAAGATATTGCTGCAAGACAGGATATCTCCGTAAAGTATTTGGAGCAGATCGTGTCGGTGTTGACGAAGGCAGGCTATGTTAAAAGTATTAGGGGCCCGCAGGGCGGCTATCGCCTGGCAAGACTGCCAAAAGATTACACAGTGGGGATGATTCTCCGGTTGACAGAAGGCGATCTTTCCCCTGTGTCATGTACCGATAGCAATTATGACTGTCCGAAAATGCAGGATTGTGTTACAATTCGTATATGGAAGGAATTGGATGAGGCAATCAATTCAGTCATTGACAAGTATACACTTGAGGATCTTTTAGACTGGCAGGATGCCAAGGGCAATGATTACGTTATTTAAGTCCATCCGTATAGAAGCATAACAGAAGCTGGCAAGTCTGCAGGAATTTTATGGGGATAAGGAAATCTGCAGAGAAGGGGGTCTATGTATGAGAGAATGTTTAACTGATCTGAGATCGACGCGTAATCCGAAGGCACGTATTAAGATTCTGGAGGGTCATTTTGCAACGGTTAATTCCCATATCAATACGTATATTGATATGTCGACAGTTAAGTGCAGACACAACAACGGAAGAGAAACAGCAAGAGTGTTGGCCAATCATTTTCAGAACAATACGATGATCGATACGATTGTATGTCTGGACGGAACAGAGCTGATCGGTGCTTTTATGGCAGAGTTTCTCGCAGATACCGGGATTATGTCCATTAACAGCGGCAAGAATATCTCGATTATTACACCGGATGTGAATGCCTATGGACAGCTTGTTTTCATGGACAGTACATTGCGAATGATCAAGCATATGCAGGTGCTTGTACTGGCAGCATCTGTGACAACCGGACAGACCATTACAAGGGCGGCTGAGGCCGTTTCTTATTACGGCGGAACGGTAAGAGGCGTGGCTGCTATTTTCAGTAACGTGGAACAGACAGCGGAGGGGATGGAGATCTTCTCCATTTTCCAGAAGGAAGATTTGCCGGATTATCAGGCTTATTTACCGTCGGAATGCCCGATGTGCCGTAAGAAGATGCCTATCGATGCCATTGTCAACAGTTTCGGCTACTCAAAACTGTAAGAAAAGGACTGGTCAAATATACAGTTTTATGGTAGATTATAAGGTGAACGGAGGACATCGGTATGATGATGAACGATTTAAAGAGAATTTTATTAAAATTAAGCGGCGAAGCGCTGGCCGGAGACAAGGATTTTGGCTTTGATGAGGCAACTTGTCTGAAGGTTGCCGAACAGGTGAAACAGATTACAGATAAGGGAACGCAGGTTGCGATTGTGATCGGCGGCGGCAATTTCTGGCGCGGACGCAACAGCAGCAAGATTATAGAGCGTACGAAGTCTGACCAGATCGGTATGCTGGGTACAGTTATGAACTGTATTTATGTGTCTGAGATTTTCCGTACATTGGGAATGCAGACAGAAGTGTATACACCATTTATGTGCGGCGCTTTTACGAAGCTTTTTTCCAAGGATGCAGCTGTTGCTGATCTGAATGCAGGCAAGGTCGTTTTCTTTGCCGGCGGCACAGGTCATCCGTATTTTTCAACGGATACAGGTACAACGCTTCGTGCCATTGAGATTGAGGCGGATGCGATTTTACTTGCCAAGGCTGTGGACGGTGTTTATGACAGTGATCCGAAGACGAACCCGAATGCGAAGAAGTATGACAGCGTCAGCATTCAGCAGGTTGTAGATGAGAGACTGCAGGTGGTTGACCTGACAGCAACGATCATGTGCATGGAGAACAAGATGCCGATGGTGGTATTTGGCCTGAATGAAGAGAACAGCATTGTGAAGACATTATACGGAGAGTTTACAGGTACTTACGTGACTGTATAAGGATATTAGGAGGAACTATATTTATGAGTAATGAGAAGTTACAGCCATATGAGACAAAGATGCAGAAGTCATTGGATGCACTGGAACGCGAATATACAACCATTCGTGCTGGCCGTGCCAATCCGCATATTTTGGATAAACTGAAGGTGGATTATTATGGTACACCGACACCACTTCAGCAGGTGGGCAATGTCACAGTACCTGAAGCGCGTGTACTGATGATCCAGCCATGGGAGAGCAAGCTGATCAAGGATATCGAGAAAGCCATTCTTGCTTCTGATATTGGTATCACACCAACGAACGACGGCAAGTCTATCCGTCTTGTATTCCCTGAACTGACAGAGGAACGCCGTAAGGAACTGGCGAAGGATGTGAAGAAGAAGGGGGATGCAGCGAAGACTGCAGTCCGCAATATCCGTCGTGACGGCAATGATGCTTTCAAGAAGAGCAACAAAGCCAAAGAGATTTCTGAAGATGAATATGCAGAATTACAGGAGAAGCTTCAGAAGATCACTGACAAGTATGTGGCTATGGTTGACAAGGCTGTAGAGGCAAAGACAAAAGAGATCATGACAGTCTAACAGGCGTGTCTTGACAAATACTGTTATAAAGTAATTGGGTGGGGCTGCTGCAAAATCTGTATATTTTACGGAGGATGCAACAGCCTCGTACATATCTGTTAACAGATGATTGATGACAGCTGGGCCAGTACGAGATGGTTACAGTTGATGAATAAATAGGAGTATAATATGGAGAGAATCATAGATGGGGAAACCCTTAATGTGCCGGAGCACGTAGCCATTATTCTGGATGGCAACGGCCGCTGGGCGAAGAAACGTTTCATGCCAAGAAATTACGGTCATATGCAGGGCGCGAAGACAGTTGAGAAAATGTGTGAAGTTGCCAGAGATCTCGGCATCAAGTATTTTACAGTGTATGCTTTTTCGACGGAGAACTGGAAGCGGCCTCAGTCTGAAGTGGATGCTCTGATGAAGCTTTTGAGAAAGTATATGGTCGATTCCCTTGAGAGAACAGCGAAGAATAATATGCGCGTCCGGGTAATTGGTGACAAGACCGGGTTAAGTGAAGATATTCAGAAGTCCATTGCGGATGTGGAAACAGCTTCTGCGGGCAATACGGGACTGAACTTTACGATTGCCATTAATTACGGCAGCCGTGATGAGATGATCCGTGCCATGAAGAAGATGCTGGCAGACGGGCATACGAATCCGGATGAGATGTCAGAAGCATTGTTTGAGCACTATCTGGATACGGCCGGCATGCCGGATCCGGATCTGGTGATCCGTACAAGCGGCGAGCAGCGTGTTTCCAATTTTCTGCTCTGGCAGATGGCGTATTCTGAGTTCTATTTTACACCGGTTCTTTGGCCGGATTATAACAAAGAGACAATGATTGAAGCCATTCGTGCCTATTCAAAACGTGACAGAAGATTTGGTGGTGTTTAAATTGTTTATTACAAGACTGATCAGTGGTGTGATTGTACTGGCTATTGCTGTGGCGGCAATGCTCCTTGGCGGCAATATTTTATTTGCCTTTGTGGCATTGATCTCTATGATTGGCCTGTTTGAATTATACAGAGCTTCAGGTATTGAGAAGAAGGGACCGGCTATAGCGGGCTATATTGGAGCCCTTTTGTATGAAATCCTTTTGTGGGCGGCTGTACCGGAAGGAGAACTGATGGCAGCAGCAGTGGGAACACTGCTGATCATGGCTGTTTATGTTTTCAGCTTTCCGAAGTACAAGGTCAATGAGATTTTTTGTGCAGTGGCAGGACTTGCTTATGTGGTTGTGCTGATGTCATTTATTTACAAGGTGCGTATGCTGAATGACGGATTATATATTATTCCGTTGATTTTCATCTGTGCATGGGGCAATGATACATGCGCCTACTGTGTTGGCATGCTTATTGGCAAGCACAAGATGTTCCCGAGACTCAGTCCGAAGAAAAGTGTCGAAGGCTTTATAGGCGGTATTGCAGGTGCTGTGCTCCTGGGACTGATTTACGGACGTATTTTTGGAGCACACCTGATTTCACTGAGTGTGCCGATGCGTGACTGTGCGATTATCGCAGGTGGGGGCGCGCTGATTGCTGTTGTAGGTGATCTGGCAGCATCCGCCATTAAGCGTGATACAGGCATCAAGGACTACGGCCGTCTGATACCGGGACACGGCGGCATTCTGGACCGCTTTGATAGTATCTTATTTACAGCACCGGTTGTGTATATACTGGCGGTATGTCTGGGCGCATAACTGTCCTGAATTGAGAAAGGAAGATCATTTTTGAAGAAGATTGCAATATTGGGGTCTACAGGCTCCATAGGAACACAGACACTGGATGTTATTTCACAGCATCCGCAGGATTTGAGCGTTGCTGCTTTAGCAGCAGGGTCGAATATTGTCCTTCTTGAACAGCAGATCAGACAGTACCATCCGCTGATCGCAGCTGTTTGGGATGCGAAGAAGGCAGCAGAATTGAAGATTGCCGTATCGGATCTTGATGTGAAGATTGTTTCTGGTATGGAAGGAATGATAGAAGCTGTGACACTGCCGGAGGCAGATATTGTTGTGACAGCTGTTGTGGGGATGATCGGTATCCGTCCGACTATGGAAGCTATCAAAGCCGGCAAAGATATCGCACTGGCCAACAAAGAGACGTTAGTTACGGCAGGCCATCTGATTATGCAGATGGCAAAGGATTATCATGTGCAGATCCTGCCGGTAGACAGTGAACATTCAGCGATTTTCCAGTCCTTAAAGGGGGAACATGCATCAGGCATCAGAAGAATCCTTCTGACAGCTTCCGGCGGCCCTTTCAGAGGGAAAACCCTGGATGAACTTGCAGATGTCCAGGTGGAGGATGCCCTGAAGCATCCAAACTGGTCTATGGGACACAAGATTACCATTGATTCAGCGACCATGGTGAACAAAGGGCTGGAAGTGATTGAGGCTAAGTGGCTTTTCGGTGTAGACCTTGATCAGATCCAGGTAGTTGTTCATCCGCAGAGCGTGATCCATTCTGCGGTGGAATTTCAGGATCATGCAGTGATTGCCCAGCTCGGCACACCGGATATGCGTCTGCCAATCCAGTATGCACTGTTTTATCCCGAGAGAAAGCCGCTTCAGTCAGAAGCCCTGGATCTGTTCAAACTGCATACAATGACCTTTGAAGAACCGGATCTTGGAACATTCAGAGGACTGGCACTGGCTTATGAAGCAGCACGCAGAGGCGGCAGCATGCCGACAGCATTGAATGCGGCTAATGAGAAGGCTGTGGCCATGTTCCTTGACAGAAAGATTCGCTTTCTTGATATTCCCGAGATTATTTCAGAGTGTATGGCAGCCCATCAGTGGATTGATCATCCGTCTCTTGAAGATATACTTGAGACTGAACAGTGGACCTATCGTTATATAGAAAGCAGGTGGTAGATTGAAGCTGATCGTGGCACTTCTTGTATTTGGCATCATTGTCATATTCCACGAGTTCGGACATTTTATAGTTGCAAAGAAGAACGGTATTGTTGTTGAAGAGTTTGCCGTGGGCATGGGACCGAAGCTTTTTGGTGTCCGCCGCGGTGAGACAGAATATACATTAAGGCTGCTGCCCCTTGGCGGTGCCTGCATGATGCTTGGTGAGGATACAGCAGAGGAAGTGATTCCCGGGTCATTCAATTCGAAGTCTGTGTGGGCCAGAATGGCTGTTGTAGCAGCGGGACCGGTTTTTAACTTTATCATGGCTTTTGTCTGTGCTGTGATCATTATCGGTATGAATGGTTATATATCAGGTGAGATCCTTCAGGTGGAGGATGGATCACCGGCCATGGAAGCTGGCCTTGAAGCAGGAGATATCATTACAAAGGCGGACAGAACATCTGTGCATACATTTTCTGATTTCAGAATGCATATTGCACTGAATCAGGGACGGAAATGTACGATCACCTACATCAGAGACGGTGAGAAGCATCAGACTACGGTGACGCCGGAGATGACCGATGATGGTGTATACCGCATTGGTATTGTGGGCGGTGTTCAGGAGAAGCCGAAGTTCGGCGGACTTCTTATCAGCAGTTTCTATGAAGTGAAGTCCAATATTGATCTGGTGATCAAGAGCCTTGAGATGATGATCCAGGGACAGGTATCAAGAAGCGATGTGGCGGGGCCTGTAGGTATGTTTCAGGTGATCGGTGACAGCTATGAATCTGCGGCAAAGTACGGCCTTCGAAGTGTGATACTAACCATTGCAGATATGATTCTTTTGCTGTCAGCCAATCTTGGCGTGATGAATCTGCTGCCGATTCCTGCACTGGATGGCGGACGTCTTGTCTTTCTTATTGTGGAAGCCCTCAGAGGCAAGCCGGTACCGAGAGACAAAGAGGGGTTTGTGCATATGATCGGCTTTGTGATTCTTATGGGAATCATGGTGCTTGTCATGTTCAATGATTTTGCGAGAATTTTTGGTTTTTAGACATTAAAGGAGCAGTTATGTTTGATAGAACAAAAGCAAAGGTGATTCGCATAGGCGATCGCTGCATCGGAGGCGATTATCCGATTGCGATCCAGTCTATGTGTAATACAAAAACGGAAGATGTAAAGGCAACTGTTGCCCAGATCCTGGCCCTTGAAGCGGCCGGATGCGAGATTATCCGTGTGGCAGTGCCGACCATGGAGGCGGCAGAGGCCATCACGGAGATCAAGAAGCAGATTCATATTCCGCTGGTGGCAGACATTCATTTTGATTATCGTCTGGCTATTGCGGCCATTGAACACGGGGTTGACAAAATCCGTATCAATCCGGGCAATATCGGCAGTGTGGATCGCGTGAAGGCGGTTGTAGATAAGGCAAAGGCTTACCATGTGCCGATCCGCGTGGGTGTCAACAGCGGTTCTCTTGAGAAGGATCTGATCGCCAAATACGGCGGTCATGTAACGGCGGAAGGCATTGTGGAAAGTGCTCTGGATAAGGTGCATCTGATTGAAGATCTGGGTTATGACCAGATGGTCATCAGTATTAAGTCTTCAGATGTTATGATGTGTGTGAAAGCCCATGAACTCATTGCCGCAAAGACGGATTATCCGCTGCATGTGGGCATTACAGAGTCCGGAACCCTGATCTCCGGCAATATCAAATCAGCCGTCGGTCTCGGTATTATGCTGAATGAGGGAGTTGGTCACACTATCCGCGTTTCCCTGACCGGGGATCCTCTGGAAGAGATCAAGTCAGCCAAACTCATTTTAAAGACACTGGGACTTCGAAAAGGCGGTATTGAAGTTGTATCCTGCCCGACATGTGGCCGTACAAGAATTGATCTGATCGGCCTTGCCAACAAAGTGGAGAACCTTGTTCAGAATTACGATCTGGATATCAAAGTGGCTGTCATGGGGTGCGTTGTCAACGGACCGGGAGAGGCCAGAGAGGCTGATATCGGCGTCGCAGGCGGCATCGGTGAAGGCCTGCTGATCAAGAAAGGTGAAATTGTGAAGAAGGTGCCGGAAGACCAGCTTCTGGCTGTTTTGAAAGATGAGCTTGATCACTGGAACAAATAGAAGGATTTGATTAAGTGAAAAAATTTCTGAATATATTACCTGATTTAAAGCTCAGTCATGAAATGACTGAGCTGTTTGAAACTGTGGAATGTGAAAAGGTGGCGGCCAGCAGAGATCATTCGCGCATCAAGATCTATATTCACAGTGATCGTTTGATTGCCCATAAGGCCATCCGGGAGACGGAGCGGGCTATTCGTAACCAGATGTTTAAGGACCAGGTAGATGTATGCCTGGTTGAAAAATACCACCTGTCCCGGCAGTATACGCCGGCGAGATTGCTGGAGGCGTATACTGGAAGTCTGATCGATGAACTGGAAGAAGAGGGAGAACTTTCTGCCAATCTTTTCAGAAAGGCAGAGAAAACATTTCTGGAACCTTTTGTTCTGGAGCTGAAGGTGGAAGAAAACTGCATTGCGCAAGTGAAAATGGAGAAGTTGAAGCATAAGCTGGAACATATTTTTTCAGAGCGCTTTGATATGCCTCTTGGGATCGTCCTCGGATGGCTGCCGAAGAAAAAGAGTAAGTATGCGGTTTATGCTGATTCTGCCATGAAGGAAGAAATCGCACAGATTGTACAGACCTATGAGCAGGCAAAAGAAGACCAGAAAGAGGTTGAAAAGCAGGAGGTCCAGCAGAAAGAAAAGCCTGCTTTCAAGAAGAATTATGTGAAACAGCGGCTTCCGGAAGATAAAGATATTTTTTATGGACGCAATTTTGAAGGTGAAGAAACAGAGATTCATGAGATTATCGATGAGATGGGCGAAGTGGTTGTCCGGGGAAAGATCATTCAGCTGGAGACCCGGGAGATCCGTAACGAGAAGACCATCGTGATGTTTGCTGTAACGGATTTTACCGATACCATTAAAGCAAAGGTGTTCACCAAGAATGAACGTCTGCCGGAGCTTCTGGACAAGTTAAAGGAAGGGGCTTTCATCAAAATGAAGGCCGTTGCCATGATGGACCAGTTTGAGCATGATATTGCCCTTGGTTCTGTATCCGGTATTAAGACCATTCCGGATTTCACGGAGAAACGCATGGATCACAGCCCGGTTAAGCGTGTGGAGCTGCATTGCCATACCACCATGAGCGATATGGATGGTGTAACGGATGTGAAGAAGCTTCTGAAGACGGCTATGGGATGGGGACATCAGGCCATGGCCATTACAGATCATGGCGTTGTTCAGGCTTTCCCGGATGCCAATCACTGTGTAGAGGGCAAGGACTTTAAGGTCATTTACGGCATGGAAGGGTATTTGGTGGATGATATCAAAAATATTGTCACGGACTCCAGAGGGCAGAGCCTGGATTCTACGTTTGTCGTTTTTGATATTGAGACAACGGGATTCAGTGCGGTGAATGACCGTATCATCGAAATCGGTGCCGTCAAGGTGGAAAATGGCATGATCACGGAGAAGTTCAGTGAATTTGTCAATCCGGAAAGGCCAATTCCTTTTGAAATCGAGAAACTGACGAGCATCAATGACAGAATGGTGGAAGATGCCCCGAATATTTCGGTGATCCTTCCGAAATTCATGGATTTCTGCGGGGGCTCTGTCCTGGTGGCTCACAATGCGGATTTTGATACGGGATTTATCCGTCACAATTGTGAGGTTCTGGGGCTGCCCTATGATTACACCTATGTGGATACACTGGGGATTGCCAGAAGCTTTCTGGAAGGTCTGAAGAATTACAAGCTGGATACCGTAGTTGAAGCCATGGGATGTACTCTGGCCAATCATCATCGTGCTGTGGATGATGCCGGAGCGACAGCGGATGTTTTTGTGCGCTTTCTGGAACGGTTTAAGAAAAAGAATATCAGGGATCTGGATGAGCTGAATACATACAGTGCCATGTCTGTGGATGCCATTAAGAAATTAAAAACTTACCATATTATTCTTCTGGCTAAGAATGAGATCGGCCGTATTAATCTGTATCGTCTTGTGTCATTGTCTCATCTGGATTATTATGCAAGACGTCCGCGAATACCAAAGAGTGTTCTTGCAAAATACCGGGAGGGACTTATTATCGGGTCTGCCTGTGAAGCAGGAGAGCTTTTCAGGGCTGTTGTAGATGAACGTCCGGAAGAAGAAATCGCGAGAATTGTCGAATTTTATGATTACCTGGAGATTCAGCCCACCGGCAACAATGAATTTATGATCCGTGATCCGAAAATGACGAAGGTCAGCACGGTCGCTGATCTGCAGGATCTGAACAGGAAGATTGTGGAGCTGGGAGAGAAATTCAACAAGCCTGTCTGCGCCACCTGCGATGTGCATTTTCTGAATCCGGAAGATGAAGTATACCGAAGGATCATCATGTCAAATAAGGGATTTGGCGATGCGGATCTGCAGCCGCCGTTGTACCTTCGGACCACAGAGGAGATGTTGGATGAGTTTCAGTACCTGGGAGCTGAGAAAGCAGAAGAGGTGGTTGTGACCAATACCAACAGGATTGCGGATATGATTGACAGAATTTCTCCGGTCCGGCCGGATAAATGTCCGCCGGTCATTGAGAATTCGGCAGGCATCCTGCGAGATATCTGTTACAATCGTGCCCATGAGCTTTACGGGGAGGATTTGCCGGATATCGTGACGGAGCGACTGGAAAGAGAACTGAATTCTATCATTGGTAATGGTTTTGCGGTTATGTATATCATTGCGCAGAAACTGGTGTGGAAATCCGTTGCAGACGGCTACCTGGTAGGATCCAGAGGTTCTGTCGGTTCATCTTTCGTTGCCTATATGGCCGGTATTACAGAGGTTAATTCCCTGCAGGCCCATTATCTGTGCCCGAAATGTCACTATGTGGATTTTGATTCGGACTATGTCAAAAGTTTTTCGGGCCGTTCCGGCTGTGATATGGAAGACAGGGTCTGCCCGGTATGCGGAGAACCGCTGATGAAGGAGGGACATGATATTCCTTTCGAAACCTTCCTTGGATTCAAGGGCAACAAAGAGCCGGATATTGACTTGAACTTCTCCGGTGATTATCAGAGTAAGGCTCATGCTTATACGGAGGTTATCTTCGGTAAAGGCAAGACTTTCCGTGCGGGAACCGTTGGTACATTGGCAGATAAGACGGCTTACGGTTATGCCATGCATTATTACGAAGAGCATGAACAGCATAAACGTTCCTGCGAGCTGGACCGGATTTCCAGCGGATGCGTCGGTGTCAGACGTACAACCGGTCAGCATCCCGGCGGTATCATTGTTGTGCCCCATGGTGAAGAGATTTATTCCTTCACACCGGTTCAGCATCCGGCCAATGACCAGACAACCAAGATTATTACAACCCATTTCGATTATCATTCCATTGACCATAACCTTTTGAAACTGGATATTCTTGGACATGATGATCCGACCATGATCCGTATGCTGGAAGATATTACCGGCGTGGACGCCACGAAAATACGACTGGATGATCCGGAAGTATTATCGCTGTTTCATGGTCTTGAGGCGCTCCATATTAAACCGGAGGACATCGGCGGTACCGACCTGGGTTCTCTTGGTATTCCTGAGTTCGGTACGGAATTCGTTATGCAGATGCTCCGTGATACAAAACCGAAAGCATTTTCGGATCTGGTGCGTATTTCAGGTCTGTCCCATGGTACGGATGTATGGCTGGGCAATGCACAGACGCTGATCCAGGAGGGAAAAGCCCAGATTTCCACAGCCATCTGTACACGAGATGATATTATGATCTATCTGATCGACAAAGGGGTTGAATCCGAACAGTCTTTCAAGATTATGGAAAGTGTCCGTAAAGGGAAGGGCCTGACACCGGATTATGAGAAAGTCATGAAAGAACATGATGTGCCGGACTGGTATCTCTGGTCCTGCAAAAAGATCAAATATATGTTCCCGAAAGCCCATGCGGTGGCTTATGTTATGATGGGTATCCGTATTGCCTGGTTTAAGATCCATGAACCGCTGGCCTATTATGCAGCCTTTTTCACCATTCGAGCAACGGCTTTTGATTATGGTCTGATGTGTCAGGGTAAAGCGGCTATTGATAATCATATCAAAGCTTATAAAGCAAACCCGAATCTTTCCAAGAAAGAGCAGGATACTCTGCGTGATATGAAGATCGTACAGGAATTCTATGCAAGAGGTTTTGAATTTCTGAAAATCGATCTGTATCAATCGGATGCCATCAAATTCCAGGTTGTAGAGGGCAAATTACTGCCGCCGTTTTCTGTCATTGAAGGCATGGGCGGTATTGCTGCGGAAGCATTGGCTGTGGCAGCTCACGCAGAGACTGAGCGCGGTGAGAAATTCCTGTCGAAGGATGATATTCGTCAGAAGGCTAAAGTCAGTCAGACTGTGCTGGATACTATGGCTGAACTTGGACTTCTCGGTGGACTCCCTGAGAGCAATCAGTTGTCAATTTTTGATTTTGGTTTTTAGGAGGAAGGATTGACTTGAAGAACAAAAAATACAAGAAGAGAATCTATACAAAATCAGAACGATCCTCCTCTGCAAAAGAATATTTAGCAATTATCGGCCGACAGCTGAAACGGCCGATTGAAAAACAGGACAGATGGATTGATAAGAAATCTGCCATATTGGCTGTGGTATACGGCGTTGTGATGGCGGGGCTGGCTGTGTACGCCATGCAGACGGCTGAGAAAAGCCAGGAATGGCTGTGGCTGGCGGTTGTATTTATCGCTGCAGCCATTGTTGTGAATCTGTTTCGATTCCGATATTCAGCTTTGATAGAGATACTTTTAACAGCCTTTGCACCGGCAGCTGTTTTTATGCTTGTGGAAAGTTATACCCACTTGCTTAGTCAGATGTGGGATGGACCTGTTATTCTGAACCTTATCATGTATTATCTGTTTTTTGGCGTGCTGCTGTTTATAACCGGAAGAACAGGAATGTCCATCCTTATTGGTTCGATGCTGCTTGGTGCAGCGGGCCTGGCAAATTATTTTGTCCTGATGTTCCGATCATCGCCGATTCTGCCATGGGATCTTTTCTCAGTGGGTGTGGCAGCGACAGTGGCTGATAACTTTGAATATAAATTATCCGTAAGAGCATGCAACGTGATCCTGCTGATCCTGCTGCTCTGGTCATTGTGTCTGAAAATGCGGCTGAAGTTTAAGATGTCGAAGTTCCGCGGTGCCGGTATTGCTGTCATGTGCGCAGCATTCATGGGATTTTGCGGTTATGTTCAGACGGATGCGGCCATCAAAACATTTGATATGGATACAACCCTGTTTACGCCGACGGTTTATTATCGCAATAACGGATTGGCGCTGAGTTTTATCGTGAATCTCCGTTATCTGAAGATTGACAAGCCGGAGGGTTATTCACAGGAAGAACTGGCCAAAATCCAGGATGAGATATCCTCCGGGAACAGTGACAGCAATGTCAGTGCAGACAACATTGATCTGACGAAGAAGCCGAATATCATTGTTATTATGAATGAAGCATTTTCTGATCTGTCGGTGCTGGGTGATTATACAACGAATACAGAAGTGATGCCATTTATCAGTTCTCTTTCGGAGAACACCCAGAAGGGATGGATGTATTCTTCTGTTAAGGGCGGCAACACAGCCAATACAGAGTTTGAGTTTCTGACCGGACTCAGTATGTATTTTCTGCCCACAGGCAGTATCCCTTATCAACAGTATATCAAGTCGGAAGTGCCGTCACTGGCCAGTCAGCTGTCCTCTGTCGGTTATACATCTGTGTCCATGCATCCTTATTATCCAAAGGGGTGGAACAGAGATACGGTGTATGATGACCTGGGATTTGAAGAGAAATATTTTAAAGATGATTTTTCAAACCCTGAGATATTACGAACCTATATCAGTGACTGGACCACGTATCAGAAAATTATCAGTCGTTATGAAGAGAAGTTTTCTGACGAGAGGCTATTTGTGTTTGATGTGACGATGCAGAATCATGGCAGCTATGTCAAACGCTACAGCAATTTTATCCCGGATGTCAGTGTTGTGGGAGGCAGCGGCACTTATCTGAAGGCTACAGAACAGTATCTGTCATTGATCAAGCGTTCCGATGAAGCTTTCAAACAGTTGGTGGAATACTTTGAAAATCAGTCCGAACCGACGATCATTATGATGTTTGGCGATCATCAGCCGGCAGATTACATTACCAATGTGGTAGACACCGGCAAAAAAACGGGAAGCAATGATGCGTTTGTCACTTCCATTGGAACAGGCAGTGACCGAAAGGAAAGGTATATGGTGCCGTTTGTCATGTGGGCCAATTATGACATCAATGAAAGTCAGGGGGAAGAGACAAGTGCCAACTATCTGGCTGTACGTCTTTTGAAGGCAGCAGGGCTGCCGTTGACGGATTTTCAGAGTTATCTGTCTGATCTGCAGCAGAATGTTCCGTTTATCTCTGCACATGCATTGAAGGAAAATACAGGAACAGACTGTGGTGAAGAAGAAGCGGAAGCACTGCTGAAAAATTATAAGAAACTTTTATATAATGATCTGTTTGATACAAAACATCGGCTGCAGGCGTTTTATTCTTATGAATAATCGTCAAGTTGGCTATTGCCAAATAATCAAACTGGTGTTACAATGATTAAGATAGTATATTAACTTTAGCAAAGAGTGGGCGCAAGTCCACTCTTTGTACGTGTTAAGGAATCTTAATTCGGGAAGGAAGTGAGTTACATGGCAAAGAAAGATTATGAAAGAAGGACTGAGGCCATGCTCATGCCGATCGTCGAGGCGAAAGGATTTGAACTTGTCGATGTAGAATGGGTGAAAGAAGGTGCCAACTGGTATCTGCGTGCCTATATTGACAAGGAGAACGGGATTACAGTAGATGACTGCGAAGAAGTCAGCCGGGCGCTCAGTGATTTACTGGATGAAGAGGACTTTATTTCGGAAAACTATATTCTGGAAGTCAGTTCACCGGGTCTTGATCGTCCTCTGAAGAAAGAGAAGGATTTTGCGAGAAGCATCGGCAAGGATGTTGAAGTGAAATTGTTCAAAGCAATTAATAAAGAAAAGGAATTCGTCGGTATTTTGAAAGCATACGATGAAGATACGGTGACACTGGAAATGGAAGATGAAACCGAGATGCAGTTTAAACGTTCCGATATTGCGCGCATCCGGCTTGCATTCTTCTTCTGATAGAACAGACATAGAGGAGGAATTTAAAAAAATGAATGAAGGTAAAGAGTTAATTAAGGCATTGGACGATATAGAAAAAGAAAAAGGCATCAGCAAAGATATTCTGCTTGAAGCTATTGAGAATTCTCTTGTCGCTGCCTGCAAGAATGAGTACGGCAAAGCAGATAACATCCGTGTGACTATGAATCGTGAGACAGGTGAAGTCAAAGTTTTTGCAGATAAGACAGTTGTAGAAGAAGTGGAAGATCCTGAAATGGAGATCAGTGTTGCGGATGCAAGACTGAAGAACAAGTTCTATGATCCGGGCGATATTGTTCATGTGGAGATCGTACCGAAGAATTTCGGACGTATTGCAGCACAGAAGGCAAAACAGGTCGTTGTCCAGAAGATTCGTGAAGAAGAAAGAAAGTCTTTATATAATGAATATTATGGTCGCGAGAAAGACATCGTAACAGGTGTTGTACAGAGATATAACGGCAAGAATATCAGTGTGAACCTGGGTAAGGTTGATGCGGTTCTGACAGAGAATGAACAGGTGAAGGGCGAAGTATTCAAGCCGACAGACCGTATCAAGCTCTATATTGTAGAAGTAAAGAATACAACAAAGGGACCGAAGGTCACTGTATCACGTACACATCCTGAATTGGTGAAGAGACTTTTTGAAGCAGAAGTAACAGAAGTCAGAGACGGTACAGTTGAGATCAAGAGCATTGCAAGAGAAGCAGGTTCCAGAACAAAGATCGCAGTCAGCTCCAATAATCCAAACGTTGATCCTGTCGGTGCATGTGTCGGTATGAATGGTGCCCGTGTCAATGCCATTGTTGATGAGCTTCGCGGTGAGAAGATCGATATCATCAACTGGAGCGAGGATCCTGCCGTTCTCATCGAGAATGCATTAAGCCCTGCAAAGGTTGTCTCTGTTGATGTGGATCCTGAAGAGAAGAGCGCAGCTGTTGTTGTTCCTGATTATCAGCTGTCACTGGCTATCGGCAAGGAAGGCCAGAATGCAAGACTGGCAGCTAAACTGACAGGCTACAAGATCGATATCAAGAGTGAATCCCAGGCTTACGGTTACTAAAAGGTGACGGCCATGAAGAAGATTCCTATGAGACAGTGTATCGGCTGTCAGGAAATGAAGAGCAAGAAAGAAATGATCCGTGTCATTAAAACGCCGGAAGATGAGATATGTATTGATGCAACAGGGCGCAAAAACGGACGCGGTGCCTATATTTGTCCAAAAAGTGAATGTCTGCAGAAAGCCATTAAGAACAGAGGCCTGGAACGTTCACTGAAGATGCAGATACCGAAGGAAGTTTACGGACAGCTGGAAGAGGAGATGAAGAATATTGACAGATAAAGCTTTATCAATGATCGGACTGGCGACAAAGGCAGGCAAGATCGCCAGCGGTGAGTTTGCAGTAGAATCTGCAGTCAGAAAGGGCAAGGCATGTCTTGTCATTATTGCATCGGATGCATCTGACAATACGAAGAAATCATTTAATGATATGGGTGCTTATTATCATGTGCCTGTATACATTTATGGAACAAAAGAAAGTCTCGGAACACATACGGGACGTGGATACAGGGCTTCACTGGCAGTACTTGATGCCGGTTTCGGAAAGTCCATCAGGAAACTTATTGATACAGGAATCAATCAGTGATTCCGCCATTTTAACGGAGGTAGCCTATGTCAAAAATCAGAGTACATGAATTGGCAAAGGAATTAAATAAAAGCAGCAAAGATGTCATCTATGCATTAAAGGGACATGGTGTGGATGTAGAGAGCCATATGAGCACCATTTCATCAGAGAATGCAGATAAGATTAGAAAGTTCTTTACACAGTCGGCAGCCAAACCGGCTCAGAAGCAGGAAACAAAGCCGGCTCAGGACAATAGAAACGCAGCACCACGCCGCAATAACAATGTCCAGGGTGGTATGGACAGCCGCGGTAATTACAGCACACCATCAAGAGACAATGGCAGCCGCGACGGCCAGAACAGAGGTTATAACCGCGATGGTCAGAATAGAAACGGCGGTCGTGACGGTCAGAACAGAAGCTTTAACCGCGACGGCAACGGCCAGAACAGAAGCTTTAACCGCGACGGCAACGGCCAGAACAGAAGCTTCAATCGCGACGGCAATGGCCAGAACAGAAACGGCAGCCGTGACAACAGAGGTCAGGGTGGTAGAAACGGCGGCCGTGACGGCAAGTTCAATCTTGACAGTGCCATCAATAAAGAAGTTGTTATGACAAAGGATACAACAAGAGAAAACCGCAGAAACTATAAGGACAACAAAGATCGTGACAACCGCCGTGATGATAGAGATTTTGAAGGAAGAAATGCATCCAGAAACGGCAAGAACAATAATAAGAACAACAATAACAATAGCAATAGAAACACAATGCGTAAGAAACCTGTCAATGCACAGCCAAAGCCGGAACCGGTTGTAGAGAAGGTAACAAGCATTGAACTGCCTGAGACAGTAACAATCAAAGAACTGGCAGATAAGATGAAGATTCCGGCAGCTCAGATCATCAAGAAGCTTTTCCTTGAAGGTAAGATGCTTAATGTGAACTCAGACATCACATATGATGAGGCAGAAGAAATCGCACTTGAATATGATATTCTCTGTGAACATGAAGTTGTTGTGGATGTTATCGAAGAGATGCTGAAGGAAGAGGAAGAAAATGAAGAAGATCTTCAGCCAAGACCACCGGTTGTCTGCGTTATGGGTCACGTTGACCATGGTAAGACATCTATCCTTGATGCTATCCGTAAGACAAGTGTTACATCCGGAGAAGCCGGCGGTATTACACAGCACATTGGTGCCTATGTTGTTGAAGTCAGTGGTCAGAAGATCACATTCCTGGATACACCTGGACATGAAGCTTTCACAGCCATGCGTTTAAGAGGTGCACAGTCTACAGATATCGCAATCCTTGTTGTTGCAGCTGATGATGGTGTTATGCCTCAGACAATTGAAGCCATTAACCATGCCAAAGCAGCAGAAATCGATATTATTGTTGCAATCAACAAGATTGATAAGCCGAGTGCCAATATTGACCGTGTTAAACAGGAACTGACAGAATATGGTCTGATTGCAGAGGACTGGGGCGGTACAACCATTATGGTACCTGTTTCCGCACATACAGGTGAAGGTCTTCAGGATCTGCTGGATATGATCCTTCTGGATGCTGAAGTGAAAGAATTAAAGGCGAACCCTAATAGAAAGGGTCGTGGCCTGATTCTTGAAGCACAGCTGGATAAGGGTCGTGGTCCTGTGGCAACCGTGCTGGTTCAGAAAGGTACACTGAATGTTGGTGATAATGTAACTGTTGGTACTGCATTTGGTAAGATCAGAGCAATGATTGATGATAAGGGGCGCCGTGTAAAGAAAGCCGGTCCGTCTACACCTGTAGAGATTCTTGGTTTGAATGAAGTGCCTCAGGCTGGTGAAGTCTTCATTGCAACAGATACTGAAAAAGAAGCCCGTACAATGGCTGAGACATTTATCGCCACAAAACGTGAGAAGATGCTGGCTGATACAAAATCCAAATTATCTCTGGATGGTCTGTTTGATCAGATCCAGGCAGGTCAGATCAAAGATCTGAATATCATTGTCAAGGCCGATGTTCAGGGTTCTGTAGAAGCTGTGAAACAGAGTCTTGCAAAACTTTCCAATGATGAAGTGGCTGTCAAGGTTATTCACGGCGGTGTTGGTGCCATCAATGAATCTGATGTTACATTGGCTTCTGCATCCAATGCGATCATTATCGGTTTCAATGTTCGTCCGGACAATCAGGCGAAGATTATTGCAGAACAGGAAAAAGTCGATCTGCGTCTGTACAGAGTCATCTACAATGCCATTGAAGATATCGAAGCTGCTATGAAGGGTATGCTTGAACCGACATTCGAAGAGAAGATCATCGGCCATGCAGAAGTGCGTCAGACATATAAGGTATCCGGGGTCGGCACCATCATCGGCGGTTATGTTCAGGATGGTAAGATCGTTCGTAACTGCAAGGTACGTCTCTTAAGAGATAATGTTGTTATTCATGAAGGTGAGCTTGCATCTCTGAAGCGTTTCAAAGATGACGTGAAAGAAGTTAATTCCGGCTATGAATGCGGTATGTCCTTTGAGAAATATAACGATATTAAGGAAGGCGACCAGATTGAAGCTTTCGTTATGGAAGAAGTGCCGAGATAGGAGTATATAGATGAGAAAGAACAGTATAAAGAATACGCGTATCAATGGTGAGGTTCAGAAGGAACTGAGCCGTATTATCTCCCGTGAGATTAAAGATCCGCGCATCAGTCCGATGACCAGCGTTGTTGCTGTGGAAGTAGCACCGGATCTGAAACAGTGCAAAGCTTATATCAGCGTGCTGGGCGATAAAGATGCACAGGATGCAACACTGGCAGGACTTAAAAGTGCCATTGGTTTTATCCGCCGTGAGCTTGCACGGACTGTGAACTTAAGAAATACACCTGAAATTCATTTTGTTTTGGATCAGTCGATCGAATACGGCGTCAATATGTCAAAACTGATTGACGATGTTGTTCGTTCAGATGAAGGAAAAGAACATGAAGGAGAAGAGGACAATGAATAATATTCTGTCCTGCCTGGAAGGGGTCCGAACAGTCATTATTGCCGGCCATACAAGACCGGATGGTGACTGCGTCGGCGCCTGTATGGGCCTCTGGCATTATCTCAGGGATAATTATCCTGAGATTGAGGCAGATGTCAGACTGGAACCGGTTCCAGAAAGCTATAAAGTGATTGCCGGTGTTGAGCAGATTATTGGCAGCTATGAAGATGATAAGGTCTATGATTTATTTATTGCACTGGATGCCAGTGACAAAGGGCGTCTTGCCGGAGCGCAGAAATATTTTGATACGGCAAAACACAGGATCTGTATTGACCATCATATCAGCAATCCGGGCTATGCCGATGAGAATATGATTGTGTCGGATGCCAGTTCAACCTGCGAAGTACTGACAGGGCTGATGGCAATGGAGGCTATTTCTTATGATGCAGCAGTGGCATTGTATATTGGTATTATTTGTGACACCGGTGTGTTCAAATACAGCAATACAAGCCGTCATACAATGGATATGGCCGGCTGCCTGATGGAAAAAGGCATTCCGTATTCAGATCTCATTGATGATGTTTTTTACCGCAAAAGTTATAAGCAGAATAAGATTCTGGGCTATGCCCTGCAGAAATGCCGACTTGTTCTTGACAATCGAATGATTGTGTGTGTGCTTGAAAGACCGGAGCTGGACCGTTTGGGTGCAGAACATGGTGATCTGGAAGGTATTATCGATCAGCTGCGTCTGACAAGGGACATTGAGGTAGCATTGCTTGCCTCTGCCTCCGACACAGAGGCAAACACTTATAAATTCAGTATGAGATCCAATCATTTCGTGGATGTTGCAGCGGTTGCAGGCAAATTTGGCGGCGGCGGCCATGTGCGCGCAGCGGGATTTTCAGCAGTGGGCGATATCAATGAAATTTATCATACAGCAGAAGCATTAATAAAGGAGCAGCTGGATACATGTACGATGGAATGATTAATGTCTGCAAGGAAAAAGGTTTTACATCCCATGATGTTGTAGCAAAACTCAGGGGAATCCTTCATCAGAAGAAAATCGGCCATACGGGTACGCTGGATCCGGATGCAACAGGGGTTCTGCCGGTCTGTCTCGGCAAAGGAACAAAGCTCTGTGATATGATCACAGACCGGGACAAGACTTATCGCGCGGTGATGATGCTTGGCAGAACTACCGATACACAGGATATTTCCGGACAGATTCTTACTGAAAAGGCTGTGAATGTCGATGAGCGTGAGGTCAGAGATGCAGCGGTTTCTTTTGTTGGTGATTATATGCAGATACCGCCGATGTATTCTGCTATTAAGGTAGATGGCAAAAAGTTATATGAGCTGGCCAGGGCCGGTCAGGAAGTTGAACGAAAGGCCAGACATGTGGTGATTAATGCCCTGAATATCACAGAAATACAGCTGCCTTATGTCACAATGGAGGTCTCATGTTCCAAAGGCACGTATATTCGTACACTGTGTCAGGATATTGGCGAGAAACTGGGCTGTGGTGCCTGCATGACGGAACTTGTCCGTTTAAAAGTGGGGGCATTTGATATTGTACATGCATGGACACTTGCTCAGATTCAGGAAATGGCTGTCTGCGGTGAAGAAGAAGTGCTCAGACATATTGTGCCTGTCGAAGAAATGCTTTCGGATTATCCGGAATTCAAAACGACAGATGCATTTTCGGATAAAATGCTTGCCAACGGCAACTGGCTGCCAAGGGAACAGGTTGCAACCTCCGGCGGTGATGCGTCCGCTGTACTCAAAGACGGAATGCAGGTACGCATGTACAGCAGTACAGGTAATTTTACGGCGATTTATCAGTATGTGGCCGTCAAAAACAGCTTAAAAAATATAAAAATGTTTGTATAGAGGTAGCATTGGTCATGATTTATTTTAGAGGAACAAAGGATATCCATCTTGATCACACCGTGGTTGCCCTTGGAAAATTCGACGGACTGCATCGGGGACATCAGCTTTTGATCAACAAATTAAAAGAATATGGCAAAAAGGGTTTTCAGACCGTTGTCTTTACTTTTGACTTTCATCCGATGAGTCTGCTGACCGGAAAGAAACAGTCGCTGATTTATACAAAAGAAGAGCGGCTTCGCATTGTGGAAGAAATGGGGATCGATGTATTGATCGAGTATCCCTTTACCCAGGAGACAGCGCATATGATGCCTGAAGATTTTGTGCGGGATGTACTTGTGAGAGATATCGGTGCAAAGGTGATTGTCGTTGGAGATGATTTCCATTTTGGATACCAGAGAAGTGGTGATGTCTCGTTTTTGAAAAAGCATGCGGCAGCGTATGGTTATGTTGTTGATAACTGTGAAAAACTGTGTGTACACGGCGAAGAGATCAGCTCAACAATGATTAGAGGCTATATTGCAGAGGGCAGAATGGAGACGGTCACAGAACTTCTCGGACGTCCGTATGAGATTAATGGAAAAGTTATTCCGGGAAAAGCCAATGGAAGAAAAGTTGATATGCGGACAGCCAATCTGGCGCCAGATGACATTAAACTGCTGCCGCCGGAAGGTGTATATGCATCGGTTGTTCAGATTGAAGGTATGGAAGGAAAGTACTATGCGCTGACGAATATCGGTCGCAATCCGACAGTTGGAGATCATAATGAACTTCGTATAGAAACCCATGTTGTTGAGTTTTCAGGCGATTTATATGATCGGATGATCACTGTGCGCATTTATCAGAGACTGCGGGATGAACACAAATTTGCCAGTCTGGAAGAAGTGAAGGCACAGGTCATGAAGGATCAGGAAAAGGCCATGGCCTATTTTAAAGAACATCATATCTGATGAAGGTGTATAAAGGACGCTCAGGGGAGGCTTCCAAAAAAGAACTGAAACAGAATTCTGCGTTAAGGACAGAAGTGTTTCGGTTCTTTTTTATTTTGTAACTGTTCAGAGCCAAGCAAAATTTCAAAAAACAGGTATAAAATGCTTGCATTTTTAAGACTGTTTTTGAAATTTTATTTGGCGGATACGCCACACCGACGAAATGCGTAGCATTTTGGAGGTTGTCTCTGAACAGTTACTTTATTTTTATATAGCATATAAAGACATGCCATACATTCAGAGTCAGGCGATTGAAGTAAAAGAAAGCACTCAGGAAAATAAATCCAAACATATTTTCGAAAACATATGTTTACAAATACGAACGTATGTGCTAAAATGAATAGGAACATATGTTTTTTTGAAAGGGCGGTAGGACATGGAGACGATATGGGACAGTCATCTGAATGAGAAACTGCGTATTTTGGCTGATGCAGCCAAGTACGATGCGGCCTGCACTTCTTCCGGCGTGGACAGGAAGAATGGCAGCATGGGAACAGGCAATGCAGTGGCCTGTGGTATCTGTCATAGTTTTTCTGCAGACGGAAGATGCATTTCTCTGCTGAAGATCCTGTTGACTAATGACTGCTGCTATGACTGTGTTTATTGTGTCAACAGAGTCGGTAATGATACAGAGCGGGCGACATTCAGCCCGGACGAGGTATGTACATTGACCATGGGTTTTTATCGTAGAAACTATATAGAAGGTCTGTTCCTCAGTTCGGCCGTTTACAGGAATCCGTCTTATACGATGGAGCTGATCTATGAGACAGTTCTGCGGCTGCGCACAGTGTATCATTTTCATGGCTATATCCATGTGAAAGCGATTCCGGGAGCTGATCCTCAACTCATCCAGCAGACCGGTTTTCTGGTGGACAGGATGAGTTGCAATCTGGAACTGCCGACAGCAGAGGGTCTGCGGAGCCTGGCTCCGAATAAGCCCCGCAGACAGCTTTTGAAGCCTATGCGGCAGATTCAACAGCAGATTACTGTTTCGAAGCACGAACTGGCGCTGTACCGGCATGCACAGCCCTTTGTGCCGGCAGGACAGAGTACCCAGATGATTATAGGAGCAACAGGGGAGTCGGATTATCAGATTATGAGTGTATCAGAGGCGCTTTATGGCAGATTTAAGATGAAACGGGTTTTCTATTCCGCGTATGTGGGTGTGAATGAGGATAGTCGATTACCGGCGGTGGGGACGATGCCGCCGCTTTTGAGGGAACATCGTCTGTATCAGGCAGACTGGCTGATACGGTTTTATGGTTTTAAGGCAGCAGAACTTCTGAGTAAGAGACAGCCGAATTTCAATCTGCTGCTAGATCCAAAGTGCGATTGGGCGGTCAGACATTTGGAGACTTTTCCTGTGGAGGTGATGACGGCGGATTATTATCAGCTGCTGAGAGTGCCGGGGCTTGGTGTGAACAGCGCCAGGAGGATCTGTCGTGCCAGGAGGTATGGCGGCCTGCGATTCGAGGATCTGAAGAAGATGGGGGTTGTACTGAAGCGGGCGATGTACTTTATTACTTGTCAGGGAAGAGTTTATATGCCTTTCAGAATGGATGAACGGTTCATTACAACGAATCTTCTTGGATTAAAGGAGCGTCTGCCGGAGAATGTTGTTCGCTCCGGGGATACATTCAGACAGTTGAATCTGTTTGATGATTTTCACTTGCAGATGCCGGTGGAGCAGGAGGATAAGCGGCAGGTATTGACCGGACAGCTTTGATAGGGAGTGACTTGGAATGGAACAGAATAAGAGAATGCGTATTCTGATGTGTCAGAACAGTACAGAAGGTATTTTGTGCGGCGTGTACGAAGCTTTCACAAGCCGGTATGGCCATGCCTGGCAGAAGCTGGCGGTGGGCCCTTATGTGAACGGTGATCTGTTTTCGGATATTTATTCGGTAGAAGTGAATACAGAGAAGGCCGGGAAGGTTGTGAAGGCCATTATAAGCAAGATTTCGGAGGAGGCATGGTATCTGGTACACATGGCGTCGGAGGCGGACAGTCAGGAGAAGGGAGAGATTATCTACAGATTTCTTATTTTGGCCTTTGCCAATGGCAGGAAGGTTTTGAATGCGATGTCCATACCGGAAGTGATGGGACTGCATCAGCTGTCAAGAAGTGTCTCGAGGGAGACACAGCATTTATATGGTTTTCTGAGATTTCAGGAACTTCAGAACGACATTCTGTATGCCAGACTGGTTTCGAAGCATCATGTGGGAATGTTTCTAGCGGAACATTTTCAGGACAGGCTGCCCATGGAGCATTGGGTGATCCATGATGTGGAACGGGATGAAGTCTGGATTCACAGAGCAGGTGAAGACTGGCTTTATATCCGTCATCCGGACTTTAGACAGGATCCGCAGATGATGTTGTCTTCATCGGAATATGCTTTTACAGAATGGTGGAAGACGTTTACGGAGAGTGTGGCTATTCTGGAGAGAAGAAATCCGAAACTGCAGATGCAGATGTTGCCGAAGCGTTACTGGAAGTATATGCCGGAGATGTTTACAAATCCGGGAAGATAAAGTATAATACTTGTGATTTAAGTATTGCAGCAGGGAGGCTTTAGCAACATGAGAAAAATCATTCTGGCATCTGCATCGCCAAGACGCAGTGAGTTGATGAAACAGGCCGGTCTGGACTTTGATGTATGTGTCAGTACAAAGGAAGAGAAGAAAGGGCCGTGGGAACCTGAAGAAATGGTCAGACGGCTTTCAAGACAAAAGGCGCAGGATGTGGCTGAACGTTATGCGGAAGACTGCATTATCGTTGGAGCGGATACTGTTGTATCATGTGATCAGGAGATACTCGGGAAGCCGGCGAATGATCAGGATGCTTTCAGGATGCTTCATATGCTGCAGGGACGAACCCATGAGGTGTATACAGGTGTTACAGTGATTGAAGGCAGTGCAGATGTAAGGAAAGAAACAGTATTTGCGGAGAAGACGGAAGTCACAATGTATCCGATGACGGATAAGATGATCTGGGATTATATCAGAACAGGTGAACCGGCAGATAAGGCAGGCGCTTATGGCATTCAGGGAAGAGCAGCTGTCTTTATTCGGTCTATTCATGGAGATTACAATAATGTCGTAGGACTGCCGGTGGCAGCGCTGTGGCAGTATTTGAACAGCGGCAAGGAGGAGAATGATGCTACATTATAGTGTTGATAATGAGCTGATGTCTGATCTTTACCGGGATTATCGCCAGATGAAGGGGGCTGAATATGCACAGCTCCATGAACTTGGTGAGCATTATCTTTCGCTGATTGAAGGCTACGATTTGGAAGAGAGTACGATCAAGACGCTTCAGGGACTTGTACAGTTTGAAACTGAAGAAGAATTGGAAAGCGTTGAAAACGGTATTGTACACGGCTATTTGACTGCGAAAGCAGCATTAAGAAAAGAACAGGCGGAATACAAAGAGTTTGTACGGATGTTCGACGGTGAGGAGCAGCAGGCATTAAATGGCCTGTCAGAGTATGTTGTTGGACAGAAGAAGATTCCGTACAAGATTAAGAACAGAATATTGCATGTGGATGTATTGAGTACACCTGCGATGTCTCTGGAACTGGATTTTGCAGATGTATTGATTGAAGACGGCAGACATCCGCGAGAAATTCTCATTACACATCTTTCCGGTGAATGTTTTGAACGAACGGAGACTGTGAAAGGCGAGAATGGTGCAGAAGAAAAGGTCAGTGTACCGTATTATCGTCTGTCATTTGTCAATGGTCTTTCAGAGGGACCTTATCAGGCGAAGGAGAGTTCTTTTGTCTTTAGAAGTCTGAAAGGTTCACTGCATTTATATAATTATGATTCGGCGATGGAGCCGTTGGATGTCGATGCGGATAAATTGCCATGGAGGATCCTGATGCATCCTTTGAAGGCAATGCTTGAGAAGGCACAGATACTTGGCGTTGAGTCGCTTGACAAGGATGAGCTGCGTGCCCTTCCGCTGCTGTGTGTGTTTTACGAGCTGATACAATTCTACCTGGCACCAACGACAGAAGCGGGGATAGGGAAGAGCCTGATCCGTTTTGATGAAGATGCAGCGGAGAATTTTGCATTCAGTCAGAATGATCTGGAGGCAGCATGTGAATATCTGACCCCTTATGGTTTGGAGGAACTGACGGGATGGCTGCATAAGGCTATTGATGAGCGGGCAGCTTTCTGCCGTTATTGGATACAGTTTGCTTCCATGAAGAAAGCAGAAACATTATACGGCGTTTTGACAGATATACTGGACACTTGCAGCCAATATTACGAGAAAAGAGTGCTGCCATTATCATGCCGTAAGCATCATGGTGCCGTACGGCGGGCGCTGAATGAGTATTTCTGCAGACATAAGTGGAGAGGCGAATACCCGTATTACAGACGTGTAGAACCATCCAGTTTTCTGGAAGTGTCCAATGTTTATAAGCGCATGTACACCTATATCAATGAGAAACAGAAGGCATTTTATGTGGATTTCATTGAGGGTGTCACGGAGAATAGTTACAGCATAACGGCAGTTGCGGGATATGTACTGCTGAAAGACGGAGAGAACGCACGGGATTACAGAGCCCTAAATGGATATTTTCTTGACGGCGGCCGACGCAACAGTCATATTGTCGGGCAGATTACGATTAATGATATGATGAATGCGGATCAGGTGATTGAATTACTGAACACGATGATGCAGGATATTATGCGGGAGTTTGCTCAGAAGAGACAATAGACGCGATCAGTTATATTTTAGAATATTTGCGACAGATAAAACCTTACTAATTTTCAGGAGAATAACTGACGATCGGTAAGGTTTTTAGTCTATACGGAGAGCGGGGAGTATATGATGTTGAATTTGGAACAAATAAAAAGAGAACTGAAAAAGTATAATTTTGCATATGAGGAGAATGTACTGCCGGTACATACAAACGGACATTATTTTTTATATGGTTTTTATGAGAAGGGGATAGCTATATTTGCATTCCGGCCTGATTGGACGATTGATGAGGGGGCTCTTCTTCCATGGGGAGATGTGTTGTCGCTCAAGGTGAAAAAGAGTTTGCTTTTTGAGAATACAATAGATATTTTAACGAAAAAGATGAATATATCCATGAAGATCATGAAATCGACGGGTGGATGTTCATGGATAAAAGAGAATTTGAAGAAGCTTGAAAATCTGAATTATTATCAAAATCTTTCATTTGCATTTGGTGGGGCGGAGAAAGCTGATGATAATTGTGCAGCGTCAAGAGCGGGTCAAAAGAAAGCGCAGGAGCGAGAAAATACAACTGAGATTGTAGAGAAAATTTACCGGAAAATGACGGAATATACAGCAGCCCCGATGGTGAGTTTTGAACTCGAAGAAGGGGATGCAGGTCTTTTTGACTGTAAGATTGGCGGCGCTTATTATGTGCCTGAGGGAGAACATCGATTGGAGAACAGCAGAACAGGCGAGGAATTGTATCTGTTGGCGCAGGTGAATTTTGCACAGATTCCGCATTTGCCGGATTATCCTGAACAGGGGGTGATGCAGATATTGATCAGCAGCGAAGATATGTATGGATGCAATTTTGATGATGGCTATGACCAGACAGGGTGGTGCATACGTTACTATGAAACATTGCCGGAGAGGGCGGAGAAAGCATGTATTCATGAACCTGACTGGCATGAAGATACAGCGCTTCCTATGGAGAGAGCGGTAACGTACCGTTTGAAACCTACTAAAATTGTTCAGACGATGCCTTTTGACGATGTGAATTTCTGGCCGGCCGCAGATACTTGTCTGGATAGGGAGCTGCGGGGATATCTTGAGAATGACGATGTTATGGATGGCTTGTGTGATATGTATGAGGAATATATGTGTCAGGTTGGTGGTTATCCGTTTTTTACACAATCTGATCCCAGAAGTGTCGGCGATGGTGAGATATTATTATTTCAGTTGAACAGTGTGAAGGATATTATGTGGGGAGATGCCGGCGTCGCAAATTTCTTTATTGACAGAGAAGCACTGAAGAATAGAGATTTCAGCCATGTTATGTATAACTGGGATTGCTATTAATGAGTGTCAGCTTCCAAAACAATAAGGTGCATTGAGTAATTGCAAAAGAACTAAAATACTAAGACTTTCAAAATGCGACAGGTAGGTGATACATACTAAGATAATGGGGTGATATTCATATTGTATCTTCACATTCCGGTACAGTATCATACATTGAATGATAAGATGTACTGGGATGAGCTTTATAAGCAGCAATAAAATGTTTTATTAAAAAACTATTGACAATTCAAAATAGGAGTGGTATCATAATCAAGCTGTCAGCGAGAACAACGCGAAACAGCACAGATTCCATCAGATCAGAAAGAAATTTGAAAATAAATGAAAAAAGTTGTTGACAAACTTCAAGAGATTTGATAAAATAGTTGAGTCGCTCAGAGAGCGGTACATGAACTTTGATAATTGAACAACAAAACAATCCCGAAAATTCCTAAAAAGAATTTTTAAGAACACAAACCAAAGTAAAACGGGAAGAGATAACAGCTAGCTGTGAATCTTAACCAAAATCAAACATGAGAGTTTGATCCTGGCTCAGGATGAACGCTGGCGGCGTGCTTAACACAT
>OLSL01000930.1_pt1 | contig 30044 bp, 24 predicted proteins | sample 1672511 | NCBI WGS metagenome assembly OLSL01 (sample SAMEA3136694, study PRJEB25190) | human gut metagenome | biome: human gut; feature: human-associated habitat; material: faeces | place: Austria | collected 2013
CCCCGCCGTGCCCGCTGCCGCAAAGGGATTGCCAAGGGTCCAGTAGCACACCAGCAGTACCGCCAGAATGGGAAAGGCGTTGAGGGGGATCAGCAGCTTGTCCTGCCAGAACATCCGCAGGGTCTCCGTCACTCCCCCGGGCTGAATCATCAGCACCGTCAGAAACAGCAGCCCCCAGGCGGCCAGCAGGGAAATCACGGTCACAAGGGCCGTATGAGTTACCGTATGCCTGTGGAATTTCATGCAAATAAATCTCCTATTCGTGGAACATGATATCTAGAACCCCATTTTATCACAAATCCCGCCGGTTGGATACCCTTGTTCTCTGTGTTTTCGTGCCTTTTTCTGTAAAATTTACAAGATAAATTTTGTCATTCGACAACTTTCCCCTTTTTTCGACAAAAGTTTGCAGGTATAATAGAAGCGTAAACCGACCATCCCTGCCGGCAACCTGCCGCGACAACAGAAAGGATTATGAACATGAAACACTACCACTATGATATAAAAAAGAGTGCCGCCCGAATTCTGGCGCTTCGGCTCAGCCATCATTATACCCTGGAGCAGGCCGCCCAGCTGCTGCACACCGACGCCGATACCCTTCGCCGCACCGAGCTGGGGGAGACAGAGGGCACGGTAGAACTGTTCGCCAATCTCTCCGAGCTTTATGGTGTTCCCGTGGACTTTCTGATTTTTGACGACGACGGCACCCCCCAGCAGAAGGAGTTCGACCGGCTGATTGCGGAACTTCAGTCAAAGTCCGCAGAATAACTGTCGCCTTCTTGCCTTTCATTTCTTTTGTGGTATAATTTAGTCGAATAATCCATTGTAAAAGAGGGGAGTCAGAATGCGCAGAATGCTGCGAATCTGTTTGTCTCTCTGCGCGGGTATGGCGCTGGGGCTGGTTCCCCTCGCCGGGAAATGGCTGTTTCTCTTCGCCGGAAGCTTGCTGCTGGCAGGCGTTATCGCGCTGATTCCGGCAAACACCCGGACGATGGCGCTGATTCTCCTACCCGCCGCACTGGGCATGGGCTGGAGCGCCGGATATCAGCAGCTGGCAGTGGCTCCTGTAAAATCGCTTGCCGGTACCACGCAGACCGTCTCCGGCCATGCCCTGGACTATGGCACAAAATCTGCCAGCGGGCAATGGGTTCCCCTGCGGTGCGGCTTTGAGAACCAAAGCTGCACCGTGGATGTCTACCTCCGAGGCTACGACGGGCAGATTTCTCCCGGAGACGCCGTCACCGTGGAGCTTAGCCTACAGGACAGCGCCGCCGGCGGGGATTATTACGGCTACACCCAGGGCGTTTATCTCACCGGCTATGGGCGCGGCGAACCGGAAATTGTCCCCGCGGACTTCTCCCTCCGCTACCTGCCCCGGTATATTGCCCACGCGTTATCAAAGTCCGTGACCCGGTGCTTTCCGGAGGATGTGCAGGGCTATGCTGCGGCGCTGATTGTAGGCGACCGCAGCGGTCTGAGCCTTGCCGAGAAGAAGACGCTCCAGCAGTCCGGCATTTATCATACCCTGGCCCTGTCCGGGATGCATATGACCGTGCTGGTGAGTATGCTGTCGTTTCTCCGGAAGTCCCGGCACCGGGCGATTTTAGGCATTCCCCTTTGCATCGGCTTTACGCTGGTAACGGGATGCAGCCCCTCGGTGGTGCGGGCCTGCGTGATGGAGTGCTGCGTGCTTTTGGATCGGGCGCTGTCCCGGGAATCAGACTGGGCCACGTCCCTTTCCCTGTCCGGGGTGCTGCTGATGGCGGAGAATCCCTGGTGCATTCTGAACTGGGGCCTACAGCTGAGCTTTCTTTCGGTGCTGGGCATTCATCTGCTGGCCTATCCCATGTGCAAGCGGACGCTGGCCCCGGGCCGTTTCTGCCGCCGATCCCGGTTCCTCACTGCGGTGGTGCGGAATCTCTCCATCTCCCTGTCGGCGGTGGTGTTCACCCTGCCGCTGATGGGCCTGTATTTCGGCTCCATTTCGTTGGTCTCCCCAGTGACCAATCTGCTGACGGCGTCCATTGTATCCCTGTGCTTTGCCATGAGCCTGCCCGCCGGTCTCATTGGGATTTTCCTGCCCGGTGTGGGCGGCGTGATGGGCTGGGTCATCGGCTGGGGCTACCGGTATGTGATGACGGTCAGTACGCTCATGGCCCACGTGCCCTTTGCCACGCTGTATACCGCCACGGGCTATGGAATTGCCGGGGCCATTCTGGTATATCTCATGCTGCTGGTGCTGGTTCTGACGAAAGCCGGGCAGCTCCGGAGCATCTCCCTGTGCTGCGGCGTAATGGGGCTGTGCGTCTGTTTTCTGCTGGTTCGAATGGATGCTTCTGCCCCGTCCTTTACCGCCCTGGATGTGGGTCAGGGGCAAAGCCTTCTGCTGGAAACCGGCGGCGGAAGCGTACTCATCGACTGCGGCGGCAGTGAAAGCAGTCCCGGGGATTTGGCCGCGGATCATCTCTCCGCCCGGGGCATTTCCCGGATTCGGCTGCTGATTCTCACCCATTATGACGAGGATCATGCAGGCGGCGTGCCGGAGCTGCTGGAGCGGATGCCCGTGGACGTAATCCTCATGCCGGATATCCCCGACGAAAACCGCGCCGCCATCGAAGCCGCCGCAAAGAAAACCGGCACCAATCTCTATCCCGTCTCCGAGGATTTGGAGGCCACCCTTGGCAGTACCCGGCTCACCGTCTATGGCCCTGCGTCCCCATCCTCCGGCGGAAACGAAGCGGGCCTTGCCATCTATGCCGCGCTCCCGGAGTTCTCGGTGCTGGTGACCGGCGATTTGAGCAGTGACAGCGAAGCAGAGCTGCTCCGCGACCAGTCCGTTCCCCATGCCGATCTCTTAGTGGCCGGACATCACGGCTCAAAATACAGCACCTCCGCCCTGCTGCTGCGGAAAATCGCGCCCAAGGCCGTGGTCATCAGCGTGGGGGAAGAAAACAGCTATGGCCATCCCGCCGGTGAGACCCTTTCCCGGATTCAGGCCGCCGGGGCAACCATCCTCCGTACCGACCAAATGGGCACCATCCGATGCATTGGCGCGGAGGACGGCATCCGGGTGGAATGCACCGGAACGGATTGAGTGCCAAATCCCACAGGAACCGCACAAATCGTCACTGTTCATCCCTCCACGATCTTGTTATAATACTAACAGATTGATAGCAAAGGAGAGGAATCCCTATGAGCCGCAAATACAAGCATATTATGTCTCCCCTGAAGGTGGGAAACGTGATCCTCAAGAGCCGTCTGCTGTCGGCCAACGCCCTGCCCCACTTCCTTCAGGGGCCGGAGCTGTATCCCTCCGACGCCGTGGTGGACTATCTGGTGGGTCTGGCGAAAAACGGTGCTGCCATTGTGACCATCGGCGACTGGACGAACCTCAAGCAGCGGGAAGGCTTCGGCGACGGATGTCATTTCCCCATGTGGGACACCCGCGACCCCGCCCTGGAAAACGCCATGACCCTGATGGTGGATCAGATCCACTTCTACGGGGCCAAGGTCTCCGCCGCCACCCATCTGTCCGCTCCCGCCGGGTTTGGCGTGTATGACGGCGAGCCTGCCGGTGGTATGCCCCAGCTTTCCCCCGCCGAGATGGAGGAAATGATGGAGGAAATGGAGGAGATGATGGGCGGCCCCATGGGCGGTGACGGCGCTCCCATGCCCTTTGGCCCGCCCGATGCCCACGATGGCCCCATCAAGGCCATGGGCCTCAAGGAGATGGAGGAGTATTGCGACACGCAAGTGAAAAAGCTCCAGTATTATGTGAACTGCGGCTATGATATGTGCTCCATCCATGCCTCCTACGGTGCCACCCTGCTCAGCAAATTCCTGTCCCCCAAGTATAACAAGCGCACCGACGAATTTGGCGGCCCCATGGAGAACCGCGCCAAGTTCCCCATTATGGTAGCCAAGGCCATTAAGGACGCCTTCGGCAAGGACTTTCTCGTGGAGATGCAGGTCTCCGGTGAGGAAGACGACGGCCTGACCATCGAGGATATCGTCACGTTCGCCAAGCTGGCCGAGGGCTATATCGACATTCTCCAGCTCCGGGCAGGCGACGGCGACCTGGCCCATCCCACCGGCTTCAACTCCAAGCCCCACGATCCCCTGACCCTGCAATATGCTGCCGCCATCAAGGCAAGCGGCGCAAAGATCATCACCGCGCCCATCGGTGGCTTCCAGGATCTAGGCGACATGGAGTCCTACATTGCCCAGGGCAAGACGGATATGATCGGCCTTGGCCGTGCGTTCATCTGCGACAGCCAGTACGGCGAGAAGATTCTCGAGGGCCGGGGCGAGGATGTGGTTCCCTGCGTCCGCTGCAACCGCTGCCATGGCCTTGGTATGCAGGGCCCCTGGAAGTCGGTATGTACCGTCAACCCCGAAATCGGCATCACCCACAAGCTCTCCGCGCTGGTTCCCGCTTCCACCACCCCCAAGAAGGTGGCGGTCATCGGCGGCGGCCCGGCTGGTATGCGTGCAGCGCTGTACCTGAGCCAGCGCGGCCACAGCGTCACCCTGTATGAGAAGTCCGACAAGCTGGGCGGTCAGCTGCTCCATGCGGACTACTCCAGCTTCAAGTGGCCCCTGCGGGATTATAAGGACTATCTGATTGCGCAGCTCAGTAAGAGCGCCGTAGATGTAAAGCTCAACACCGCCGCTACCCCCGCCCTGATTGCGGAGGAGGAATTCGATGCGGTAATCGCTGCCCTGGGCGCCACCCCCAAGTTCCCGCCCATCCCCGGCCTGCTGGACGAGACCGGCGCACCCGTTTCCGGCGTGTATAATCCCATTGAGGTTTACGGCAGGGAGCAGGAGCTGGGCAAGGACATCGTGGTCATCGGCGGCGGCGAGATCGGCATGGAAACCGCCATGTATCTGGCAGAGAACGGCCACAATGTCACCATTCTCTCCCGGCAGCGGAAGTTTGCCGCCGAGGCAGACCGTGTCCATTACTACTCCATGTTTGCCGACGCCTGGGCGAAAATGCCCAATTTGACCCCCATCAAGAAGGCCACCACCACCGCTGTGGCCCCCGGCAAGGTCACCTACACCGACAAGCAGGGCGAGGCCCACACCCTCACCTGCGATTCCATCGTGGCCTGCGGCGGCATGCAGGCCCTCCAGGAAGAGGCGCTGACCTTTGCGGATGTAGTCGATACCTTCATCGTCATCGGCGATAACGAGGGCTCCGGCAATGTGCAGACCGCCACCCGTTCGGCGTTTGCGGCGGCAATGAGAATCTAAGGTTTTATAACATTGAGGACGTACTGTAGCTTTGGCTATGGTACGTCCTTTGTTTGTCGCTATTTCTTTCGCAGAAGACCCACCCCCAAGCTGCTTTCTTCGGTGATGCTAACCATTTCCGGCAGCGTGCGGCACGCAGAGGCTGCGGAAACAGTGCGCTTGTGCACGCCGCAGCCGACTTAATCGCGTCAAACGCACTGTTGCGCACACGTAGGCACAAAGCACGTCCGGCATCCTGTCAACATGAGGCCCGGGGATCCAATGGGGACCGCAGTCCCCTTGGCACGCCTTTCTCCTCTATCTTTCGTCGTGCAACGAAAGATGGAGCCCCCGGAGGGCGTAAGTATGCGAACCCCGTTGGTAAAATCAAAAACCTCCAGCGCCTTCATTACGTGCATTCGTGTAGTTACATCAACATGATTACCTTGCGAATATCTGGTTTAAGAATCCAGTTAGTTATAATTAACTTTCTTCTTTACTTCTCCCAAATCTCTGCTATACTGGTCTTAGACATCTATCTTCCACAAAGGAGAACCTCTATGAACCTAACCATCCTATGGGGCAGTCTGATCCCCCTGCTGGGCACCACCCTGGGCGCTGCCTGTGTATTTTTGCTGCAAGGGGAAATCGGCCCCCGGGTACAAAAGGGCCTTCTGGGCTTTGCATCCGGGGTCATGGTGGCAGCGTCGGTCTGGAGCCTATTGATTCCCGCCATTGACCAGTGCAGCCGGATGGGCCGCCTTGCGTTTTTGCCCCCGGTAATCGGCTTTCTGCTGGGCATCGGCTTTCTGCTGATTCTCGACCAGGTGGTGCCCCATCAGCATCTGGACAGCGACTGCCCCGAGGGTACCCCCTGCCGGGCCAAGGGCTCCACCATGCTGATGCTGGCTGTCACCCTCCACAATATCCCCGAGGGCATGGCCGTGGGCGTGGTATTGGCGGGACTCAGGGGCAGCGGCGCCATCTCCGCCCCGGCCGCCATGGCCCTGTCCGTGGGCATCGCCATTCAGAATCTGCCCGAGGGAGCCGTGATCTCCATGCCCCTGAAGGAAGCCCTGGGAAAGAAAAAAGCATTCCTCTACGGGGGGCTCTCCGGCGTGGTGGAGCCCATCGGCGCGTTGCTGACAGTGGCGCTGGCGGGACTCCTCGTGCCGCTGATGCCCTATTTCCTGTCCTTCGCTGCCGGTGCCATGCTCTATGTGGTGGTGGAGGAGTTGATCCCCGAATCCGCCCAGGGGGCGCATTCCAACGTGGGCACCATCGCCTTTGCCATCGGCTTCGCGGTGATGATGATTCTGGACGTGGCCCTGGGCTAAGCCGCCCTTGACACCTGTCCGGGACTGTGGTACCTTTTAGGTAGATTATGTAGATTCTGTGAAGAAGGGCAGGCGGTTCCATGGCAAAACGGCTCACCGCAGCGATACTTCTCGGGCTTCTCAGCCTGGGCATTGTGCTGTTTCCCTGGGCGGGCAACTATCAAAGTCCCCTGATGTGGGCGCGGCAGGATCCGGACACCGGCCAGCCCATCGACGTCTTTCTCATTGGCGCCACCGCCGACCTGGGTCAGGACGGCACCTTCCTCACCACCACCTGTCTTCCTGAGGATCGGGAGTGGCAGGAGAAGCTTCTAAACCTCCAGGAGGGCATCTATGCCCCGGTGGGCCGGATCTATGCCCCCTACTATCGTCAGGCCTGTCTCAGCGTCTACTACCTGGACGACGCAGCCAGAGGCCCCTGGTTCCATACCGCCTATTCCGATGTCCGCAGGGCGTTTCTCTGGTACCTTCGGCATGAAAACCATGGCCGTCCATTTATTCTGGCAGGCTACTCTCAGGGAGCGGATATGGGCCTCCGGCTCATGGAGGAGTTTTTCGGGGACGAAGCCCTGGAATCCCGGCTGGTGGCGGCCTATCTCATCGGCTGGCGGATCACCAACGAAGACCTTGCGGAGTTTCCCCAGCTGAAAATGGCCCAGAGCGCCACGGATACCGGCGTCATCGTGTCCTTTAACTCCGAGGCCCCGGGGGTCAGCGGCAGCATCATCGTCCCCCAGGGCGGCTATACCTACGGCATCAACCCCATTAACTGGCGGGCGGACGGCACTCCGGCGGACAAGTCCGAGAATCCCGGCTCCGTGGATCTCCACATGGACGGCTCTGCGGACAACGAAATTCTCCATCTCACCGGCTGCTACCAAAGCCCCCAGCGCGGCACCATGATCGTCCCGGAGATCTCCCCCAAGGACTATCCCCCCGGTGAGCCGCTGTTCGTGGAGGGCTGCTACCATAACTTTGAGCTGAATCTCTATTACCGCAGTCTCCAGCAAAACGTGCTGGATCGCACGGATGCCTATCTTTCCTCCCATTAAGGCGCAAAAATCCCCGGCAGACAGTTTGGTGATCTGCCGGGGATCGTTTGATACCCTTAGTCGATGCGCTCGTAGTAGCGATCCAGAGCCGCCTGCTGCAGGGCCAGGCAATCCTCCAGACCCATGGAAATACAGGTGTCAATGAAGGAATCCAGTTCGGAGATGGGAGCATCACCGATGATATACCGCAGGAAGTTCTCCTGGGCATAGGTGGTGATGTCGCCGGCCTTGGAGTTGTATTCGTCCGCTTCCTGGGTGGTCATGGTCAGGGTGGTGGGGCAGCCCCAGCTGTTGTCCTTATCGGTCATCCAGATGTCGGGAGCGGCCAGCTGCTGCTCGGTCATGCCCTGATTCTTGGCGGAAACGTCGGTGAGGCACACGGTGTTCTGGAGCATATAGCGGAACTGCGCCAGAGTAGCGGTCATGCCCTCGGGGTTGTTGACGATCAGATCGGTGTACTGCTTGTCGCCATTGGCATCGATCTCATAGGTCACGCCCTCAACGCCCCAGTTGGCCAGGGTGGAGCCTTCCTCGGTGTAGCGATAGTCCATCCACTGGATGGCAATCTCGGGCTCCTGGCAGGCGGTGGAGATGACGCAGTTGGAGGTGGTGGACAGGGTCTCGTGGTTGGTCTGGCCCAGATGGGTCACATCGCCCTCGTTCTTTACCGCGTCCTGAATGGCTGCAATCTCAAAGTTCGGATCCTGGGCAGACTGGTTATACTGCTCCATATAGTCCTTCTCGGCCCACCACAGGGAGCTTTCGCCGCTGGTCACCATGCCCATGTCGGCGCCGCCCTGCATACCGAAGTCCTCGCTCATAAAGTCGTGGTAGATCCAGCCCTTCTGGTACCAATCCGCCACCATGGTGACATATTCCTTAAAGCCGTCGGTGAGCACGCCGCTGTACATGGTGCCGTCGATCTGGAACCAGGGCAGGGTCGCCTCAAAGGAGTTGCCGAAGGAGGCCAGCGTATCAAAGCCTGCGGTGAGATAGCCAAAGCCGGGGTCGCCGGACATGGGCAGCTGCACCGTTGCGCCGTAGGTGTTGTAGGCCTGCTCGATATACTGCTCGTACTCGTCATAGGTGTTGATCTCGGCGGGGTCCATGCCGAATTCCTTGGCCCAGTCCGCACGGATCATAGGCCCCTTGTTGCTGGGCTGACCGTCGTCATAAGCTGCCGCAAAGAAGACCACGCGGCCCTCATCGGTGACGGCGTCCCGGCGGTTCTGATCGTTCATGTTGATAATGGCGTTGTAGTTGGGAGCATATTCCTCAATATAGGGGGTCAGATCCAGGAACACCTCGTCCTCTACGCCCTTGTCATAGCCGCCGGTATAGCCGGAAGCCGCCTCGCAGTAGAAATCCGCATAGTCCTGGGAGGCCATCTGGAGGTTGAACTGTTCGGAGAAGTTCATGGGATGGAACAGCTGGAATTCAATGTGTACCCCGGACTTTTCCTCCAGGGTGGAATAGAACAGGTTGTCGGACATATCCTGGCACCAGTCCTGCACCTGGGGATTAAAGCGCATGAAGTAGGTAAACGTCACAGGCTCCTCGGTCAGGGGCATGGGAATGTCAAAATTCTGGGCAGCCACCTGATTGTTTTCAGGGGTGCTGCTTTCTTCGGCGGAGGCTGCATCCTGATTCGATGCCGCGTCCGGCTGCTGGGGTGCCGCCGTAGGAGTCTCCTGGGTGGAGGCCGGAGCCGAGCTTGCCGCCGCGCTGGAGCTTCCGGTTCCGCCGCATCCGGCAAAGATGCCAACCAGCATCATGGCCGCCAGCAGCAGGGAAATGATCTTTTTCATGTTTCTTCACCTTCCTGACCTTCCTAGGTCGAAATAATAGAATTATTATATCGAGTCCCAAACAATCCGGTCAAGTAGCAAAAATCCCGCATTCTGAAAACCGCAAAAAATGAAACCTCATTTCATTTTTTGAAGCTATCCCTGCGCAAACTGATCCCCCTGCACCGCGTCCAACAGCCGCAGCCAGTGGTCGATGCCCCCCAGCACGGAGATTTTATCCCGGCTCCACAGGGGTGCCAGTAAATAGCGCCGATCCCCGTCGCCGGTGAGCCGTTCCATCACTGTCTCCGGCGGAAACAGGCGGATTTGGGCGGCGGTGATGTCGATGTAGTCCTGCTTTTCCATGGGGATGTAGTCTCCCCTGCACCACGCTTCCGCCAGTTCCGTGTCCCGGGTCACATGGAGCAGATGGATCTTCACGCCCCCGGGCCGCAGCTGCCCCAATACCCGGGCGGACTCCAGCATATTCTCCCTGGTTTCCCCGGGCAGGCCGTTGATGAGATGGACGCAGGTGCGGATGCCCCGTTTTTGAAGCGCTCGATAGCCGGTGAGGAATTCTTCAAAGCTGTGACCCCGATGGATCCGCTCTGCCGTTTCGTCGTGGATGGTCTGGAGGCCCAGCTCCACGGTCAAATCCGTCTGCTCATTCAGTCGGCTGAGGGCATCCAGTACCGGCTCCTCCAGGCAGTCGCAGCGGGTGGCAATGCTCAAGCCGCAGACCTCGTGATATCGCAGGACCGTCTGCCACCCTCTTTCCAATTCCGTCAGCGGGCCATAGGTGTTGGTGCCCGCCTGGAAATAGGCGATGATCTTAGCTGTGGGGTATTTCCCGTGAATCCGTTTGGTTTCCCGCTCCAGCTGCCCGGCAATGTCCCCGCAGCCCGCGAAATAGTGGGACAGCCCCTGACAAAAGGTGCAGCCGCCGTGACCCCTGGTGCCGTCCCGGTTGGGGCAGGTGCAGCCCGCGTCCAGCGACGCCTTCATCACCCGCGCGCCGTAGCGGGTTTTGTTGTAGTGGTACAGGGAGTGGTAGCGCTTGTGATCGGATGGGTTTGGGAATTCCATGGTATCCTTCCTCCAAAAAGCCGCCGAAGAACCTCGGCTCTGCGGCGGAAATTCTGCATTTGTTATCTTCTCCGTCTTGCCCGGAGCTTTTCCACCCGGAAATGTGCCACCTGATCCTCCCGGCTGTTGTAAATCTTTGCAGCCAGATACGCAATGCCCGCGGAAATCACGTAGGTCACAACGTCCTTCACATAGGTATTGTTCAGCACCCCGGCGCTCATGAGGCCGTCGGGCAGCATGGCAAGGAACTGCATCACCGGCACCGCCAGCAGGCACCAGCGGCTCTTTTCATCCCGAATGCCATACCATACCAGCACGGAGAACGCAATCTCACGCACCAGGAAGAACACCCGGTTCACCGCCGTCATGATGTACTGCCAGCCGTTCTGACCGGCGATGGACAGCAGCAGGTCATAGGCCTCCTGGCTGCCCTGATCGGTGCTGGCAAAAAAGCTCTCCGCCCCCACGCTCAGGAACTGGTTCACCGTGGAATAGCAGCTGAAATAGTAGGAGGCGCAGGTGAGAAGATACAGCCCGCCAAAGCCCAGGCCGAAGCCAATGGCAGCGTCCGCGCCGCCAAACCGGGGCGCGAGCACATATTTCACCGACAGCAGCCGGATGATCTCCCGGCCCACCACCACCGACAATGTCAGGTACAGGGCATAGATCATCCCCGACTGCGGCACCTGCATGGATCCCCCCGCCATGGAAAATACATTCTCCAGCAGCAGCACCAGCACATAGGAAAACAGCCCCAGAATCACCTGGGACATCTGAATCCGGGTGCGAACCGTATACCATGCCACAAAAATTGCCACCAGGCAAATGCCCGCCGTAATCAGCAGGGACGTGGCGGTAAACCCCTCCAGCCCCGAAAGCGCTTGAAAATCCATAGACGTCCTTTCTAAGAAAAAACCGCCCCAAAATACCCATTGTATTCTGGGGCGGCATCTTGCTTTACTTACTTGCGGTTGAAGATCCGGAAAATATCGTCGATATCGGGATCAACCTTGGGCTTCTCCTCTGCCTTGGCCTTTTCCTCGGCAGTGGTATATGCGCCGCCCTGATCGCCGTTAAAGCCGGTGGCGATGACGGTCACTCGCAGGGCATCCTCCAGCGTCTCGTCGAAGGTCGCGCCGAAGATGATGTTGGCGTCGGGGTTCACGGCCTCGTTGACGATGTTGGCTGCGGTCTCCACATCCTCCAGCTCCATATCGGGAGAACCGGTGATGTTGATGAGCACACCGGTGGCACCGTTGATAGAGGTCTCCAGCAGCGGGGAAGATACGGCGATCATCGCAGCGGACTGAGCCTTATCCTTGCCAGTTGCGGTGCCGACGCCCATGTGAGCCCGGCCTGCGTTGCGCATAACAGCGGAAACGTCGGCGAAGTCCTGGTTAATGAGGACGTTATCGGAATAGCCCACCAGCTCGGAAATGGAGCTGACAGCCTGCTTGAGCACATCGTCGGCAATGCCGAAGGCATTGGCGAAGGTGATCTTCTGATCGGTGACGTACTTCAGCCGGTCGTTGGGGATGATAATCAGGGAATCCACCTTGTCGGACAGGGCGGAAATGCCGTCTTCTGCCTGGGCCATACGGCGGGCGCCCTCGAACTTAAAGGGCTTGGTGACCACGCCAACGGTCAGCGCGCCGGTCTCCCGGGCAATGTCGGCAATGATGGGAGCAGCGCCGGTGCCGGTGCCGCCGCCCATGCCTGCGGTGATGAATACCATGTCGGTGTTCTCCAGCATCTTGGCAATGGCTGCACGGCTCTCCTCTGCGGACTTCTTGCCGATCTCAGGCTTGGAGCCTGCGCCCATGCCGCCGGTGAGCTTTTCACCGATCTGCACCTTTTCGGCCGCCTTGGACTTGTTGAGGTCCTGACGGTCGGTATTCACTGCAATAAAATCAACGCCCTGTACACCGGCTTCGATCATGCGGTTGACAACATTGTTGCCCGCGCCGCCTACACCAATGACTTTAATGGCGACAACTCTCTCGGGATAGGATTCGCTCATAAGTTAATTCCTCCTAAGTACTTATATTCTGCGCATTTTGCGCCTCAAATGGCTACTTTGCCTTTATTTTATCGCGAAAGCACACTAAGGTCAATAGAAACTTTACGGATTTTCCGCAATTTTATGTCAATGGGTGAAACACCGCCTGTTCCCCGGAGGAAAAGCTCAGATCCAATACGCCGCGCTTTCCGGCGGTCAGCTGTTTCTGCACCGCCAGGAGATACTGGAGCTTATAGGCCCCGTCGCCGCCGTCCCCCAGCCATACGGTCAGGTCGTCGCCCACCTGCATGGTGATGTTGGAGGGATCCTCCAGATTCAGCTCCGTCACCGATCCGCCCAGACCCGCGTCAATCACGGCATCTACCAAATCCATGGCGGTTTTCCCGCTGAGCACATCGTCAAATTCCGCGATGGCGCCCTGGGTGGGCAGGGTCAGATTCACGCCCTCGATCACCGGAAGCCCGGAGAGCTTGGGATCGTCCCGGGAATCCACCTCCTCCAGCAGCTTTCCGTCCCTGGTCATCAGCCAATAGGTGGAGAATTCCGATCTTGCCGCCATGGCCGCGGTACACTCCGTCACTTCAAACCGCACCGTACCCGGCATCTCTTTATAGACCCGAACCTCCTCCACATAGGGAAGCTTCACCAGCAGCCGGCTGGCCGTTCGGGTTTTGTTCACCGCCATGAGGATATCGCCCTTGGTAATGCCGCTGGCCTCTGCCACTTCCTCGGCGGTATAGCGCACATTGCCGCTGACCTCAAAGGTTCTCACCCGGAAAAATACCAGGGAAAACAGCAGCACCACGGCCACTGCCACCAGCATTTTCGCCCAGGTGGGGAATCCGCCCCGGTTCCATCGACGGGTCTGCGGGGATGAATCCATGTCCATGACGCCGCCTCCAATCTTTTCTTTTTATTTCATAAGCTCCATCATAATGTTCAGAATGCGCTCTGCGGAATCCGGCACCGCCAGGGCTTCGGCTGCCCGGCCCATGCCCTCCAGCTTTTGGGGATCGTCCAACAGTCCCTTCGCGGTATCGTAGAGGATATCGCCGCTGCATTCGCTCTCCCGGAGCACCACCGCGCCGCCCCCATGCTCAATGATGCGGGCGTTCTTCTCCTGATGGTTGTCGGTGACATTGGGGGACGGCACGAAAATCGCAGGCTTTCCCGCCGCCGCCACCTCGGCAATGGTCGCCGCACCGGCCCGGCAAATCACCAGATCCGCCGCCGCCATCACCGTTGGCATATCATAGATGAACTCCCGCATATCAATGGCTGGGGTGCTTTCCAGGTCTACCCCCTGCTCCTTTACATAGTCGGGCATCCATTTCCAGCCGTAGCTGCCGGTGGAATGAATGTGCTGGAAGGGCTGGTTGTCCTGTGCATTCCGGGCCATAAACCTGGCAATCATCTTGTTCATCTCCCGGGCCCCCAGGGAGCCCCAGAAGCTCACCACCAGCGGCCGGTCATCCAATCCCAGCTGCCGCCGGGCCTCCTGCTTTCCGGTAAAGAAGAATTCACTGCGCACCGGCATGCCCACCACCCGAACCTTCTCGGGATGGGGATAGTTTTTCCGGCTTTCCTCAAAGGATACCATCACCCGGTCCACCTGATCCATCACCAGCCTGGTGGTGAGACCGGGCACCGCGTTGGACTCATGGAGCGCCGTGGGAATTTTGTGCTTGGCCCCCTGCCGCAGCATGGGATAGCTGGCATAGCCACCGGTGCCCACAATCACGTCCGGCTGAAACTCCCGGATGATCCGATCGGCGCTTCTCCGGCTGCCGATCATATAGCTCAGGGACTTAATATTGTGGACAATGCCTTGGGGAGTGAGCTTCCGCTGAAAGTTGGAGATCTTAACCGTCTCCAGCCGGAAGCCCGCCCGGGGCACCAGATCGGTCTCCATGCCGTCCTCCGCGCCCACAAACAGGATGTTCGCCTCGGGATGGCGCTCTTTCAGCAGACTGGCCACGGCCAATGCAGGGCTGATATGCCCCGCCGTACCGCCGCAGGTAAAAATCACATTCATATACGTCACGACCTAATTTCATGTTACAGAAAGCCCGCCGAGCACTGCCGGGAAGCTCCCAAAATGATCCCCATCTCCCCCAGCTGAATCAGCAGCGCCGTGCCGCCGTAGCTGAAGAATGGAAGGGAAATGCCGGTGGATGGCAGCAGATTCGTCACCACACCGATGTTGAAAAATACCTGGAGCGCCGTCAGGGTGGTAATCCCCGCCACGGTCAGGGACAAAAATCGATCCCGGATGTGCATGGAGATCCAGTACCCCCTCAGGATCAGCAGCGCATAGAGCAGCAGAATCGCCGCCGCGCCCACCAAGCCCAACTCCTCGCAGGCAATGGAAAAGATATAGTCGTTGTGCTCCTCGGGCAGGTAGAGATACTTCTGCCGCCCCTGCCCAAAGCCCAGGCCAAACAGTCCGCCGCTGCCAATGGCATAGAGAGACTGGATGATCTGATAGCCGTCGTCGGTGGGGTCGGAAAAGGGATCCTGCCAGGCGGTAATCCGGCTGGCCTCATAGCCTCCCGCACCCAAAATCAGCACCAGTCCCAGCAGCATGGCGCAGCCGCCCAGGATAAACCAGCGATATTTTACGCCGCCCAAAAACAGCATGGCGCCCGCCGTGCAGGCAATAATCACAATGGCGGAGTTATGGGGTTCCAGTCGAAGCAGCACCACGATCACCGCCAAAATCCCCGCAAAGGGCGCAATGCCCCAGCGGAAGGTCTCCATGTTCTCCCCGAACCGGGTAATCATCGCTGCAAAGCTCAGGATCACCCCCAGCTTTGCCACCTCGGAGGGCTGGAACGAAATGCCCAGGCTCACCCAGCGGGTTGCGCCGTTTTCTGCCCTGCCGATTCCCGGCACAAACACGAGGATCAAAAACAGGATCGACACGCCCAGCACCGGGAACGCCATTTTCCGGATCAATTCCGGGCGCACCCGGCTGATGGCCAGCATCGCCGCGGTGCCCACCAGGGCAAAAATCCCCTGGCGCTTAAAGTAATAGGCGCTGTCCCCGGATTCATAGAGGGCGCGGGCAAAGCTGGAGGAGTAGATCATCACAAGCCCCAGCGCCGTCAGCAGCAGGGTGAGAAGCAGCATGGGGAGATCGAGCATCTCCTGCTTTTCTACGTCCGGCAGCCGAGGCTTTCCCATACGCCCTCCTTACGGCATTAAAACCGGTTCATGACGCCCAGATAGGCCAGAATACAAAATACAACGGTGATGGATGCGAACACCCCCACGATCTTCACTTCGCTCCAGCCGCACTTTTCAAAGTGGTGGTGCAGCGGGGCCATCTTAAAGATGCGCTTGCCGTGGCTGAGCTTGAAATACGTCACCTGAATGATATCGCTGAGGGTCTCGGCGATATAGATGATGCCCACCAGAATCAGAATCAGGGGCATATCCAGGGCATAGGCCAGCCCGCACACCGCGCCGCCCAAAAACAGCGAGCCAGTGTCGCCCATAAACACCTTGGCGGGATGGAAGTTATAGATCAGGAAGCCAAACAAACCGCCCACCAGAGCCGCCGAGAGCTGAGATGCGCCGGTGTGGCCCCACTTCCACGCAATCACCGCATAGAACACCATCACGGGAATCGTCACGGAGGAGGACAGGCCGTCCACGCCGTCGGTGAGGTTCACCGCATTGACGGTGCCCACAATAATAAAGATGCTCAGGAGCAGATACAGCACCCAGGGAATGGTGATGCTCACATTGAAGAACGGGATGTACAGATCAGAGCTCAGGTGCCCGGTCTGCCGCAGCACCACCAGATACAGCGCCGCCGCAATCAGCTGAAGCAGCAGCTTCTGAAGCTCGGTGAGTCCCAGATTCCGCTTTTTCCGCACCTTGATGAAGTCGTCCAGAAAGCCGATGATACCGAAGATCAGGGCGAATACATAGACGATGAGATACGTATAGTCCCCGCTCCGGATGCTGCCCAGGGCGGTGAGAATGCACACAAGGGCGCTGCCGATGAACATCAGGCCGCCCATCACCGGGGTGCCCTGCTTGCTGTTGTGCCAGGTGGGGCCAACCTCCCGGATGCTCTGTCCCACGTGCAGGGCCCGCAGTGCCGGGATCAGGAATTTCCCCCCTACGGCTGAGAGCACAAAGGACACAATACAGGTGATAATGCTTTGCATATTCAGAATCCTCCGTTTTTTCGAAATAGGAACAGTTCTGTTCCTTGGCGCAAGGCCGGAATCGCGCGGTCACTTTGCCCGTTACGTTTCTTCCTCCATAAACGCCTTCAGGATGTTTTCCATATGCATCCCATGGCTGCCCTTAAACAGCAGCACGTCTCCCGGCTTGGCCCGGCTTCTTAGTACATTCAAAAGCTCCTGCTGACTTTCAAAATTCATGGCGTTTCGCTGAGAAAGGCCACCGGTAATCGCGCCCAGCACGGTCTTTTTCGACAGCGGGCCATAGGTAAGGAGCAGATCCGCCTTATATACCGCCACCCGGCCGATCCGATGGTGCTCGGCACTGGCATGGTTGCCCAACTCCAGCATATCGCCCAGCACCGCAATGCGCTTAAAGCGGTCGCCGGTGCCGGAGGTGTCGCCCAATACCCGAAGCGCAGCCTCGGTGGATTCCGGGCCGGCGTTATAGGTGTCGTCGATGATGGTGTAGCCGTTCCACTGGAAGGTCTGCTGCCGCTGGGAGGTGTTCACATAGGTGGCCATGGCCTCCTGAATATCCTTCTCGGGCACATCATAGAGCAGCGCAATGGCAATGGCGCCAACGGCATTGTGGACATTATGAAGGCCGCTGACCGGCAGCGTCACCGGGAAATCATGGCCCAGGCCCACAATCCGGAACTGGCTGCATCCTTCCTTCAGCTCAATATCCACGCCCCGGACGTCGCAGTCCTGGTTCTCAATGCCGAAGTACATGGTCTTGCACACGGGTTTCTCCCGGAGATTCCACAGAAGGGGTTCGTCGCCGTTGAACATGGCCGTTCCGCCGGGATGCAGCCCCTCTAAAATTTCCAGCTTGGCCTTGAGGATGCCCTCCCGGGAGCCGAGATTTTCAATATGCATGCTGCCGATGTTGGTGATCAGCACCGTGTCCGGCCGGCCGATGGCGGTGAGCTGGCGCATTTCCCCAAAATGGTTCATGCCCATCTCCAGCACCAGCATTTCGCAGTCCGGATCGCTCTTGCCGATGGTCACCGGCAGGCCAATGTCGTTGTTATAGTTCTTCACGGTGCCGCAGGTATGGTATTTCTTCGCCAGCAGCGTGCAGATCATGGTGCGGGTGGTGGTTTTGCCCACGCTGCCCGTAATGGCTACGGTTTTGCAGCCGATGGTCTCTTTATAGCTTGCCGCCACATCCCGCAGGGCCTTTCTGGTGTCCTCCACAATCACCTGGGGGAAATCCAGCTCCAGCGGATGGGTGCATACCGCCGCCACGGCGCCGTTATCCCGTGCCGCCGGAACATACCGGTGCCCGTCCGCCTGCCCCTCCAATGCGAAGAACAGCGTGCCCGGCTCCGCCTCTCTGGAATCATGGCAGAGGCTGGTGATCTCTACGGTTTCCCACTTGGGGTCTACACTGCCGCCGCACCACTGTGCCACCTGCTTCAGCGTTGTCGCTCTCATGGCTCACATTCCCTTCTTTTCCCGGAGGTGGGCGGCTACTTCTTCCCGCTCGTCCAGGTGTGTTTTTTCTGTGCCGATGATCTGATAGGTCTCGTGCCCCTTGCCGCAGAGCACAATGATATCGTCCTTCCGGGCCATATCCATGGCCATCCGGATGGCCTTCCGGCGGTTTTCCTCCACCAGACAATTTTTCTTGTCCGGAATCCCCGCCAGAATCATGTCGATAATTTTGTTTGGATCCTCGGTTCTGGGGTTATCCGAGGTGATAATGGCGATGTCCGACAGCCGCGCGCCAATCTCGCCCATAATGGGCCGCTTGGTATTGTCCCGGTCGCCGCCGCAGCCGAATACGGAAATCAGCCGCCCTTTGCAGAAGCCCCGTACCGAGGACAGGACGTTTTGGAGGCCGTCCGGCGCATGGGCATAGTCAATGAGAATGGTATAATCCTCGCCGGGGGTGGGCACAACCTCCACCCGGCCCTTGACGCCCTTTGCAGTCTCCAGGGCGCGGACTGCCTGCTCCAGGGGAACTCCCAGGGCAATGGCCGCCCCCAGCACCCCCAGGGCATTGTAAACCGTGAACTTGCCGGGAATTCCCAGACGAATGTGGGCGCTATCCTGCCCGTATTTTGCGGTGAACTCCACGCCGTCGGAATGGAGCACCGGATGTTCGGCCCACAGGTCATCCTCGGGGGTTTCGCCATAGGTCATGGCCTTGCAGGTGGCGGTTTCGAGGATTTTCTCTGTGGCTCCGTCGTCGCCGTTGAATACGCCGATGTCGCAGCGCTGGAACAGAATCGCCTTGGCCTTCCGGTATTCCTCCATGGTCTTGTGGAAATCCAGGTGATCCTGGGTCAGGTTGGTAAATACGCCCACCTGGAAGTGGATCCCCGCCACCCGATCCAATACCAGGGAGTGGGACGAAACCTCCATCACCACATGGGTGCAGCCCGCCTGCTTCATCTCATAAAACAGCTTTTGCAGCTCGAAGGACTCCGGCGTGGTGCGCTCGGTTTCGATGATCTCGTCGCCGATCATATTCTGAATGGTACCGATGAGGCCCACCTTGGCGTTCAGGGTCTTCTCCAGCACGGTTTTCAGGAGATAGGTACTGGAGGTCTTGCCGTTGGTGCCGGTAATGCCCACAAAGGTCATATCGTCCGCAGGGTGGCCGAAGAAATTGGCGGACGCAAGGGCCATGGCATACCGGGAATTCTCCACCAGCACATAGGGAATGTCGCACTCCGGCTTCCGCTCACACAGCACCGCCGCCGCGCCCTGTTCCACCGCCATGGGGATGAACTTGTGGCCGTCGGTGGCATAGCCCGTCACCGCCACAAACAAATCGCCGGGCTGCACGTGCCGGGAATCATAGCGGATGCCGGTGATCTCCAGGGTATCCTCTGCATGGCCTTCCGCAATCGGGATGCCTGCCAAAATTTCTTTGAGTTTCATTTCCGTCCACTCCTTATCTTTTAATCACGGGCGCTGAGATCGGAGAATTCCACCTCCACCACAGTGCCCTGTTCCACGGTCTCTCCGGCTGCGGGAGACTGCCGGGTGGCCAAAATCGTGTTCTGACCGCCCACTGCGCCAATGATCTTCATATAAAGTCCCGCATCGGTGAGGAGCTTGCTGGCGGTTTCCGCATCCTTTCCGGTGACGTCCGGCACCAAAATGGCCGTGTCCTCCGGCTGCTGATCCAGATACAGCACCGTTTCGCTGCCGCCGGGAATCACGGCCCCTCCTGCGGGAACCTGCGCCGTAACCGTTTCGCCTGTGCCCACCGTTCGGCAGGTCAGATTTTTCTCTTTGAGCTGGGCCTTTGCATCGCTGAGGCTCAGGCCCGTCAGTTCCGGCATGGACACATCCTCCAGCCGCGCCTCCTCCTCGGAATAGTCCGGCTGAATGCCCAGATACGGGAGAATATCCGCCAGCACATTACGTACCGTGGGCGCGCCCATCTGTCCGCCGGAAATATAGTAGCCGGTTTCCCGGGACGGGGTATCCAGCGCCACCAGACAGATATATTGGGGGTGATCCATGGGCGCAATGCCCACGAAGGAGACGATTTTATCCTGCACCGGATTGCCATCCTCGTCGAATACGTCGATTTTCTCCGACGTACCGGTTTTGCCGCCGATGCGGTAGCCGGCAATCTGGGCATTTTTCGCCGTGCCCTGGGATACCACGGATTCCAGCAGCTGGCACATGGTCTCGGAGGTCTCCCTGCTGATAACCTGACGGAGCACCGTCCGCCCCTTGGTCTCCAGCACCTCCCCCTCCGGGGAAAGCACCTGATGCACCACATGGGGCTCCAGCACATAGCCGCCGTTCACCACCGCCGCAATGGCCCGCACCAGCTGGAGCGGCGTAATCTTAAAGGTCTGTCCAAAGGCAGCCGAGGAAAGGGAGGCATAGCTGTCGGGATTGGCAAGGGTGGCTTCATCAAAGAAGATGCCACTGGCCTCGCCTCCCAGCTCAATGCCGGTTTTCTCCGTCAGGCCGAACTTATGGACATATTCATAGAGCTTTTCGCCCCCCAGCCGAATGCCGATGTTGGCAAAGGCCACGTTGCAGGAATTTTGCAGGGCCTCGGCGGTACTCTGCTGCCCATGGCCCGCGGATCGCCAGCAATGCAGCGCCTTGGTGCGCCCCTTGATGGTGGTGCTGCCGCTGCAATAAAAGCTGTCGGACAGGCTCACCGCACCTTCCTCCAATGCCGAAGCCAGAGTGATGCTCTTAAAGGTGGAGCCGGGCTCATATCCGTCGGAGATCACCCGATTGCGCCACTGGGTCAGCCGGGCATTGGCCACGGCGGTATTGTAGGCGGACAGCAGTTGCTCCTGTAGCTCCCCGGATTCCTCCATGGCCGCCTGATACTGCTCTTCCAGTTCCTCCGCCGTCTTGGTGTCGTAAATCGCCGCATAGTTGTTGGGATCGTAGCTCCCCAGGGTCGCCATGGCGAGAATATCCCCGGAGTTCACGTCCATCACCACTCCGAATGCGCCGTTTTGCACATCGTATTGGGTGATGGCCTCCTGCATATGCTTTTCCAGCATCTCCTGCACGGTCTGGTCGATGGTCAATACCACGTCGCAGCCGTTGACGGAGTCGGCATACTGCTCAAAATGGAACTGCATCTGCGTTCCGTAGTTGCCCTTTGCAGTGGCAATGGAACCATTGGAGCCGGTGAGGGTTTGATTCTCCGCCGCTTCGATGCCGTCAAGGCCCGTATTGTCGCTGCCCACAAAGCCCAAAACCTGCGCCGCCAATGTTCCATAGGGATAGTACCGGCGGGTGTCCGGCTCCAGATACACGCCTGTGATGGTTTCCTCGCTTAAATAGGCGCGCACCGAGGCCGCTTCCTCCTGCTCCACCTTGCGCTTGACGATTTGATAGCGGTAGCTGGTGTCCTCCATGAGCGTCCGGATCTTCTCCTCGCTGACATTCAGAAGGGACGACAGCTTGTCCGCAATGGCATCAAGATTCTGCCCGGACAGGCTCAGCTCATTGGGGTCGATGCAGACGTTTTCCACATCGGCGCTCATGGCCAGCACATTCATGTTCCGGTCATAGACGGTGCCCCGGGCCGGAGTCACCTTGCTGATGCGGGTTTGATTGTCCGCGGCCAGCTGGCTGAGGGTATCGTACTGCACGATTTGCAGAGATACCAGCCGCCAGAGCAGCGGGATAAACACCGCCACCCCGAACAGCGCCATGAGCACTGCGGTTCGTTTCAGCACCGTCCGGTTGGCTTTTCCCGCAATCTGCGGTTTTGGAAGGGGACGTTTCAATGGCTAGGACTCCTTTCTTGGAATCTCCCTTACTACTATATGCCTTGGAACGTCCCGGATATTCATGGGGTCTGGGCGCCGCGGATGTGGAGGATCACAGTATCCTCCGGCTGTGGGCGAACCATCCCCAGTTTTTCTGCCGTTTCCGCCAAATAAGCGGGGGTGTAAAGTCGTTTCTGCTGGATTTCCAGCTGTGATTTTTCCTGCCGGAGCTGCGTGAGCGCCTGCCGTTTTTCTTCGTTGGAGAGGGTCAGCTCATAGCATTTGACCCGGCCCGCCACCAGCAAAATCGCCAGCAGAAAGCACAGGCACGCCGTCAGCCCTTTTCCGATTCCGGATTGTTTGCGGTCCTGCATCCCCCGAACCGTCATCCTTACAGCTTCTCGCAGATGCGGAGTTTGGCGCTCCGAGCCCGGGGATTTTCCTCCAGCTCTTTCGCGCCGGACACAATGGGCTTCCGGGTGATGAGCTTCACCTGGGGCTTCTTTCCGCAGACGCATACCGGAAATTCCGGTGGGCAGGTGCAGCCCTTCGCCGCCGATGCCATGGCCGTTTTTACGATCCGATCCTCCAGAGAGTGGAACGTAATCACCGCCAGCCGTCCACCGGGGTTCAGCCGGGGAATGGCTTCCTCCAGCATCTGCCGCACGGAGCCCAGCTCATCGTTCACCGCAATGCGGATGGCCTGGAAGCTGCGCTTGGCGGGGTGCTGCTTTTCCCGCAGAGCCTGGGGCGGCAATGCGCTGCGAATCACATCCACCAGCTGCAAGGTGGTTTCGATGGGCGCATTCTGCCGCTTCCGGTCAATGGCCGCGGCAATCTGGGGGGCATAGCGCTCCTCGCCGTATTCATAGAGGATCTTTCGCAGTTCTTCTCGAGACCAGAGGTTCACCACGTCATAGGCGGTGAGCCGATCCTCCCGGTTCATGCGCATATCCAGGGGCGCGTCGGCCATGTAGGAAAAGCCCCGCTCGCCGTCATCCAGCTGCGGAGAGGATACGCCCAAGTCAAAGAGCATCCCATCCACGCTCTGAATGCCCAGACCGTCTAAAATGCTGTCGATCTCCTTGAAGTTGGAGTGTACCAGCGTCACCCGATCCTTCCAGGGCTCCAGTCGCTTTCCCGCAGCCGCCAGGGCCACCTGATCCCGATCCACGCCGATGAGCCGTCCGGTGGTCAGCCGCCGGACAATTTGAGACGAATGCCCGGCCCCGCCCAGTGTGCCGTCCAGATAAATCCCCTCCGGGCGAATGTTCAGGCCCTCGATGCATTCCTCCAGCAGCACGGACTTATGCTGAAATTCCATGGCATATCCTCCTATAATTCCAGGGACGAGAGCACGGCGTCCATGCTGCCCGCCTCCAGAAAGTTCTGCTCCATTTTGTCGTAGGTATCCGCGTCCCAGATCTCCGCCTTGTCTCCAAAGCCGAGAATCACCGCGTTTTCCGTAAGGTGCGCGTAATTCCGCAGCTCCTGAGGCAGCAAGATCCGCCCCTGCTTGTCCGGCTCACACCGGAGGGCATTGGCAAAGAAAAACCGGAGCTTCTGGGCCTCCGCCATGGGAAGACTCCGCATTTTCTCCACAATGGAGGTAAAGCCCGCCTCGGTGAGGATCATCAGGCTGTGCTCCAGCCCAATGGTCACGTAAAATGCAGCCCCCAGCTCGTCCCGGAGCCGGGCAGGAATCGCCAAACGGCCCTTGCTGTCGATCCCGTGCCGGTATTTTCCTGTCATGGCTGCACCTCCTTCCATCAGATGGGCAAACACCCCACTTTTCCCCACGATTCAGAGCTAGTATACTGCAAAGCCTAGGTAATTGCAAGGGAATTTTCGGGAAAGCGGTCTGCCAGATCCTGCTTCTCCGCAGATTCTTTTTTGATTGTAGCAGATGTTCTTGAACGTTTTATGAACAGGCGGGATTCCCCTGCCCGTCCGAGGCAAAGGCCCCAAAAATAAAAGACGCACCGCGAAAAAGCGGTGCGTCTTATGAATCTGAGCAGTGCTAATCTGCTGCCGTATCAGCCCTTCAGAGAGCCGACCATCATGCCCTTGGTAAAGTACTTCAGGATGAAGGGATAGAAGCAGAAGACGGGGAGGATTGCAACCACGATGGTGCAATACTCAACCAGATCGGAGTACTTGGCAAGCTCCGGATCGTAGGTCAGAGAAGAAGAGTCAGACTCGGTCAGGATTTCTTTCAGAACAACCTGGAGGGGATAGAGCGCACGGGTCTGCAGATAGATCATAGCCTCGAAGTAGGAGTTCCACTTCATGAGGATGTACTGCAGGGCCAGTACTGCGACGGTAGCCTTAACCAGAGGAATGACGATCTTGAACAGGATGGTGAAGTTGCCAGCGCCGTCCAGACGAGCGGATTCCTCCAGGGAGTCGGGCATACCCTGAATTGCGGTACGAATGATAACCAGGCTCATGACGTTAACTGCCATGGGGATGATCATAACCCAGCGGGTGTCGAGCATATGCAGACCCTTGATGACCATGTAGGTGGGGATCATGCCGCCGTTGAAGAACATGGTGATGGTGATCATAATCATGACGTACTTCTTCAGGATCAGACCCTTACGGGACAGGACGAAGCCGCCCATGGTGCACAGGATGGTGGAGAAAGCGCCGCCAACTGCGCAGTAGAAAATGGTGTTTGCATAGCCCATCAGCAGGGAGTTGTTGCCGAATACCATCTTGTAGCCGTACCAGGTGATGGGATGATCCGCATCAAACAGGGGGTAGAGAATGATACCGGAGTGCTGTGCCATCAGCGTGGGATCGGAAACAGATGCCCAGATACAGTGGAGCACAGGCAGCAGACAGATAATGCCAAACAGGCCGAGAATGATGTAGTTGAAGACCTCAAACACGCGTCTGCTGGGAGTCTTAATAACGAAATTCAAATTCATAATTCAACTTCCTCCCATCAGAACAGGCTGGTCTCGGAGTACTTTCTGGACACGCCGTTGGCAATGAACAGAAGCACAACGTTGACAGCGGAGTTGAAAAGACCAACAGCAGTAGAGTAGCCGTAGTCTGCCTCCAGAAGGCCCTTTCTGTAAACGAAGGTACCGATAACATCGGAGGTCTCGTAAATCAGGGGGTTGTACAGAAGCAGGATCTTCTCCTGGTTTGCATTCATCAGAGAACCGATTCTCATGATGAGCATGATAACGACCGTGGGCATAATACCGGGAATGGTTACATTCAGGGTCTGCTTCCAGCGGTTTGCGCCGTCGATAACTGCCGCCTCGTAAAGCTCCTGATCGATGCCGGTGAGGGCAGCCAGGAACAGAATGGAGCCAAAGCCAACCTGCTGCCACAGATCACTAAGCACCATAATCGTTCGGAAGTATTCCGGCACCGACAACAGGTTCTTTGCCTCTTTCAGGAAGCCGATGTTCACCAGCATACCGGTGATAACGCCATCGGAAGCAACGAAGTCGATGATGATACCGGAGATAACGACGGTAGAGATAAAGTTGGGCATATAGCTGACAACCTGAATAACCTTCTTGTAGTATTCGTTATCCAGCTCGTTGAGCAGCAGTGCGAAGATAATCGGTGCAGGGAATCCGAAAATCACGCTGTAGAGGCTAAGGATCAGAGTGTTCTTCAAAACCCGGATGAAGAATACAGAGCTGAAGAAGGTGGTGAAGTGTTTCAGACCAACCCATTCACTCATGTAAACACCGTTCTTGGGAGTGAATCGCTCAAAGCCCAGAACGATGCCCGCCATGGGCAGGTAGTTGAAGATGATAAGATACACGACTATCGGGAGGATCAAGAGATACAGGCCCTTGTTCATACGCCAGTCGCGCTTCAACTCAATCAATCGCATGCCAATTCTCCTTTACTTGATTGGTTTGCATTTCTGCATTTTTCACGTTCCCCATTTGCCGCCTTGCCTGGAAGCGGCAGCGCACGAAGTCAAAAATCCGCGCTTTGGAGTGGAGCCGAAAGCCCCGTTACAATTTGTGCAACTGCGAACAGAATCCGCCGGCGCCTGATGCTCAACCTGCACACGAGCATTCCCGTCCGGCCCGTTCTATCCTACGCGGCATTCGCTCCTTTCTGCGTGAAAGCGCGCCAGTGTCCGCTGAGAAAGACCGATTTGTATTGGATGGCACGGTCTTTTGCCTTACTCTTTGGGCACTTTTTTGAAGGCTTTCGCCTATCAAAATTGATTATAGCATAATTTGTGCATTTAGCAAGTAATTTTTCATAAAAAACGTCAACTTTTTTGTCTATTTCCCCGTATCCCATGGCAATATTCACAAATAGCCGGGGATTTCCCGGTGATTTCCCGATTCGTTTTTGTGCAATGTGTCCTGGAACGTTAAATATTTCGCTGGCTAATAAACGATCTTTTTGGATTATTTTCCGTCAAAATCCGAACTTTTTCTTATTCTTTCGTGATTCTGACCAACTTACAATTCTGCTATCATTCTATGAAAAACAGGCGCGGCTTAGAACATTTCGTCCCAGGCCGCGCCCGAAAAAATTTTTTAATTCGCTGCAATTCCGTCTGTCGATCCCACCAAAATAAGCGTTCTCTGTCCCGATGCCAGCGCCCGGGCTACAGGATTCCCCAGCTCCCGCTCCAGCATTCGCTTCAGCGTCCGAACCCCGTAGCCGTCCCGCTGCCACCGGGTCAGGAGATAGTCCGTCACGTTTCCCTCCAGGGTCACGCTGCATCCCGCCGCCCGGGACTGGGCCAGGAATTCCCCCAGCAGCTTTTCCGCAATGGCCCGGCGGCTCGCTTCGTCCAACGGGCAGAACGGAACGATGGCATCCAACCGCCCCAAGAACTCCGGTGAGAAACAGCCCTCCAGCTCCCGCCGCAATGCGCTGTCCCGATTGTTCTCCGTCCGGCAGAAGCCCAATGCCCCCTGCCTGCCCCGGATGGCCTCAGTCCCCAGATTGCAGGTCATCACGATCACCGTATTCCGGAAGTTCACCCGCTCCCCCTCGGCGTCGGAGAGCTGCCCCTCGTCCATGATTTGCAGCAGCAGCCCGCGCACGTCGCTGTGAGCCTTCTCCACCTCGTCAAACAGCACCAGGGAATAGGGCCGACTGCGCACCTTCTCTGTAAGCATTCCGCCCTCCCCATAGCCTGCATAACCCGGCGGCGCACCGATCAACGTCGCGGTGCCGTTCTTTTCGCTGAGCTCCGTCATATCCAGGCGGATCAGCGCATCCGGGCTTCCATAGAGCTCCTGAGCCAGTGCCCGGCAAAGCTCCGTTTTCCCAACCCCCGTTGGCCCGGCAAATAAAAAGCATCCCCGGGGCCGCCGATCCTCCCGAAGCCCAAGCCTGCTTCGCAGCAGCGTTTCCGACACGGTTCTGACGGCTTCCTCCTGTCCCAAAACCGTTCGGCTTAACCGATCCGACAATCCCATCAGGCTGTCGTCGGCGGTTTCCAGCAGCTCCTCCACCGGGATTCCCGTTTCCCGTGCCACCACCTGGGCAATGTGCCGCCGATCCACCACCATGCCCTTGCCCCGGAACTTCTGGGAGATCTCCTGGCCCAGCTGCCCCAGCTGATCCCGCAGCTGGGCGGCCTTTTCATATTGCCCCTGCTGGGCGGCATCATGCATATGCTGCTCCAGCTGCCGCCGTTTCCGCCGATCCGCCCCCGTGACCCGCTGCTCCAGCCCCAGACGCACCATAGCCGCCGCCTCGTCCATCAAATCCACCGCCTTATCCGGCCAGCATTTTTGGGGCAGATACCGCCCGGACATGGTCACTGCCGCCGCAATGGCCCCGTCGGTATAGCGCACCTGATGGAACTTCTGAAACTCCCCCTGAAGCCCCCGGAGGATCTCCATGGTTTCCCCTTCCGTAGGCTCCGGCACCTCCACCTGAGAAAACCTCCGGCTCAGGGCCGCGTCCCGGAGGATATATTTCCGGTATTCCTTCCCGGTGGTAGCGCCGATCATCTGAATCTCCCCCCGGCCCAGGGCAGGCTTTAGGATGTTCGCCGCATCCACCGCCCCTTCCGCAGACCCGGCCCCTACCATGGTGTGCATCTCGTCCACAAACAGAATGATATTCCCCGCCCGGGTCACCTCGTCGAGGATATCCCGGAGCCGTTCCTCAAATTCGCCCCGGTATTTCGTGCCCGCCACCAGGGAGGACATATACATGGCCACCACCCGCTTGTCCCTGAGGGCATCCGGCACCTCGCCCCGGGCGATCTCCTGGGCCAGCTTTTCCGCCAGGGCCGTTTTCCCCACCCCGGGCTTTCCCACCAGGGCGATGTTGTTCTTGGTCTTCCGGCACAAAATCTGCACCATCTGCTCCACCTGGCTTTCCCGGCCGATCACCGGCATACAGCCCCCATCCGCCGCCTTCTGGGTTAAATCCTGGCTGAATCGGTCCAGCAGCTTTGTCACCATCGTATCTCCTCCCGTCACATTCTTTCTTCCCAGCTCCAACGCGCCGGAAAACAGCCGATCCCGGTCGGCATTCAGCATCCGGAGGATCTGGCCGCCCTCGCTGCCCGTCACCCGCAGAATGCCCAGCAGCAGATGCACCGGCTCCACCTGAACGCTTCCCATGCGTCCTGCGTCCATGGCCGCTGCCTGAACGCACCGGCAGGCCTCGTCCGTCAGCCCCTGCTGTCCGCCGATTCCGGGATGACCCCGGCCCCAGCGCTCCATGGTGGCCGATAAAATCCGCTGAGAATCCGCCCCTTCCCGGCAGAGAAGCCCGGAGGTTCTGACATCATGGGACACCCCCGCCAGCAGATGGCCGCTGTCCACATAGCTGTGGCCCAGCAGCTCCGCCGTGGCTTCCGCCCATTTCAGCGCCGTGATTCCCGCATCCGAAAACCGGTTCTGCCCCATTTCCTTCCCCCCTTGCCCCTTCATCCTGTCCAAATCCCGCCGCTTTCAAACATTTGCCACAGGAAAAGCGCAAAATCACACCAGAAAAGATTTGCATTTTCCGAAATCCGTGTTACAATGAAGGAAATCAGACCACAAATGGAGGTGTACCAGATGGCATATCAGATTAACGGTGACTGCATTTCCTGCGGTCTTTGCGCCAGCAACTGTCCTGTAGAGGCAATTTCCGCCGGCGACGAGCATTACGAGATCAACGCCGATGCCTGCATCGACTGCGGCACCTGCGCCGACAACTGTCCTGTAGAAGCAATCGCTCAGGCTTGATGTACGTAACCACAAATGGGCGCCGCTGAACTTGGCGGTGCCCATTTACTTTGCCTCTGGAAGGAAGTTTTTTATGCCCGAGACCCTTTGGGACGGCGGTCCCATCCTCCATCAGGCCCCCGGGGTGTTCCCCATGGGCACCGATTCCATTCTGCTGGCGGACTTTGCCCGGCCCGGAAAGCGGGATCGGATTCTGGATCTTGGCACCGGCTCCGGAATTCTGCCGGTGTTGCTGCTGAGCATGGCCCCCGCCGCCACCGCCTCCGCCGTAGAGCTCAGCCCCGAGGCCTGCAATCTGGCCCAAACGAATTTTCAGTGCAACGGCCTTTCTGATCGTGCCCGGCTCATTCCCGGGGATCTCCGGCAATATCGGGCCCTGATCCCCGCCGGAGCCTTTGACCTGACCGTGTCCAATCCCCCGTATTTTGAAACCGGCACCGGCTACGACGCCTCCTTCGGCCTTAAGAATGCCCGGGGCGACGGCACCTGCACCCTAGAGGATTTATGCACCGCCGCCGGTTGGGCCACCCGCTGGGGCGGACGGTTTTGCGTGATCTTTCGCCCGGAGCGGCTGTGCAGTCTGTTCGTGGCCCTGAAAAACGCGGGCTTTGAACCGAAACGCCTGCGCCCGGTGCACCATCATCCCGGCGCCGGGGTGAATCTCATTCTGGTGGAAGCACGCAGGGGCGGACGTCCCGGGCTTCGCTGGGAAAACGATCTCTATCTCTACACCCCCCAGGGGGAGGAATCCCCGGAGCTTCGGGCCATCTACCGCCGGAGCTGATTTTCGTCATCAAAGGAGAACATTATGTCTGGTATGCTCATTCTTGTGCCCACCCCCATCGGGAATCTGGGCGATATCTCTCCCCGGGCCGCCGAAGCCCTGGCGCAGGCGGGTTTTCTT
>OLSL01000946.1_pt1 | contig 29634 bp, 22 predicted proteins | sample 1672511 | NCBI WGS metagenome assembly OLSL01 (sample SAMEA3136694, study PRJEB25190) | human gut metagenome | biome: human gut; feature: human-associated habitat; material: faeces | place: Austria | collected 2013
ATAATCTCGGTTATGCCGCTCGCTTTAATTTTATATTGTTATTTTATCCCGTTGATGAACGAGAAGATCGCATCTATCCGCGCAATGATATCGCGTATATCATGCGCTATGCGGATAGCGGTGATGATATATGCGGGGGTGAGGTCTGCTTTTGTAATACCCGAATAGTTGCGGGTCACGGTGAAGCCGAAGTCGCGGGTCGCGTCCTTTCCGGTGACGGTCATGCGCCTGTATGCCACGGTTATTTTGTCGTAGCTTTCCGCCGAGGGAACCTTTCCGGTGAAGGCTATCTCGGCGCTCTCGCCTGCTTCAAGGACTATCGGATAGGGCAGGGCGAAGTTCAGCGTGCCATTCTCCGAGGTTATCGAAGAGATCTTTATCTTGTCCTTCTTCGACAGGTTCTTGACCATGACGGAGTTGCAGGAGAAGAGGTGCTTCGAGAGAGTCGGCAGGAACGAGGAGTTTGTGCTCTTGAAGAGAACGACTACGTCGCTCGTCGGAGCGAGGCTCTCCATGAACTGGGGATATTCGATGTGCGAATATGCGTCCTTGATGTTGTCGGTGAGCAGGAGATCCATGAGCAGGGAGTAGGTGCGGGGATCCCACTCCGCCTGACCGTGGTAGTGGCGGTTGACTACCCATGTGCGCTCGGGCATATAGCCGGTCGAGATGTCAACCGTTCTGTCGGGCGAGATGTTGTTCTTGCCCGTCTTGACAGCCTGCTTGTAGTCAGCGGGGAAAGTCTCGCCGAAGGGCGCGCAGACGGCGCCGCAGGAATATTTCATGTTGACTATGCCGTCGCTGTTGTCAACGGTGCCCGATGCGAGCGGAACGCCGGAGCAAGCCTTTATCGAAACGCTGACGCCCTTCTTCTGCTGAGCATAGAGGGTCTCAGAAATGTGAGACATGAAGCCGTTTCTGACTTTCTCGACTTTTTCAATGAGCTTTGCATTCTTGACGGAGTCGAGGCGCAGGGACTTGATATATTCGTAATTCTCCGGGTCGCACATCTCCCAGAATGCGGGGATGTTTATGACGCTCGGGAGAACCATGCTCTTGAGACCGTAGTCGGCGATGTTGTTCGCGCCGTCGGCAGGGATGATATCCATGACGAACGAGAAGTCGGTCTCGGTGTGCAGGATAGCTCTGAGGATATCGAGGGTGGTGTCGAAGTTCAATGCAAGGGGCTTGTCGGTATAGAGGTCGGAGACAAGGTTGCTGCCCGCGAGAAGCGGAGTGTCGAACACCGCGCGGTCGATATAGTTGTCGTCGGGATATTCGTACATATACACGCCCAGCAGCAGGCTGCCCTGGCTGATGCTGTATACGCTGACCTTGTCGTGCCCGGTGAGGGCGCAGACCTCTGCGAGATAATCGTGGAGCTGAGCCGCAACATCGGCGTGGCTGAGTCTCCAGTCATAGAGGAAGTTGAAAACATGGTCGTCGCCTATCTCGTCGCCGATGACCTCCATGTCGAGAAACTCAGAGCCTGTGTAGGGGACGAGGTCGAGCTGGTCGTTCTTCGTGAACGCCTCAAGGCTCGTGCTTTTAGCGCCGCTGAGTATCGGCACGATGTCGTAATAGGAAGTGCCGTCGTCGTTCATTCTGAGCGGCTCAACTATAGAAGTGATGATGTCGCGAAGCGGCTTTTCGATGCCGTCCGTGCCCTTCTGTGCGATGAGTTCGATTATGCCCGTGATGAGGTCGGGGGCATTGACTCCGAGGAGCTTGAGAATCTCTTTGGTGTCGGGCGGGAAAACGCGCTTCAATGAGCCGTCCTCCTGCTTCTCCGAGAGAATCGTCGCGCCGAATCCGGAGATCATGACAACGGGCGAATGGCCGCAGGCGCACTTGGTGGCGGCCGCCGCGGTCGAAGCAAATACCGAGCAGAGCATCACGGCGGCGATGACAATGCAGAGTATCCGCTTGAACGGATTTTTCTTCATTTTTGTATTCTCCTTTCGCAAGCACATATGTGCAACAGGAAAATTATACATTATTTTTACAAAAATGTAAATAATCTGTTTGTACCTTTTTTCGACACGCAGTACCCCGTAACGCCTATGGACAAAATTGAGCGAAGTGTGATATAATGAGTATGGAAGAAAAGCGGCAAAACAGAAAGGATGGTAATCACCAATGAAAAAGACTCTCAGACTGACGGCTCTCGTTATGGCTGTGGCGATAATCGTCTGCGCCTTTGCGGGCTGCGGAGCGAAAATTGACAAGCTCATCGTCGGCAAGTGGAGCGACTCGCAGAACAACGCGACTATCGAGTTCAAAGAGGACGGCACTTTCCAGTATGAGTCGAGCAACCTCAATATCCTGGGCATTTCCGTTGGCACTTCGGTCTCCGGTACATACAAGGTCGACACCGAGGCTGACCCCGCGACCGTGACCATAGTCCCCGAGATAGCTATTGCAGGCTTCAAGGCAGGCACGGAGATAACCTTCACCGCGTCGTATAATAAAGACAACAAGGTGCTCACGCTCAATAACGACAGCTGGGGCGCTCTGAACCTCACCGAAGTCGAAGCGTAAAAGAAAAACAAAACGGGACTGCCGGGTAACGGCAGTCCTTTGTTATTTATATCAGCCTTTTGAGCGCTTCCGTGACTGCCGACGCCGGGGCTTTGCCGCCGAGCGCGCGCATACACTGCCCGATAAGATACTGAAACGCCTGCGTCTTGCCGTCTCTGTACTGCGAGACGCTCTTTTCGTTTTCGGCGATAACGCGTTTTACCGCGTCCTCTATCGCCGCCGCGTCGGTCATCAGAGAAAGTCCGTTCTTTCGGACATATTCCGCCGGGTCGGCGTTTTCGGTCACTATTTTTACAAAGACTTTTTTCGCCGTGCCGCGGTTTATCTCCCCTGATGAGAGCATATTTATGAGCCTGCCCAACGAGTCGGGGCTGAATTTTGCATCTTCAATGCTCATTCCCGCGCCGCGAAGTACGGCTGGGAGCTCAACATTTATCCACGATGCGGCGTCCTTTGCGCTCTTGCAGAGCATAACCGTGCGGTCGAAGAGCTCCGCCGTGAACGGCGAGGACATCAATGTGTCAATGTCCGCTCTGCCGAGATTATATTCTTCGCTCCAGCGGCGGCGTTTCGCCTGCGGCAGTTCGGGCATCTGATTTTTGATTTTCTCAATGTCGGGGGTTGAAACGACTACCGGCGGAATGTCCGGCTCGGGAAAATATTTGTAGTCGCTCGTGTCCTCTTTTGAGCGCATAGCGTAGCTCATACCCGCGCCGTCGTCCCAGCGCCGGGTCTCCTGAATAATATTTCCGCCGCTCTCAATCAGCGAGATTTGCCGCGCGCTCTCGCTTTTTATCGCGCGCTCGGCGGCTCTGAATGAGTTCAGATTTTTCATCTCCGTGCGCGTTCCGAGTTCTGTCTGACCCTCCGGGAGGACGGAGAGATTTATATCCGCTCTCAGCGAGCCCTCCTGCATCCGACAGTCCGAAACGCCGGAAAAGCGCATCAGCTCGCGCAGCTTTTCGAGATATTCGACCGCCTCCTCGGCGCTTCGCATATCCGGCTCGCTGACTATCTCAAGCAGCGGCACTCCGCAGCGGTTGCAGTCGATGAGCGTGCGGTTGTCGTCGGGGGAGTGCATGAGCTTCCCCGCATCCTCCTCCATGTGCATCTCTTTTATGCGTATAATTTTGCCGCTGTCGAGCGTGACCGAGCCGTTTCGGCACAGCGGCAGATATAACTGGGATATCTGATAAGCCTTCGGCAGGTCGGGGTAAAAATAATTTTTGCGGTCAAAGCGGCTTATCGGTGTTATCTCGCAGCCCGCCGCGAGTCCCGCGCGGACGGAAAGCTCAACGGCTTTTTTGTTCAGCGTCGGCAGAGTGCCGGGCAGTCCGAGACACACGGGGCAGACATGCGTGTTCGGCTCGCCGCCGAACTCAGTCGGGCAGGAGCAGAATATCTTTGTTTCAGTCAGCAGCTCTATGTGGACCTCGAGCCCGATAACAGTTTCGTATCTCATTTTAAAGCCTCCCATAGTACCCTGTAACACCTAAAACTTCACAAGCATTGCGTTTAGCTGTGTCTTCAAACTTGTTCAACGCAATCATACTCTGTAAATTTTTAAATGTTACAGGGTCAGACATCTTGCCGCGCCCAAAAGATTCTCGTCCGCGAACGGCGCCGCCATGAGCTGAAGAGCGGCTGTTTTTCCGCACGGCACGCTTATCGCCGGGAGTCCAGCGAGGTTAGCCGGGACGGTGTATGCGTCGCCGATATAAGTTTTCAGCGGGTCGTCAAGGCTCTCGCCGAGCTTCGGCGCAGTTGACGGATAAACAGCGCCCGCGATGAAATCATATTTTTTGAAAGCGTCCGAAAGCGCGTCACGTATAACCCTGCGCGCTCTCAGCGCCTTGTTGTAATATGCGTCGTAGTATCCCGCACTGAGCACGAAATTACCGAGCATTATCCTGCGCCTGACCTCGCGCCCGAAGCCCTCGGAGCGGCTTTTGATATACATTTTTGTCAGGTCGTCTGAATTTTGCGCGCGCCGCCCGAAACGAACCCCGTCATACCGCGCAAGATTAGAGCTTGCCTGCGCGCAGGCGATTATATAATAGGCGGGCACGGCAAATTTGAGCGGCGGAAGCGAGAAATATTCAACCCTCGCGCCGAGCGATTCAGCTTTTTTGAGCGCATTATTCACAGCACTGCGGATATCTTCGCCGCAATTATCAATAAATTCATTCGGCACGCCTATAATTTTGCCGCAGAGCGAATATGACTCGACAAAATCCGAACGGACGGGGATAGTATCCTCTGTTGTAGAATCACCGCAGTCGCGCCCGGATATTATCGCCGTGAGAGCCGCGCAGTCGGAGGCATTTCTTGCTATCGCGCCTATCTGGTCAAACGACGAGGCATAGGCGACAAGCCCGTTTCGGGAGACGGTGCCGTAGGTCGGCTTGAAGCCGAATACCCCACAGAACGCCGCGGGCTGTCTGACCGATCCGCCCGTGTCCGAGCCGAGCGCGAGCGGGACTATCCCCGCCGCGACTGCAGCCGCGGCACCCGAGGATGAACCGCCGGGCACGCGCGTTTTGTCAACGGGATTGAGCACCGCGCCGTAATACGAAGTCTCGCCCGTCGAACCCATGGCGAATTCGTCCATGTTGAGCTTGCCGACTATAATAAGCCCCGCTTCTTCGAGCTTTTCTACCGCCGCCGCACTTACGGGCGGCACATAATTTTCGAGCATCCGCGACCCGCAGGTCATTTTGACATCTTTTACCGCGATGTTGTCCTTTATGCATATCGGCACGCCCGCGAGCGGCGAGATATATTCGCCTGCATCGATGCGTTTTTGTATCTCCGAGCCTTTGCTATATGCGCGCTCGCGGCAGAGCGTGATGAAGCAGTTGAGTTCTTTATTCTGCTCCTCGGATTCATATACGGCGTCCAAAACTTCGGCGATTTTAATCTCGCCGCACCTGATTTTTTCTGCCAGAACGAGGGCGGAATCTTTAATCATATCTCTCATAGCGCACCTCATTCCACTGTCTTCGGGACGCAGAAGCAGCCGCCCGCCGTTTCTGCGGCATTCGACAGAGCCTCTTTGACGCCGAGCGTCTCGCCCGTCTCATCCTCACGCAGGACATTCACCGTGTCGGATAAATTGGTCAGCGGCTCAACGCCGTCGGTATCGAGCGCCGACAGCGTGTCCATATATGATATTATCTTTTCAAAATCTCTGCGGCAATCCTCGCGCTCGTCGGTGTCAAGCTCAATATGCGCGAGCGATTCGAGATGCGATATGAGTTCGTCGGATATTTCCATCTGCTGACCTCCGTAAGCTTTCTATTATAAATTATATCAGAAAAAGGCAAAATTTTCATTAGTTTCAGGCTCATAAAAACGCGAACCGGGGGAAAGAATATAAAACGGATTTGAAAAAATCCTAATTTTCCCGCGAAGGGATCTATGGAGTGTGCTCTCAATGGAAAACCGCAATCAGCAGAACAAGCAGGGTCAGAACCAGCAGAATCAGCAGCAGAACAACAAGCAGCAGAATCAGCAGGAGAACAAGGCCCAGAACAAGCGCAATAAGCTCAACGAGGAATAAACCTCACCCGCCGCGCGGCGGGGACATATCCGAAGTCCCTGTATTATTTTGCAGGGGCTTTTTGTTATTGCAACTGAGAACTTTTTATGATAGAATACTCCTGTATAAGGCTCATATAAAAATGAAAGGAATGAATTTCAGTGGGAAAGAAAAGTTCATCTGAAAAGCTTGTCATAGCAGCCGCTTCCGCAGGTGCAGCAGTCGGCGCGGCATATCTTGCTGTCGGCAACGCGATTTTCAACAAGACCATGAGCAAAAAGTCCATCGCAAAAAAAATGGACGAGAAAAAGAACGAGTATGACGGCATCACAAAAGAGGGTATGGAGTGGTTCGACTCCGCGAGTCCCGCAAAGGTGAAGATAGTCACTCCCCGCGGCGGATATGTCCACGGCGAGATAATCCTTGCAGACGAGCCGAGCGATGTTTGGGTGATAGTCATTCACGGCTACACCGGATCGCCCAGAAGAATGGGTTCGTTCGGCAAGAAGTTCCACGAGATGGGCTATAACTGCCTGTTCCCGTATCTCTGCGGCCACGGCGCGAGCGAGTCGAACTATGCCACCATGGGCTGGAACGACAGAATCGATATCAAGGCGTGGATCGACTACATAATCAACGAGAATGCGAACGCGAAGATAGTGCTCTTCGGTCTCTCGATGGGCGCGGCTACAGTCATGATGACCACCGGCGAGCCGCTCGAATCGAATGTCGTCTGCGCTATTGAGGACTGCGGATATACATCAGTCTGGGACGAGTGCAGAGCCAACATGAAGGACGCTTACGGCCTGCCGACCTTCCCGTTCCTCTCCGCCGCAAGAAGCGCAACGATGCTGCGCGCGGGCTATGATATGAAGAAGGCTTCGTGCATCGAGCAGGTCTCGCGCTCCGTCACGCCGACCCTGTTCATCCATGGCGACAAGGACGACTTTGTCCCGTTCTGGATGCAGGAGCGCGTCTACCGCGCCGCCGCGTGCGACAAAGAGAAGTTGGTTATCCCCGGCGCACCGCACGCAGAGGCCTCGACCGTCGACCCCGAAAAATATTGGTCAACAGTTGATAAGTTTATCAAAAAGTATCTTTGATGAAAAGCGAAAATGACCCCCGTTGACTTGACGGGGAGTGAAAAAATCCTACCCACGGTTTTTCTGCGGGTAGGATTTTTTATGTCGCTTGTTTTGAAATAGAGGCAGGCGGATAATTTGGAATTTGCGATATTGTGTATTGCTAATTGATGACATATACAATGAATAATACAACTCCCAATTTATCACTCGTCCGTGCGTCCGCTCAGCCACAGTATCTCAGCTCCGCGAACATACATTATATATATGCCATTAAATCTTGTAAAAATCTTTATACCAGCGGGCGAAGTTGCGAAGCCCGGTTCTGAGATCGGTCGAGGGCTTGTAGCCGTAGTCACGCTCGAGCGGGGTCGTGTCTGCATAGGTCACGGGGACATCGCCGGGCTGCATAGGGACAAGCTGCTTGTGCGCCTCAAAGTCGTAATCATTCGGCAGAACGCCCGCGGCGATAAGCTCCTGCTGGAGAATGTCAACAAAGTCGAGCAGATTTTCTGGGTTCTGGTTGCCTATATTGTAGACCGCATACGGCGGAACGGGCAGACCGTCTTCGCCGTTTTTGCGCTTCGGCGCGCCCTGCATGACGCGCACAACGCCCTCGACTATATCATTGATATATGTGAAGTCGCGCTTGCAGTTGCCGTAGTTAAAAATGCGTATCGTCTCGCCGCGAAGAAGCTTGTCGGTGAAGCCGAAATACGCCATGTCCGGGCGGCCTGCGGGCCCGTAGACCGTGAAGAAGCGGAGCCCCGTCGAGGGGATGTTATAGAGCTTCGAATAGGCGTGAGCCATCAGCTCGTCGGACTTTTTCGTTGCGGCGTAGAGACTGACAGGGCTGTCGACCTTGTCGTCGGTGCTGTAGGGCACTTTTTTGTTGCTGCCGTAGACCGACGAACTCGAAGCATATACAAGGTGTTTGACAGGTGTTGCGCCGTCGTTGTATGAGTGGCGGCAGGCCTCGAGGATATTATAAAAGCCGATTATATTCGATTCGATATAGGCGTCGGGATTCGTTATCGAATAGCGCACCCCCGCCTGCGCCGCGAGGTTGACAACTATCTGCGGCGAGTATTTGCAGAACACTTCGTTCACTTTGTCTTTGTCCGCGAGGTTAGCTTTAATAAAAGTGAAATTTTCGTGTTTTTGAAGCTTTTCGAGCCGCGATTCTTTCAGGCGGATATCATAGTAGTCGTTGACGCTGTCGAAGCCGATGACGCGGATATCTTCAAAGTCCGAGAGCAGACGCTCCGAGAGAAAGGAGCCGATGAATCCCGCCGCGCCCGTCACGAGCACGGTCTTGCCGTTTAAATCAATTTTTGTCTTAATCGATTTTTCCTGCATATCCGCTTATCCTTTCAGAAAGGGGCTGACACCTTGCGGCGCAGCCCCCGTAGTTATTTCTTGAATTTTTCCAGTATTACGCTGAAAGCCACTATCGCGGCCTGAACCACAACTGCCGTCAGGGGCGACACAAACGCAAACGCCCTGAGTGCGACGCAGAGTATCGCACCCGCCGCCACGACCGCCTGCACGATAAGGGCGAATACTGCCCAGCGCGAAGCGAAGTTCGCGAGTCTGCCGCACGCCGCTATGCTCTTGAAATAAGAGCGGGCGGAGCCGTCGTGCATGACCTTTGCGGGGGCTGAGTCAACAACGCTGTCGCGGTATGCGCTGAATATGCGTGCGCCGTGGGAGAGCGTCATTTTGACATCTTTCTGCGCTATGCCGAAGCGGGCGGCAATGAGCTCGTCGGTCACATTCGGGTCGTCCGTGCGAACGACAAGGCTGAAGCCGTTGTCCGACATCTCGTTTATCGAATCCTTGAGCGAGGCGTCCTCGGCGTAGTTGAAAACGAACATCGCCGCGACCTGAGAGTCGATCGCTATGTAGAGGATCTTGCGCCCGTTGCGCTTGACTTTGTCTTCCTCGGACTTGAGCGGAACTTCGATATTGTGGTGCGTGAGCAGGTTGCGGTTGCCGAGCAGCACGCGCTGATTATATATTGTGGCTGAAAGACCGAGTCTGTCTTCGTATATCATGTCGCGCACGGGCGGCAGAAGCTCGGTCGAGCCGCCGATAATGCGGTTGAAGACATCTGTGAGCGGACCGCCGGATTTGAGCACTATAGCGACTGCGTAGAGCAGAACATCGTCTATTCGCACGGTGTGGAAGTCCTTCATTCCGTGCATCTCGCACGCCGCGCGGTCGAAGAGATCGGCGCTGTCAACGGAGGCGGCGACCGCCTCGGAACATTCGAGAGCCGCATCGTAGCCCGCTATCATGCCGCCTTCTGCGTTGAGCTTCCTGTTCTCAAGATAGAGCGGGATCATCAGCGCGAGTTCTATAGCGCAGGGTGAAGTCAGGCAGAATGCACCGGTGAGCACGCCGAACGCCTGGAATATATCTTTTGTTATTATGCCCGATATAACTGCGAGCAGCACGGAGACAGCCGAAGAAATTATCAGGCTGCGCTTTATGCAGCTGTCAGCAGGGGAGTTGGCTTCGGAATTTTTGATGAAGTCGGCGGGGAACTCGACCCTGCCGGAATATAAAATGTCGGGGTTGCCCATCTTGAGCGCGCGTCCGACTTCAAAAGCGTCTTTCTCGCTCTCAATAGCCCTTATGCCGTAGAGCCCGGATTTGCGCTTTGCGGTGCAGAAGAGGAAATTCTGCATCACGCGCGCCGTGCCGCGGCTGCTGTTTTCGGCGGTCATAAGCAGGGCGAATATCGCCGCCGCGCAGTAGAACATACCCGAAGCGCCCTCGGGCGATTTGTTGAAGAACGAGAGTATCGTCTGAACGAGGGCGAGTATAAACGTCAGCCCGCCGACTGCGCCGCCGGTCACGCGGCCGTTTGCAAGCGCTTTTACGCCGGATAAAATATTCGGGAACGCGAGATAGAATGACGCGAGCAGAAGCACTATATTTGCCGCCGCAAGTCCCGCGCCTCCGCGGTCGAACGCGGGTGCGTCTATCGCCGCCCACTCGAGAATTTTCGGCACGAGCAGCAAAAGCAGCGATACGCCTTCGAGCACGCACAGACCGATAACCGAGGTCTTGAACTGCGATGCGGCGTTCTTGAGACTGTTATAGACTCTTCCGCGCTGTTCGGGCTTTTCATATTCGAGAGGAGCTTTTTCGGAGTGCTTTTTCTTTTTCTCGGGCTGTTTCTCCGGTTCGTCCTCTTTCTCTTCGGGCAGGTTTTCGTCCTCCTGCGGCTCATCGTCGCCGAGACCGCTGAGCAGGACGAACTTTTTCTTCTTCTCCGCCCTCTTTTTGTCGAGCTCATTGCGGAGCTCGTCTTCGTCTATCTTTTCGGTCTCCGGCTCTTCGCCGAAGCCGCTGAGCATCATCTGCTCCTCCTCCGGCTGATTGCCGGCGGCGGGATTCGTGAAAGGCGGATCTTCTATCGACGCGGGCTTATCGTCCCCTGAACCGACAAATTCTTCGGCGGGAATGACCTGCGGCAGGGGCTCGAGCCCCGATGTCTCGGAGAGCGGACCGCGCTTTAAGATAACTCCGGGTTTCTCTATCGTCTCGGCGCTCTGCGGTGCTTTTGCCGAGCCGATTGCAGCCATGAGCTTTGTTTTATATTCATCGTCCGGCTTGCTCTGCGTCGGCTCTGATAGGGATTTCATCGGACCGAACACAACTGTGTCGCCGAACAGACCGGGTATGGCGCGGCTCTCACGTTTGGGGTCCTCTTCCGGCTCTTCGGTCGGCTCGCCGAAATATCTCGACGCGGGCGCACCGAAAAGCTCCTCTACCGTCGGCTTTTTCTCGGCTTCGTCCTCGGCCTGCGGCTCTTCCGCCGCGGGCTTTTCTTCCTCGCCGTGAAGCGTCAGAATGTTATCGCTGTTATCAGGTTCATCGGATTCATTTGATTCGTCCGATTCGTCTGTATCAACTTCGTTGTCAGATTCGTGAATATCATCATCTTCGCCGTCGGCTTTTACAACGGACAGCTCAAGCTTTGAATCGAAGTATATATCCTCGCTTTCATCGGCGGCAGCTTCTTCGACCGGGGCTTCTTCGATTTCCGGCTCAGCTTCATTGGCAATTTCCTGCGCCGTTTCGGCTTTCTCCGGTTCTGTGGGAACTTCTGCCGCCGCTTCTCTTTCGAGTTCTATAGAAGAAGTTTCGCCCACAGGCTCTTCGGGCTTATCCGATTCTGCAAAATCTGCTTCGCCTGCGGATGCCTCAGACTCTTCGATTTTGTCGGATTCTTTGTCAGTTTGTTCCGCTTCATTAGATTCGACGGATTTTTCAACTTCAGGTTCCGCGGCAGCTTCGGCCTCGACCGACAAAACCTCGGCATCCGGCTCGGCGGCAATCTCTGGATCCGAATCCGCCTGATCTTTCGGTCCTTCGGTTCCATGCTGATTGTATACGGGTTCAGACTCCGACGGCGTATCATCGTCAGAGTATCTGCCTTCATAGTATTGGATGCTTGACAGAAGCTCGGTGTCGTCCTCGTCGGCAGGTGCCGTGGAATCGGTATCCGTACTCGCCAACAAATCGTCTATGTCGCTCAGCGACCAGATCCTGTCCGGCTCGCCGCGGCTGTTTTCAAGCTCCGCCACCTCGCGGAGAACTCTGTCAAGTGAAATCTTGCTCCGCTTATCGGAAGATCTGTTTTCCACTCATCTCACCCCAATTGTATATACTGAATCGGATAAAAGTCAGTTTCTGTGTTTCGCCGCTTCGAACATGAGGATTCCCGCCGCGACGGAGGCGTTTAGAGAATTTATTTTGCCGCGCATCGGCAATGAGGCGATAAAATCGCATTTTTCGCGCACGAGACGGCCTATGCCTTTGCCCTCGGAACCGATGACGAGGGCGATGCTGCCGCTGTAGTCGAGGGCGGTGTAATCCGTGCCGTCCATGTCCGCGCCGAATATCCAGACGCCGCGCGATTTGAGTTCGTCGATGGCGGCGGGGAGATTCGCGACTTTTACTACAGGGACATATTCAATAGCGCCCGCCGAGGTCTTTGCGACTGTGTAGTTGAGGGTCACGGAGTTGCGCTTGGGGATAATTACCCCGTGAACTCCGGCTGCTTCCGCGCTTCTGAGGATAGCGCCGAGATTGTGCGGGTCTTCAAGCGAGTCGCACACGACTATGAACGGGCTTTCGTTTCTGCTCTTGGCGAGGGCGAAAATATCGTCCATCTCGGCGTATTCGTGAGCCGCGGCAAATGCCGCAACGCCCTGATGCGCCGCGCCGTCGCAGAGTCGGTCGAGCCTGCGCTGATCGGCAAATTTGACGGGAATCTTGCGCTCACGGCAGATGTCTATTATTCTGCCTGCCTGTCCGCCGCGCTGACCCTGTGCAACGGTCACGCTGTCTATCGTTCTGCCGCTTTCGAGAGCCTGAAGCACTGCGTTGCGCCCGACTATGAGCCCCTCTTTATGATCCATTGAATATACCTCTCAGCCAAAAAGTCTCTATATAAGCATTATTATATCATATACTGTTATAAAACGACAATAGAAATGCTAAAAATTTACGCGGAATATTTTTCCTTTCTGCGTATTGCAATTGAGTTCACAATAAGAATTATGAGGGCGAGGATAAGTGTACCCGTCAGCGCGCCGAGGGTGTCGACTCCGACATCAAAAATGCGGCAGGCGCGGCCGGGGACAAAATACTGGTGTATCTCGTCGCTGACTGAATAAAGGGCACTGCAAATGACGGAGATAACGGGCGAAAAACGCCTGCGGCTGAGGAAAAGCGCGCAGCCGATAAGAAATCCGAGCGCCGCATATTCAAAGAAATGCGCGAACTTGCGCACGATGAAGCTGTTCAGAAGTGGGCCGAAGAGTTTCATCAAAATACCGCGCACACTGTCACTCATATTTTGCGACTGGTTGCCGTCTTTGCTCGAAAGCCAGAATATGCATCCGGCACACGCCGCCGCCAATAACCAGAAAAAGACGGCGAGCACAATGCGCACCGTCCGATTTTCGGGGAGTATATATTTGAGTTTATTTTCCTTTTTCATCTTGTCAGTCCTTTGCCGTTACGAAAACAAAACCAACTGCCGAGCTCTCGGGGTCAACGCTCAGGCCGTTGACGCCCTTCGCCGTTGCAAAATAGCTCGGGGTTATGAACATCGGGAGCACAGCGCCGAGCGAGAGCAGTCTGCCCTCCGCGCTGCGGCAAGCCTTGACGAGCCCTGCGCCGCTCAGCGCCTTGAGGTTCTTGACGGACGCGTCAAACTGCGCGTCGCTGAGGCGTACTATGTTGTTCGTCCCCTGCGAGGTGAGCGTAGAAAGGAAACCTGCGGCGTCGGTTATGCCCGCGGACATGGAGGTCAGGGCTATCTGATAGTCGCCGTCCTGCACGCGCGATGAAAGAGTCGCGCTGTCGAGTGCGGTGACAGTGAAATTGACGCTCAGACCGAATACTTTTTGCCAGCCCTGTATCATGCGGCGCATGGCGTTTTCGTGCTCGGGTAGGCAGATTATCTCAAGGTTCAGCTTGCCTGTGAGATCTTTCTGCGCCTGAGTCCAGTATCCGGCGGATCTGTTCATGTCGTAGCCGAGAATGCTGACGGGCTCGCTGCCAAGATCCGCTCCCTCGCCGACAGAGCAGGCGGGCGGGATTACAGAATAAGTTTTTTGCATATCCTCGCTTTCGAGTGTCAGCGAGTTATAGTCGACCGCCGTGCAGAGCGCGCGGCGCAGCGACACATTGGAGAGCGGCGCGTCGGCGCAGTTGAAGCACAGCGCCCAGACGGTGTCGTAGTTCTTTGTTACGGAGAGGTCGGACGAATCGGGCGCAGTCGTGCCGAGCTGGGCGGCGCAGTAAGTTCCGTCGAGCAGGGAATTGAGCCTTTGCTTGCTGTCGCCGTCGATTACGAGCGACACGCTCGCGGGCTTCGCCGGGAAAGGTCCGGTGTAGTCGTCGTTGTTTTTTATAGTCAGTGCGGAGTCGTGCAGCCAATATGAGAGATAGAACGGACCGTTGCACAGGAGCGTCGAATAGTCGAGCCCGTAGCGCCCTTTGGTCGCGTTGAAGAAAGTCTCGTTGCAGGGCATGCATATTGCCTTTGTCAGCAGATCGAGAAAAGCCGATTCGTCAGTTGCGCTTTCGAGCGTTATGCGCAGCTCAAAGTCGCCGACCGCCTGCACGCCGAGTTTGTCGGAGGACATCTTGCCGTTTATTATGCTCTTTGCGTTCTTTATGACGCCGAGGCTCAGCGCTTCGGGCGCACCCGTTGCGGGGGCTACCGCGCGCCTGAGCGCAAAGACAAAATCCGCCGCCGTGACGCGGGAGTCGAAGGTCTTGTCTATGTTGTCGCCGAGGATCGGCTTGAACGCCTTTTTCATTATGACCCAGCGAGCGTCCTCGCGGAGCTTAAATGTATAGGTGAGAGTGGACGCATCATAGCTCCAGCTCTTTGCCGCGGCGGGAGAATACTTGCCCTCTGCGTCCTTGCGGACAAGGCCCTCGAAGCAGTTGAGCACGACGGTCTTGGCCTCCGCGCCCTGCGCTATCTGCGGGTCGAGGCACTCCGGCTGAGCTGCTATCGGATAGCTCAGCGACGCGCCCGAGCCGTCCTTGCCGCAGGCGGCGGCTGTGAATATCAGCGCGAGCGAAAGAAATATTGAAGCTATTCTCGTGATTTTTTTCATGCTTTTCCTCCGTATATCGAAAACGCCGGCGTATTTATACAAATTCTGCGGGCGGTCTGAGGCATAATTTTTTCGGGGCGCGCAGCCCCTTTCAGATACATTATATAGTAGCATAAAACCACTCCCGTTATCAACCGTTAGTTGCAAATATTATCCGGCAAATATAATATTGTTCAAAAAATTTTTATTGTTAAAAATATATCTGTATAAATGTTGCAATTTTTTTAAAAATCTGTTACAATTCTTTATCATATCTTACAGATTTTGGAGATCGGAATTATGAACGCTGTTTTATATATCGCGGCGGCTCTTTCGGCTGTCTGCGCCGTGCTGCTCGTTATTGTTATAACGAAGCTCAGCCGCCCCTCCGCGCAGGACGGGCAGATAAAGGAGCTTGAGCATAAAGTCAGCTCGCTCGAGGGTCAGCTGCGCGACGAGTTCGAGCGCAGCCGCAGAGAGAGCGCGGGCAATCAGAAGGACATGCGCTCCGAGCTTACCGAATCGCTCGACAAGATGAACGAGCGTCTCGCACTCATGACCGAGGCGAATTTCAAGCATCAGCAGCAGCTGACGGATATGTTCTCGAAGTCGCTCGACACTATCCGCCGCAACAACATAGAACAAAACGACAGACAGTCGAGAATTATTGCAGAGTCGATAGAAAAAATGCAGCAGAGCAACGAGAAAAAGCTCGATGAGATGCGCGCAACCGTCGACGAGAAGCTCTCCTCGACCCTCACGACCCGACTCGACAGCTCGTTCAAGACAGTCTCCGAGCAGCTCGAAAATGTCTACAAATCGCTCGGCGAGATGAAAGAACTCTCGACCGGTGTTACAACAAATGTCACGAATCTCAACCGCGTGCTGACGAATGTCAAGGCGCGCGGTACCTGGGCGGAAGTCCAGCTCGAGGGCATACTCGACCAGACGATACCCAATATGTACGAGAAAAACTTCGCCACCCGCCCGGGCAGCTCCGAGCGCGTTGAATTTGCTATACGCATTCCTGCCGGCGACGGCGGCGCGGACGCTTATCTCCCCGTTGACTCGAAGTTCCCGATGGAGGACTATGTGCGCCTCTGCTCCGCCGCGGACAGCGCGGACGCCGAAGAAGTCGCAAAGGCGCGCAAGGCTCTTGAGGACAGAGTCCTGAGCGAAGCAAAGCTCGTCACAAAATACATAAACGTTCCGGCTACGACCCCGTTTGCGATAATGTATCTCGCGACCGAGGGACTCTACGCCGAAATCGCGTCCTCGCGCACTGGAATAGCCGAGCGCATCCAGCGCGAATATAACATCATGATAGCGGGACCGACCACGATAACGGCGCTTCTCAACTCCCTCTCCATGGGTTTCAGAGCCGTGGCGATAAACGAGAAGGCGAACGAAGTCCGCCGTCTGCTCTCCGTCGCCAAGGCGCAGTATGAAAAGTTCGGCGATGTGCTCGATAAAGCGAAGAAAAAGATAGACGAGGCGGGGCGCACTCTTGTTGCCGCGCAGGACAGAAACCGTATCATGGCGGGCAAGCTCAAGGGGATCGAGAGCATGGACGCCGCCGAGGCGGACGCATATCTCGGCATAGCCGAGCAGACGGACGGCTCGGAGGATTAAGCATTTTCGTTTTTGTTTAATATAAAACCAGAAAAAAAGGAGGAAACGAAATGAAAAACAAAGGAAGACTGGCAAGACGCATCATTGCAGTTATAGTCTGCATGACCCTCGTCCTTGCCGCCCTCCCGACCGGAGTTTTCAGTGCCTTTGCGCAGACCGAGAAGGGCAAGCTCAAAGTCACATCCATCTCCGACATTCACTATTTTGCTGATTCCGAAAAAGGAACCGGAGACACGGAAAACGGATTCAGCGAAGCCTACAACGAATGGAACGATAAAGGCTCCCGTCAGCACAACGAGGTTGACGCGCTCCTGACAGCGGCTCTCGACAAGGCCGCTGAGGAGAAGAGCGACTATGTGTTCCTGCCCGGCGATCTGACCCTCAACGGCGAGCTGGCGGGTCACAAGGCTCTTGCCGCAAAGCTCGAAGCCTTTGAAAAGGAGAGCGGAATACAGGTCATCGTTGTAAACGGCAACCACGATGTCAACAACTATAACGGCGTTACATTCAAAAACGGCGTCAAAGAGTCCGGCGAAGTCACCTCTCCCGAGGCGTTCCGCGAGATCTATAAGAATCTCGGACGCGACCTTGTGACGGACGAAAAAGAAGATATCTTCACCCCCACCACAGGTCAGGCGGGTCAGCTCTCCTACGCTATAAGCCTCAAGGGCGGCTACAGACTCATCGTCATGGATACCAACAAGTATTCGTCCGATGTCACCGCCAAGGGCGACGATGTTCAGGAGACCGCGGGCAGCATCACCCCCGAGCTCATGCAGTGGGTGCTCAAGCAGTGCGAAAAGGCGAAGAAGAACGGCGAGACCATCATCGGCATGGGTCACCACAACTTCGCGCCGCACATGACCATCGAGCCTGAGCTGTTCTTCGCTTTCGTGCTCGACGATTGGATGGAGTGCGCCGAGACTCTCGCAGACGCAGGTATGCACTTCACCTTCAGCGGACATCTCCACACTCCCGATATAGCCTCCCATGTCAGCGACAACGGCGAGACTCTCTATGATATCGAGACCACATCTCTTTCGGGCTTCCCGAACAAGTTCAGAACCGTCACCTTTGACAACACTCAGGACGGCAAGATAATCTGCGATGCGAAGTCCCACGACATTGACGAGGACGGCCCCATTGTTGTAAACTTCCCCAACGGTACGTCTAAGACTTATGCCCAGCCCTATAAGAACAGCTTCTCGTTCTTCAAGACCTATGGTCCCGGCGATCTCCACAACTTCGCCATGACCATGATCGACAATGCCCTTTCCGGCATCTTCGAGGACATTCAGGAGGCTGGCGGACTCTATGCATATCTCGAGGCTTCGGGAATCGACCTTGAAAAGATAATCATCGACGCGCTCGGCACGAACGGCTTCGAGGTCGGCAGCGTCGAGATATTTACGGTCAGCAGCAACATTATGAGCTTCATCAAGGATCTGTGCGCGCAGGTCGACGAGGCTTATATCAATAACCCCGACCGTGTTATGGAGGTCATTGACGGCGTAGTCACAAAGGCTCTCAACTATCAGGTCTCTGACTATAAATGCACAAAGTTCTATGAGGCTATGGGCATGGAGAGCAAGAACGAGAAGGGCACCTTTGAGGATGCCGCTTACACCGTTCTTTACACTCTTTACAACGCCAACGAGGATATCAGCGACGACAAGTTCATGAACGATGTTCTTGATTACTTCGAGAACAGAGACGGCGCAAAGGAACTCATCAACTTCCTTATCGACACCCTGCTCAACGATGTCGTCGAGGGTGAGATCCTTTCGACCCTCCAGTTTAACCCCGGCAAGCTCTTCCCCGCCGGCACGGTCACAAGCCCCATGGGCGTTATGACCGACATCTTCATGAATATAATCTTCCGCGGCAACCCGAGCTATGAGAACGTTATCTACAGCGTGCTCAACCTCCTGCCCGAGAAGTACAGCAGCCTGCGCAATATACTCAACACCGTCGTTATGGACGAGTATATGACTCAGAGCCAGTATGACAGTATCGGCTATACTATCGGCAGAATGCTTCGCAGCCTCGTTGAGGACACTAACCCCGACGTGAAGTCCGACCTCGATGTGACCCTCGTTTATGACGGCCCCGTCGAGCCCGAGGTAACGCAGGACAATATGCGCCTGCCCTCGAATATAGGCACAACTTTCACCGGCGACGCATCGACTGAGAGAAGCATCAACTGGTATACAAAGTACAGCCTCAAAAATTCCGACATTCAGATAGCCGAGTATTCGGAGAATCCGACCTTCACTGATAAGCTTCCCAAGGGAGTCAAGGTCAGCACGGCCTCCGAGCTCGTCAAGAGGGAGTATCCCGGCGTCGATCTCGGCATTATCGGCTTCATCTCCTACGGCATCAATGTCAACCGCCACACCGCGACCATAACCGGCCTCAAGCCCGGCACAAAGTATTGCTACAGAGTCGGCGATGCAAAGTACGGCTGGTGGAGCGGTACGGGTATAATCGAGACCGCGGACGATTCCGATTCCTTCACCTTCTTCCATGTCAGCGACGAGCAGTCGCAGAACGCTGTTCAGTACGGCACATGGGGCAAGGTAGTCGATACCGCGCTCAAGATGTTCCCCGAGGGCAAGTTCTTTGCCAGCGCAGGCGACCAGGTCGATTACACCAAGCACTTCAAACAGTGGCAGTGGTTCTTCAATGCCTCCGAGAACATCAAGAACACCGCTATCATGCCCGCAGCGGGCAATCATGAGAAGAGCGGATATATGCTCGACCAGAACTTTGTCCTGCCCGAGACGGTCGATCAGGACAGAGAGAGCGGCGTGTTCTATTCCTATGATTACAACAACGCTCATTTCATCGTCCTCAACACCAATAACCTCAGCGAGGATAAGGCGCTCAGCGACGATCAGCTCGCATGGCTCAAGGCGGACGCCCAGGCAAGCGACGCTCAGTGGAAGATAGTCGTCCTCCACAAGGCACTCTATTCCAACGGCTCGCACTATGACGACAAGGATGTCAAGGCTATGCGCAAGCAGCTGTGCGGACTCATGCCCGACCTCGGCATCGATATTGTCCTCCAGGGTCACGATCATGTCTATCTGCGCACCGATGTCATGGACAACAATAAAGTTGTCAAGGCTGAGGAGCAGAAGATAACCTTCGGCGGCAGAGAGTACACCGCAAAGCTCAATCCCGAGGGCACCGTCTATGTCATCAGCGCATGCGCGGGTGTCAAGGACTACCAGACCAAGGATGTCAAGGATACCGACAAGCTCTTCCCGAGAGCCGAGGCTATCTACGATGCCCACAGCGCTGTGTTCTCTGCGATAACCATCGACGGCAGCAAGCTCTATTTCGACGCTTATATGCTCGACGATGAGGCAAAGGACGGCGCAACGAGAATCGACTCCTTCGCGCTCTCAAAGGCAGAGAAGGAAGAGCCCGAGAATCCCGAAAAGCCCGAGAAGCCCGAGAAGCCCGGTCTTCCCGACCTGCCCGAGCTTCCCGAAATCCCCGGTCTGCCCCATTGGCCCGGAAAGCCCGAGAAGCCGGAAGAGCCCTCAGACCCGTCGAATCCGAGCGAGCCGCTCGATCCCTCCGATCCCGCGAGCCCGATAGTCCCCTCGACGAAGCCCGAGACCAACAAGCCCGGCAGCGACAGCAAGGTTCCCGACACCGGCGCGGCGGCTCCCGTAATGCTCATTGCATTCGCAGGCGCGGCATTCGTTATCGGCTGCTCTGCAAAGAGGAAAAAAGAGGACTGATAACAGCTCTCTGATATAAAACTATAAAGACGCCCGGAGAGTTCAGACGCTCTTCGGGCGTTTCTCTATAGATTTTCACGCGCGTTTCTGCTACAATAAATTCAAAAATCACCGGAGACGATATTATGTTCAGACCTGTTCGCAGAATTAAAAACGCTCTCGGCAAAGAAGCGACAAAAGAAATTTTACGCTCCGCCCGCCGCGGAGTGCTCGCAGTCAACGGCGACGGCGGATATCCTTATGCGATACCGATAAACTATCTCTATGACGAAGAGGCGGGAAAGATATATTTCCACGGCGCAAAGGCGGGCCACAAGGCGGACTCGATAAATAAATGCGATAAAGTGTGCTTCACGGCTTGCGGGGATGAGATTATCCGTGAAGAGGTATGGGCGCCGTTCATGCGCAGCGCCGTTGTGTTCGGCAGATGCCGCGTCATTGAAGACCGCGCTCAGACACTGATTCTGGTCAAACGCCTCGCGATGAAATACTACCCCGACGAGAGCCTTGCGGACGAGAAAATTGCCGTTTCGGGAAATGCCGTGCGGATGTATGAAATAGCGATAGAGCACATGAGCGGCAAGAAAATTCAGGAACGATGATTTTTTACACAAAGAAAGCGTCGGAAATTTTTGTACTTTAGTACACTTTTTTGTCGTTTATCGCTTGACTATTACCGATATAAAAAGTATAATAAAAAAGCAAATGCAAATAAATTGGAGGTAAACAAAATGAAGGTATTTATGATTGGCGGCACCGGCCTTCTCGGCAGCGCCGCAGCACGTATTTTCATTGACAGAGGTCACAGCGTCAAGTCTGTTGCTCTTCCGCCCCTTCCCGAAGGAGCTCCCATCCCCGAGGAGATGGAGATCGTAATGTGCAATATCTACGAGAAGACCGACGATGAGATCAGAGAGCTTATGGCCGGCTGCGACTGCTTCGTTTTCGCCGCAGGCGTCGACGAGAGAGTCGAATTCCCCGCACCCGTTTACGATGCTTACTACAAGTACAACATCGCTCCGCTCAAGAGACTTCTTCCCATCTGCAAGGAGCTTGGTTACAAGAAGGCCGTTATCCTCGGCTCTTACTTCTCCTACCTTGCCAAAGAGCGTCCGGATATGAAGCTCTGCGAGAAGCACCCCTATATCAGAAGCCGTATCGACCAGGAGAACGTCGCTTTCTCCTATGCTGATGACAACTTCGATGTTGCCGTTCTTGAGCTGCCCTACATCTTCGGCACTCAGCCCGGCAGAAAGCCCGTTTGGGTTATCCTTATCGAGCAGATCAAGAGAATGGACAAGCTTCCCTGCACCCTCTATCCCAGAGGCGGTACAGCAATGCTTACAGTCCGCCAGGTCGGTGAGTCCATCGTCGGCGCGGCTGAGCGCAGCACCGGTGCAAAGGCATGGCCCATCAGCTGCTACAACATGAAGTGGGCTCCGTTCCTCAAGATAGTCTACGCCGCAAGAGGCATGGGCGATAACAGAAAGATCATCGGCATCCCGCCGTGGATGATGAGAATGGGACTCAAGGGCGTTGTCAAGGAGTATGCCGAGAAGGGCATCGACAGCGGTATCAATCCCATGGGTCTTCCGGATATCATGGATCTCGATCTCTTCATGCCCACTGATTATGCTTACAAAGAGCTCGGTGTTACTGAGGACGACATCAAGGCTGCTATCACCGATTCCATCAAGGTCAGCGTTGCTTCCTATGAGGGTAAGGTTAAGCTCCTTGAGATGAAGGGCGAATAATCAAAACATACACTCATTTTCGGCGGAACTTTTATGTTCCGCCGAAATAGTGCTTTTTAGAAGCTTTTATATTTCTGCCGTATTTGGCGGCGGCGCGGTCGTTTGACGGGGGTTTTTTCGTCAGGACGCACAAAGATGCGCTCTTGTTTTTGTGCGCGCTGACGGAAAAACGACCATCCGCAGACCGCTTTCAACTTTTATCATCACAAATTTTTCAGGAATGGGTGAATTCTTTTGGCAAAGAGAGAAGACGTAAGAAATATAGCCATAATAGCGCACGTCGACCACGGCAAGACTACCCTCGTCGACGAGATGCTCAAGCAGAGCGGCATATTCAGAGCCAATGAGCAGGTTCAGGACAGGGTCATGGACTCAAACGACCTTGAGCGTGAGCGCGGAATAACAATACTTTCAAAGAATACCGCCGTCCATTATAACGGCGTGAAAATCAATATCGTTGACACTCCCGGCCATGCCGATTTCGGCGGCGAGGTCGAGCGTATACTCATGATGGTCGACGGCGTGCTTCTGCTCGTCGATGCGTTCGAGGGCTGCATGCCCCAGACGCGCTTCGTCCTCAAGAAGGCTCTTGCGCTCAAGAAGAAAGTCCTCGTTGTTATCAATAAGGTCGACAGACCCAACGCGCGCCCCGCAGAAGTTGTTGACGAGGTCATTGACCTGTTCATCGACCTCGGCGCCGAGGAGGATCAGCTCGACTTCCCCGTTGTCTACGCTTCGGCAAGAGACGGCTATTCCTCGCTCGATCCCAATGTCCGCTCGGGTGATATGCGCCCGCTGCTCGACTCAATTCTCGAGCATATCGAAGCTCCCGACGGCGACGTCGACGCCCCGCTTCAGATTCTCTTCACGAGCCTTGACTACGATGATTATATCGGCAGAATAGGCGTCGGCAGAGTTGAGCGCGGCAGAGTGACGAAGAACGAGCCGATAGTGCTCTGCAAAACGGACGGCACTCAGGAGAATGTCAGGGTGTCGCGCCTCTATCAGTTTGAGGGACTCTCGCGTGTCGAGGTCGATTCCGCCGCTGCGGGCGATATCGTCTGCATCTCCGGTATCAGCGACATAAATATCGGCGAGACCGCCTGCTCCCCGGACTGCATCGAGCCGATGCCTTTCATAAAAATAGACGAGCCCACGATATCCATGAACTTCATGGTAAACGACAGCCCGTTCGCAGGCCGCGAGGGCAAGTTCGTTACTTCGAGAAATATTAGAGACCGCCTGTTCAAGGAGGTCGAGACGAACGTCAGCATGCGCGTTGAAGAGACCGATTCGACCGATACTTTCAAAGTTTCCGGACGCGGCGAGCTGCATCTGTCAATTCTCATTGAGACCATGCGCCGTCAGGGCTACGAGTTCCAGGTTTCGCGCCCGAAGGTCATTCTCAAAGAGATAAACGGCAAGACCTGCGAGCCTATGGAGCTGCTCATAGTCGAAGTTCCCGAGCAGTATGTCGGCGCAGTTATAGAGAAGCTCGGATCCCGCAAGGGCGAGCTCGTCAACATGGGCACGCGCGACGGCGGCGCAACTCACCTTGAGTTCCGCATCCCGTCGAGAGGACTCATCGGCTACCGCGCCGAGTTCCTCACAGACACAAACGGCAACGGTATCATGAACCAGGTGTTCGACGGCTACGAGCCCTACAAAGGCGAGATAGTCACCCGTGAGCGCGGCTCTATAGTCGTTCACGAGACCGGCGTGAGCACCGCATACGGTCTGTTCAACACTCAGGACAGAGGCAGGCTGTTCATCCCCGCGGGCGTCGAAGTCTACGAAGGTATGATAGTCGGCGAATGCGCCAAGAATGAGGATATAGTCTGCAATATCTGCAAGAGCAAGCATCTGACCAACACCCGTGCATCGGGCTCCGATGACGCGCTGCGCCTCGTGCCCTATACGGAGATGAGCCTCGAGCAGTGCATGGAATTCATAAAGGACGACGAACTGCTTGAAGTCACGCCCAAGTCGCTCAGACTCAGAAAGCGCATTCTCTCGAAGGAGAAGAGACTCAAGCAGCAGTTCAGAGGCAAGTAATCTGAAAGGGGAGACAGGAATGACACAGCGCCGATCGGTTGCTCTGGGCAGCTTTGACGGACTCCATCGGGGTCACAGGGCTGTGCTCGACCTCGCTCTCTCGTTTGAAAAAGACGGCTTCGAGCCGTGCGCCCTCGTCTTTGACGAACACCCGCTGAAAGTTGTCGGCGCGGGAGCTCCCCCGGAGCTGATGACCCCGCAGGCGCGCGACGAAATGCTCGAAAGCCTTGGCATAACCGTCAAAAAGATATCGTTCGGGCGCATCGCCGATATGTCGGCGGAGCAGTTCGTCAATGATATTTTAATCGGCGAACTGAACGCAGGTGCTGTCTGCTGCGGATATAATTACCGCTTCGCAAAGAGCGCCGCCGCGGATTCCCGCGACCTCGAAGAGCTCTGCAAGGCGCGCGGAATTTTGTGCGCCGTGGCGGAGCGCACCGACTATAACGGCGCGGCGATAAGCTCGACGAGGATAAGAAACGCGCTCGCCGAGGGCAATATCGAAGACGCAAACTCCATGCTCGGGCGCGAATTTTCCTATAAATTCACCGTCGTCAGCGGCGACAGGCGCGGCAGGCTGATAGGCGCGCCGACGATAAACCAGCATTTCCCAGAGGGCTTTATCGTCCCGAAGTTCGGCGTATATGCTTCGGCAGTGCCGATAGACGGAGAACTGCATGCGGCGGTTACGAACATCGGACGCCGCCCGTCGTTCACCTGCGACGATCTGCGCAGCGAGACCTGTATAACCGACTTCTCCGGCGACCTCTACGGAAAAAATGTCGAAGTAAAATTGCTCAGATATATCCGACCCGAAAGGGTCTTCGATTCGCTCGATTCGCTCGGCGACCAGATAGCTGCCGACGCGCAGACGGCAAAAGAGATTTTTAACAGCATAGAAAAATAATAACCGCAGCCGCCCGAGGGTCAATCCTCAGGCGGTTTTCGTTTATTTTAATGTCACGGTGGGGACGAATATCATCCGCCCGCGAAATTCGCACGGATTTATTGGTACACAGCCCCGCACCCAAAATTCAATATGGAAAACGCCTGCGCGGCATGATATAATCGATATGTAAAAGCATTTTGACACGGAAAATGCGCAGATGTAAAACGCTTTTGATAGACACACGACTGTTTTTTGCGTAAACTGAAAGCGAAAAAAGGAGGCGCGGCAGATGGATATCGGAAAGAAGCTCAAGGACGCGAGAAATGCGGCTAAATTGACTCAGGAGAGCGCGGCGGAGCTACTCGGTGTGAGCCGCCAGACCGTATCGAATTGGGAGACGGGCAAGACCTATCCCGATATAGTGAGCGTCATAAGAATGAGCGGCCTCTATTCCGTCAGCCTCGACTGCCTGCTGAAGGAGGAAAAAACCGTGTCAAACTATCTCAATTATCTCGAAGAGAGCACAAACGTCGTCAAGAGCCGCCGCAGACTCGGAAAGCTCGTGCTCGTCGCCGCATATCTCGTCATATGGGCGGTGTCGGTCGCGTTTTTCTGGCTCGCCGTCTCCGGGTCAGACGCGGGCGCGTACGCCGTGCTCGTTATCTGGGGCGCAATCCCGCTGACCACATTCGTCATCTCCCTGCTCATCGGCGCAAATGGCTATTGGGGGAGAAAAAAATGGTGGGCTGTGCCTATCCTTTCTCTTATGTACACTCTCATTCCGTTTCTGACCTTCACCCTCGCCAACGCCGCTTCGACGGGCATTTCCGCAGGCGACATAGCGATGCACCTCGACGATCTCATCACCCTGCCCATAGGCGCGGCCGTCTCCGCCGTCGGTCTTGCTGTAGGCACGGGCATAGAGAAGCTCCGGGCGCGCAAAAAGCGCGAGGATTAAACCGCCGCCTCGGAATATGTAAAAATAAAGTTTTTTGCCGAAGTCGACAGAGACTCCGGCTCTTTTTATCTTGAGGAAAGGATGAAAGAATGTTATACTTGGAACAAAGGGGGGTGAAGATATGCGCAGCGAAAAAGAGATGCTCGATTTAATTATCCGCACCGCCCGAGAGGATGAGCGGATAATCGCCGCATATCTCGAGGGCTCTCGGGTCGACCCGAACGCTCAAAAAGATATTTTCCGGGACTACGACGTTGAATATATAGTCAGGGACACGGCGCCCTTTATCGCAGACAAATCATGGATAGACCGCTTCGGCGAGCGGCTGTTCATGCAATATCCCGACGACTGTCCGTTTGAGAAGTCAGATACAAAAAACTGCTACGGCTGGCTTATTCGGTTTTCGGACGGCAACAGGCTCGACCTCCATGTCTGCACGCCGGAGCACGCGCTGAAAAATATTGACATCTGCCGCGTGCTTGTTGACAAAGAGAATATTATCCCGCAGGATATCGGCAAGGATACGACTGTTTTCAATGTGAAAAAGCCGACGCAGGCGGAGTTCTCCGCCGTGTGCAACGAGTTTTGGTGGTGCCTCGACAATGTTGCAAAGGGCTTGTGGCGCGGCGAGCTGAGCTATACGCTCGAAATGATGGATTTCAACATCCGTCCGCAGCTGCGGCAGATGCTCGACTGGCTCACGGGCGCGGAAAACGGATTCACGATAAGCACCGGGAAATCGTCAAAATATATGGCGCGCTTCCTGCCCGAGGAGATATGCTCCCGTTATCTTTCGACATATTGCGCCGCACGGGCGAATGAAATATGGGACGCGGTCGGCGTGATGACCGAGCTCTTTGACGAGACCGCGCGAAAAACCGCCGCCATGCTCGATTATTGCTATAACGAACGCGAGGCGGCTGCCTGCATCGGCTATCTCGATCATGTGAGAAACCTGCCGCAGGACGCTTTTGAGATATACTGAAAGGAAAACGCTATGAGAAGATTTCTGAAATTTTTTGCCCGTCTCTCAGCTCTTTTGCTCGGGCTTTCGCTGTGCATCTCGCCGCTCAGGGGCTTTGCCGCCTATGATTTTGAATATGAACAGGCGGTCGGCAATCCGCTCAAAGGCTTCATGCCGTTTTATAAACAGGGCGGCGCCGACAACAGCGTGCCTTACAGTATGGAGTGGTTCTATGTTCCGCTCTCCGCGCTCATCTCGGACAGCGGCGAATACACCGTCCGCGAGGGGCTTGAGCCGTATCTTGAAGAGATATCGGCGCGCGGGAATCAGGCGGTTTTCAGAGTCTATCTCGACTATCCCGGATCGGGTATCGGCGAAAAAGCTGTGCCGCAGTTCATCTGGGATATGGGTATAAAAAAAGAGCACTATGACGAATACGGCGGAGGCTGGTGCCCCGACTATTCGGACGGCAGGCTCATTGATATCCTCTGCGATTTCGTGCGCGAGCTGGCACGCGAATACGACGGCGACCGTCGCATAGCCTATATCACAACGGGGCTTCTCGGCCACTGGGGCGAGTGGCATGTCTGCCTGCCGGAGCTCGAAGCTTCAAAAGAGCAGAAAGCAAAAATTATCTCCGCATTTGCGGAAAATTTCAAGACTACGCGCATTCTGACCCGCTATCCCGGGACTCCCGGCACTACGCGCGGCGGCAATGTCGGCTTCCACGACGATTCTTTCACCCACTCGACACTCTACGGCGAGAGCTGGTATTTTATGTCCAAGATGAAAAAGGCGCATCAGACCGGGGCCTGGAAAAATCAGCCAATCGGCGGCGAGTTCCGCCCGGAGGGGCAGTCGGCGTTCTTGTCCGGCGCGCCGCTCGACGGATATCAGGACTACTCCGAGTGCGTCAATGTGACCCACTGCTCGTGGCTGATGATGGCGGGCGCGTTTGAAGAAAATCTCGGCGCGGACGAAATCGAGCGCGCCAAAACAGCTTCGGCGGCTCTCGGCTATGATTTTACTGTCACAGACGCGAGAGTGATGAAAATTTTCGGCAAAATTTATGCTTTTGTCACGATAAAAAATACGGGCGTCGCCCCGATATACTATGATCTCGGCGTGTCTTTCGGTGTCGGAAACGAGAAAAATGCGCAGTGGACTAAAGCGGAAAATCAAAAGCTCTGTCGCCTCATGCCCGGGAAAAGCGCAGTATTCTCGGCACAGATAAGCATAGACGACGGGCAGTCGCTCTTCGTCCGCATTGAAAAGCCGCTCGAAAACGGCAAGCCGATACGCTTCTCCAACTCGTCCGAGCTGCAGCGCGCCGACGGGTCGCTCGAGCTCGGGAACATGATGAGGTTTTGATATGGAGAAAAAATACAAGGTCTTTTATCAGGGCTCGCTCTACGGCCACTTCGGTCGCGACCGCGCGGGAAAAGAAATTGCAGTCAACAAAAGCTTCACTTGGGGCGGTGAAGAATGGCTCGTGCCGTCTGTATATTTTTGCGGCAAGGGACTTGTTGCAGATATGTTCAAGAAAGTGAGCGTTGACAGCTTTCGTGAGTTTATAGAAAAATTCGGAATCGATGAAAACAGCGATTGTGACGGCTTTTCAGACGAACAGCAGGCTGAAATAGAAGCTGAAAATCCGCTGAACAGCGATATCTTCGCCTCAATTCAATTCGGCGGCAGAAAAAGCGACATGGAGTTTTCAAGCTCCGACTGCTGGAATCCGCTTTTCCCCGACAGCGGTGATGCGGCGGAAGCTCTGCTCGACAGATACGGGCTCGATAAATCTTTTTGCTGGCTTGCAGTGAGGATGAGTATCCCGTGGCGCGGCAGAAAACCGAAGAAATCAGATTCCCTGACCCTGCAACTTCGCGCGGAAAAGATACCCGTCCCGGGAGCGCATTTCAAGGCGAATCGCCCCGGCGACAAGACAGAATTTATAAATCCCGTGACCGGAAAAAAGCATACGCTGACGGTTACGGCTGTCGAACAGCAGAAGTTTTCAAAGCTGCTGCATATCGGCGGAAAAGAACCGCCGCTGTGTACAATAATAAATTATGATATCTCGCCGGAAATTCCGATGGATGAGATATCCGTAAATGACCGTTCAAAGCCGGAAAAACCGCGCGGGATTATCGCTCCATGCGGCAAAGCGGCGTCGGCAATAGGCATTATCGGCGGCGCGGACGGACCGACCGTCATCGTCACATCATCGGCGAGCGGGCGAACTGCTTGCTCGTCACTGTATTATGAACCAGAATATGAGCCGGATTGGTGTATGGTGTTTTATAAGAAGCCGAAAGATGATATTGAATTTGAACTGATATAAAATCGCCGAATGTCAGGCGTTCATAAAGCAGTTTTAGCCCCGGCGGTAATGACTGTCGGGGCTTTTTGAATATATTGGAGCGTGCAATTAAGGTTCAATATTTGGACTCTGTCGCACAGTCTATTTTGGCTCCCCTGTAGGGGAGCTGGCTCGGCGTAAGCCGAGACTGAGGGGCTTGTTTTGCTGACGCTCAAAGTAATAAGTAAAAGTGAATAGTGAATAAGTGCGCTGTAGGAGCGAATATTATCCGCCCGCAAAATCTGCACAAATTTATTGACGCGCAACTTGTAGGGTGCGGCGACTCGACGCACCGTTGCCGCGCAAGCGGCACAATATGAAATTGTAGAATTTGCACTCTATCTTCGCGTCGCACTATAATCAAAAGATATATACTTCCCGCGCTTCGGCATTTTCTTTTTGTTTGAAAAAGAAAACGCCTGCAAAAGAAAAGCAAACGAGCCGTTCCCGCTCGACACCCGCAA
>OLSL01000948.1_pt1 | contig 29616 bp, 34 predicted proteins | sample 1672511 | NCBI WGS metagenome assembly OLSL01 (sample SAMEA3136694, study PRJEB25190) | human gut metagenome | biome: human gut; feature: human-associated habitat; material: faeces | place: Austria | collected 2013
GATATTAATGGACTACAATCAGACTCAACAAAGCTTATAAACTCTTCTGCTATAACCTTTCCTACATTTCCTTTTATAACATTTAAAAATACGTTTCTTGGTATTGAGTCTTTCTGTTCTTTATAAACCTTATAACTCTTAGAAACTCTTTCATAACTTCTTGGGGTTGCACGTACATCATCTTCATTTATTCTGTGTAAATACTCTGGGAATGTTGATATAAACTCTATAACCTTTTGTTCTATACCCGAATCCATTGCCCAATTTAGCCATTGATTATAATCAGGTTCCATGTTTAACCATACAAATCTATTTTCTTGTGCTGCATCCATATCAACAACTTGATAATCAAAATCTGAACCGTATTTGCTTGATGGGTTCATTGCAGCTAATATTTTTACATCATCATGTAGCTTATATCCATTTATTTCTCTATTTAAAATTAAATTCATTTTTTATTGAAGTAATAGTTCCTTTTGTATCTGTCATACATATAGGTAACCATAATGCTTCAACACCACAAATTTTATTGACATCAAACCTTCCATATAACCCCACAGCTTCACCATTTAACAGAAAAACACTGTATGTTATATAACCATTTAATTTAATATTTTCTGCAGTCATTATTGAACTCTTAGTTTGTTCAATATATTCCTCATAAATATATTGAACATTTTCGTTATTTTCGTTAAATACAGTAGATTGTTCAATAATATTTTTATTGCGGTCATAAATAGTTATTCCACTGCCTTCACGACCATATATAGGTTTTTTTATAATCTTATCTGCCGAACTAACATTGAGTATGCCTTCAAAACTTAGACCACTAAATGGAACATATTTTTTTATATAATTAGATTCTCTTTTTGAGTAAAAACAATATTTATCATTTAAATAATGCAACATTGCAGGAATTCGTTTATCCTGCATAATTAAGGCTTCTGGTGGATTAACTAAATAAATTTTCCCTTCATTATGAAGTTCAATCATTTTCATTCCTATAGGATATCCATCGTTAGATTTATCTTTTATTAATAATTCAGTTGGATATAATCTATATAGAATATTTATTTTTTGGTCAGTATTTTTTACATACACACCGTCATCAAATACTTCTAACTCAGATAACGGAATTAATATTGCATATACATTTTGTGGCTTATGTTCCATAAAATTATCATACAGATATTTTGTGTTATACCAGTCTTCTTTATAATTTGGGTCAGATGCAAATGCTATTACATCATCATTAGAACAAAGATTAATAAAAATTTCTGCTAATTGTTTATTAATTTCTTTTTCTTTTAATGATATTTCTTTCGACTTAAATCTAAAATTCCCATAAAAAGTTTCTGGTATAGCACATGGTGTATCTGAATTAATTTCTATTAATCGAAAATCACCATTCATATCTTTTACAAAATCCATTCTAGATAAATTGCTAATACAATCAAATTTAGAGCCAATAAAAGACAAGTTTCCAAACAAATCATTTACATGACGTACTGATTTAACAGTTTTATGCATAGCCCAAAATAAAACATTTGATATATCAAATAAATTTTCTTTTTCTTCTTTTGTAATATTTAATGGGGTTAAACTAGGATAACTATATCTCCAATCATCTTCTTTAATATAAGGTATTTTGTTTCTATCAATATTATCTATCCAACAACTAACTTGCACTACTTCTTCCTCCTGCACTTCCTATACCTGTTTTTCTTGTAGATATACTTGATTTGGTACCTATATTAGACACATTTTTATTTGGTGTTGTAATATTTTTAGCACTTTTGTTACTAATAGAAGATGAAGCCTTATCTTCTATTGGCTTACTATCTTTATTTGTACTACCATTTAAATTACTATCTCTACTGTAACTTCTACTATTATAGCTACCATTGCCTTCATTGTAGTTTCTATTATTATAGGTCCCACTATTCAACCAAGTTCCAACAATAGTACCTGCTAAGAAATCACTAAAACTACCACTATCATGATTTACAATAGTAATATCTTCTTTATCACTATCACGATATTGCTCTTGTGGCGGGTCTGCTCCACACCCTGTTAATAAAGATGAACTAATAACTAATGCACTAGAAAAAGCAATTACTTTTTTTAAAGTTTTGTTTTTAGACAACGTCAACTCACCTCATATCTTTTTATTTTAAGTATAAATTTAGGAAATAACCTCTGCATATTAAAAATCTATCTTTTATTATAAAAATAGCCATTTTTGTAAAATCAATAAAACGGTAATTACAAAAATGGCTTATTTTGACATATTTAATTTTTCTAATCTCTCTAAAGCTATATCATGATATACTTTAGTTTTTTCGAACCCCACAAAATTTCTATTATGCATTTTAGCTGCTACAGCAGTTGTACCACTTCCCATAAATGGGTCCAAAATTATAGCACCTTCAGGAACAATTTTTATTAAATCCTCCATTAATGGAGTTGGTTTTCCAGTGAGATGAAATTTATCGGTTTGTTTTACTGTATATTGATAACAACCATCAAAAGGACCTGCATGTAGATTTCTTTTACATTTTCCCTTAGTTGCCCAAACTACATATTCGCACTGATGACGAAAATATCCTTTATGTGGTGCTCTTGCACATCTTCCTTTATCCCATGCTATAATACCTCTCCAAATTAATTCACCAATTTGAACAGCATCTGTAGTAGATGGAAGCTGTCTCCAGTCTGTAAACATTAAAAAATAACCTCCATCTTTTAAAACTCTGTGGCATTCACTAATCCATAGATTACACCAATGAAGCCAAGAACGTGTATCTTTACTATCTCCTACAAAATCTGGTCTATGCACCATAGTATTTGAACCCTGTTCATATTTTTTACTTGGTGGTAAAGCTTTTTCGGAAGCTGTTCTACCACCACTACAATAAGGCGAATCTGTAATAACTGCATCTATAGAATTAGATGGTAATTGTCTAAGATACTCTAAGCTATCTCCTAATAAAATTTTGTTTAAAAAATCATTTAAATTGTTTGTCATTTTCTTATCTCCTTGTTCTATAAATTATTATGAATTATTTTAAAGTAAGTTAATTTATTTTTCTTTATTGGATCTGATAGTTGTTTTCTCTTTAGCATATTGAGCTAAATTATTTTTTAATTTAGTTGGAACTGGAATACCACAATTTGTAGCATTTTCTAATACGCTAAGACCTTCATTGGCAATATAAAATAAAATCGCGATATCTCGTGTTATTGTTCCTTGATTAAATACAATATCTGCCATATGTGCTACCATAATAATAATTACAATAACAGCCTTTTTAGCTAATCCTCGCCAACCTTTTCTGCTATCTAATTTTTTACTTGGATTTATCCATGCGGATAAAAGACCTGTTATATAATCTAATACCATTAGTAGCAAAATAGCTTCCCACAAGTTTGACCAACTGCCAAACAAATGATTACATATAGTTCCCACTGTAGCGAAACACGCTCCTAATTCTATCTCAGTTTTAACAGGAATTAATGTTTTAAAAAAATTTAATATATCAATTGTAAAATTATTCACTTTATCACCTACTTTAAAACATATTTTGATAAACTCCTATTAAGGAGTGATTTATTTGAATAATAAAAGATTAAAATTACCTAATGGTTTTGGTAGTATTACCAAAAAAAGTGGTCGACGTAGACGTCCCTATGAAATAAGAAAATTCATTGATGGACGTCAAAAGTTATAGGTTATGAAACAACCTATGAAAGTGCGTTAGCTTTTTTATGTGAATATAATAAAAATCCCTTACTTTTTTCTCCATCTGAAATTACTTTTGATGAACTATTCTGCTTGGTAAAAGCTTATTTATATCCACGTATTAAAGAACATACACAATCTAGCTATAATTGTGCTTATAAACATCTAAATCGTTTATACGATAAACAGTTTGCTAAAATTCGTATTGGTGATTTACAATCTGCAATACGTGATATACATGATAATGGTGCTGGATATAGTACACAAAAGAAAGCTAGACAAGTTCTACATCACATGTATAGCTATGCCGTAAAATACGAAATAATTCCACCAGAAAAAGATATTAGTCGATATGTTGATATAGACAAAGATAAAAAAGTTTATAAAAAAACAATCTTTAATACTAGACAAATTTATAAACTTTTTAGAGCATCTAATAACAGATATGCCAAAATGATATTAATGCATATGATGTTAGGAACTCGCCCCAGTGAATTTCTAGCCATAGAAAAAACTGATGTAAAACTTAGACAACGTTATTTAATAATTCGAGAAAGCAAAACAGAGGCTGGTAGAAATAGAATTATTCCATTGCATAAACAAACGTTACCTTTTTGGTTAGAATTTTTAGCAGAAAATAATAAATTTATAGCTTGTGATGAACATGGCATACATTTGAATTACAGCAGATTTAGAACAAAATTTGATAAAACACTAATTGAATTAAATATTAAATATCACACACCTCATGAGTGTCGACATACTTTAGCTAGTTTATTGAATAATGTCGGTGCTAATATAACAGCAAGCAAACGTATTTTAGGTCATGCCAGCAATGACATAACCGAAAAACACTATACACATAAGGACCTGCATCAGTTAAAAAAAGCTATGGATTTAATAGTTTTTAAATATTAAATTTTGGCACTAATACGACGTTAATGTTAATCTATATAAATTGCTATATTCCTTTATTTTCTAAGGTGGAACATGGCACAAATAAGGTAATATAATTTTTGACATAATAAAAGCACCCTCTAAGCCTTATTATTATTAGCTTCTTGGGTGCTTTTTGCTTTTTCTGCTAACACTTTCTTTTCTGTTTCTATAAGTTCTTTTCGTTTGTAATCTGGACACTTTGAATTAGTGCAAAAGCCTTCTGTATCAAGTTTTCTTCCGCAAAATGTACAAAATTTAAGCATTTGTCAATTCCTCCAATTTTTTTGCATATTCATCTAATATATTTTGTCTTTCCTGTTGCAATTCACGAACATATTCATCATCATTGTTATTTTTGGCAATCTGTATTGCCTCATCAATTGCTTTAACCTTAGCTTCATATTCTGCTTTAAGAGCATTTGCTTGCTCCTCTAATGTAATAACTCTAGCAGGTGCAGAAATAGGTTTTCCAGTAATACTATCCCTTATATATCCTGTATCATTATCACCATCGCCACAATTACCAGTATAGTAATTCCAATCTTCATCAGATACTTCAATATATCCTTCATTTTTCAATTTTTCTACACCTCCCCAATCATCAGCTAAAATCAAAGGAACAGCAGATATTTTTTTACCTTCTTCATCAAATTTTATTAAATACATAAAATCAACCTTTCTTCTATAAATCTTCATTTTTTACATCAGATATATTTATAAACTCATTTTTTCAACTCCTTTAACAATGGGGATATGGTTATAATGGCGATACAATACGTTTTCCTATTTCATTTCCTAAAAAAGTATTCATATGTTTAGTAACACCTAATTCTGGTGGGCAAGGAGTGCCACATTCAGAGCAATTAACTAATGCTGGTTTTTATTTATTATCTGGTACTCAAAATCATGCATATTATTTTGTGTTAGGTAATTAAACTCCTATTGCAATATACCAGCCATTTATTTTAGTTGGTGTACCAGCATTAGTATCTGTAGTATGCCAATATGTTAGATTATTTAAATCAGTACTATCACGCTCTAATGCTGATGTGCTTGTTATAGCAAAAACTTTAATTGTAAAAGAGATAGGATACATTATATTGCCACCATTTTTAGGATAAGTTCCCCATTGTTTATTTTCCAATAGCCATAAAGAAATGATTAGACGATAAGTCACCATGTGAAAATCCTTTTATATTTAAGTTATATACAGCCCAATTTGTTGCGCTTAAATGGTCATTGCTTAAATTTATAGGCTGATGTAACGCACAAAAACAAGATTCTGTAAATTGTATAGGAAATACACAAGTTCTATTTGTAAATGTTCCCCATTGTAGAATTAGACCATTACTAAATTTAACCCAACCATTTTGTGTTAAGCTACCACCAACAATACCACCAAGTGTACCATCATTTTTAAATTGATTAATGAGGTTTCGGACAAAGGCGGTAGTGGCGATTTTTGTGCTATTATCAGAAGTGCCTTGCGTTGGTGCTGTCGGGCTTCCCGTTAATGCAGGGCTTGCTTTTGGTGCTAATGTAGACAGGTCTATACTGCACTGAGACAATGTGCCACCGTTCATGTAAATCGGTCTGTTCGCACTGCCGACAGTGCTTCCGCTCGCTGCCGGTGAACCTGCATTTAAATAAATAGGTTTTACACCACTACCCACTGTTGCAGTACCTAATTTACTTGCAGTATCCGCATTGCCTTTAAAACCACCACTAGCAGTAACACTACCTTTAGTTTTTATATTACCATTCCTATGATTAATAGCTACAGTAATAGGTGTACCACTAGAACATAAATCTCTAAATCCAGTGCTGTACCAACTACCAATTAGAAGATTAACTTTATTTTGACTTATAGCAGCATTTTCATCCACGTCTCCACCACCATATTTTATATGCGCAGATGTTCCACCAGTCAAAACTAAATTATTCGCAGTTGTAGCATTAGCAACGTTATTAACTGTTACTGTACTTGTAGAACCGTTACCTTTGGTTACTGTAAGCGTGGCATTGCTTCCCGTAACTCCTTTTATATAAGTTGTATCTATCTGTTGTCCACGACTGTCCTGCGTTGCTTTAGTGGCACTTGTCGCACTGGAAGCAGAAGGAACTACTTTCCACGTTCCATCTCCTGCTAAAAAATGGCTTGCATTGCCGTCTCGCTTTGGAGCTAAACCGTTTGCAGTGGTGGATACAACAGCCGTGCTTGCTTTTGCGTTCCATGTGTTTTTTTCAGTATCAGAAACAAAACGATGCGTCGCGTCTTGAGTAATCATGGTCGCCGGATGATTAGAAGGGTGTACATAGTTGTTTGCACCTGTTGCAATACCATCTAATTTTTTCTTTAGCTCCGGAGTCATATACCCTTTTAAACTGTCCGTAACTACACGCCAGTCTTGTGCATTTACTACGTTTTGCAATGTATCAAGCCATTGCTTTAATAATTTATCATTAGATAAAATTACACTAAAAATCAAATTCATTGTAGAATAAAGCACTGGGTCCTTTGAAATAAGTTGCGGAATTTCTAAAAAGAAATCATTACTACTAGATATTGATTCATCTGGTCTTTTAAATCCATTTATCTCACTTGGCATTAATAACCCAAATTCTTTTTTTAATTCTTCACTATTCATCTAATCACCTCAAAACTCTACAGTCCATTTAAATATTGCTCCACTTTCAGCATCTACACCTTTACTTGTTAAGAGTCGCATTTTAGCAGCAGTTTGTTCTTCTTCATCTATCAAAGCTACTTCATTTATTGCACCAGTATACTCACCAGCTTCAATTTCTGCTTCAAAACAAACAGAAGTTTCAACCGGATAAGTTACAGAAGTAATATCTTTAGTTAAAACAACATTATTAAGTGAACCATTGTCTGTTGGTGGTGCAGGATTTCCTTGCTCGTCTGTTTCCCCTGCTATACCAAAAGCCATTTTTACAATTTTACTTATTCTCCCTGTTGTTCCTATAGCTTGTGCAAATGCAGTTCTATAATCTGTAGTCGTTTTTTTATTGCTTTTTAAAAATGTATCTTGGTCAAATTCACTTTGTACACCTACTCCATTAACAGTTAAAGTATGTGTTGTATTTACATTACTCATAATATTTCTTTGCTCCCTTCATCTATAATTCCATGTTTTGTACTATAAAAAACACATATATTTTCCATTTGTTTATCTATTTCATAAGCACCACTTAAAATATGGCTACCATCTAAACAAAAAGAACCGTCCCAGCAGTTTTTTGTATTTGCTGTACGGTTCTGTATAACATTATTTTTATTTATGTTAGAAACTTGATATTTTTTATAAATTTTTTGTTTATTATTTATTTTATTTTCTGTTTTATTACTATAACTAATAACTTGTTTACATTTAGAATTTATCTGCTCTTTATTTTCAATTTTATAATTAATATTTATATATAAAACAGGCATTAATAGATTTTTTATACTTAATAAATGTGTTTGTCTCTCTCGATATAATGCATCTGGTTTTATACCACTAAAATCTATTATATTATTAAAATTCCAAATACCATCCCAATAAACTTTCTCTGCTGTTCCTAAGTTCCAAAAATTATGTGTACTATTAATATATTGATTTATTTTCATGTTTTGGTAGATATCTTGTTTTAATAAAATTTTTAATACTGTATAAAATGCTAAATGAGCTGGTTTGTATAAATTTACTGTTTCTAATAATTCTTTCCAATTTATTTTATCATCAGCACTTACGCATACTTCAAAATAATATTCACTATTGTGTGGCACAATATATCCTGTTTTATTTTCACAAAACATATTTATTAAATTATTCATAAATTTTTCTGTTACAGCATTAGCACCTTGAAACTTTAATAATATTTGATTTCTTCTTTCATCATAAGTAGCATTTGGTTTTACAGATATATTTAAAACTCTCTCCCAATCAGCCAACCTCCATGTTGCTGTTTCAATAAAGATTTGATTTTTTAAATCTTTAAGTGAAGAAGAACTTCCTTCTTTAGGAGAGGTGGTATTAGATGTATATTCTACGTAAAAAACCAGTATACACATTAAGATATTTACCTGATTTCTTATCGAAAGATGATGTCTTTAAAAATACTGCACTTATTTGTGATAAACAGCATGAAAAACTAAGAGTAGATCTTAAAGGGATATTTTGTGTACCGCCATTTATTGTCAAATCTGTATAATCTTTTATACCACTACACTCTAAAAGTAACTTACCAACTAATGCATAAGATACATAACCTTTTTCAAAACCAATACTTTTAAAATATTCATTTAGTTTAGATTTAAATTCTTCTTCATTTTTTGAACCATCTATTTTAGCTTTTATATTTATGGTTACTATAGTGGCAGTAGTTACCGTCAAGGTAGCTTCAAAGCTACAATTATCTAGTATATGTTCTTTTACTTTTTGTATTAATGCTTCATCAGCTACTCCTAAATTTGAATCAATTATAACAACTTTTACAGTTCCTGGACCATCCCATACAGGTATACACCTAGCACTCCCAACTCCTTCCACCTCTCTAGCCCAATATTCATAATGATTTTTATTACCGCTAGTGATTATATTTTGAACTTTAAAATAATAACGTTTTCGTAATTCATCATCAGTTTCTTCATCGTATCCACCAGTAGTTGGTGTTTTATTTGTTACAGAATTTATCCCTACTATAGACATTGGTATAACCGTTATTGTTTCTGCATCAACATTTCCATTTTTACCTTCCGTGACAGCTTCAATTTTTATATCTGCTGTATTTTTTACATCTATATCAGTTAAAGATTTAAATTGAATTCCACTTTCAGTAGAAAATAAACTTCCTTCATAAATATGACCATTTCCTATAACTGTTAATACGCCTGTAGCTTTAGTAGCTACTTTTCTAATTACACCAAATTCTTTTGTTTTTTTTGTTAAGTGTTCGCCCCAAGATGTTTCAACAAAACCCATTTTATCTACTTGTTCAATTTCTACTTCAGTTTTAGCAACTTCTATACTATTAGCAGAAAGTGAATCATACTGAAAAGTACCTTCTACTAAAGCTGTTTTAGTTTTAGAATCAGCTAACATTTCTTTTAATATTTCTTCTTGTGTTCTAGCTTTATACATCTATATTCACATCTCCATAAATAGTTGTTAAATCAACATAACATTTTAATTTTTCCTTCTCTCTGTTAAACGTAATTGAATTTATAGATTTTATATAGGGATTAACCATTAAACATTCAATTATAATTCTTTTTAATTCAGATATTCGTTCCTCGTATGTCATTACTTTTCCGATAAACTCTTTTAAATCTATTCCATATTGACTTGAATATGCTAAATAACCATACCTATGTGTTTTTAAAGCTTTATATATCCAAACTTTTATAGCTTCATTACCATGAACAATAACATGATTTCCTGCATCATCATAAATAAATTTATCTGTATCAAAATTCCATGCATATTCAATAAATAAAGGTAAGTTACTTATAGAATTATTTTGTATAGTATTTCCTATAAAAGGAAAAGTATCACTCATAATTTCACCAACTTATCTGTAATAATAAAAAGCTGATTACCTTCTAATGGGAAAATACTTACAAGATCTCCAGCTTTTAATGTATCTGTATAAATTATATCGTTTGTATAATCATTATTTATGTCATGGTTATGACTTTGATATTCAGCATATCCACTACCACCGCCACGATTTTGTGTAGCACTTACTAAATGTCCTTGTGCTTCTCTTCTATATCCTGCTAATAAATAATGAGATATATATACTTCTTTTTTAGTTAGTACTATATTATTGTATTTAATTTCTATATTTGGTGGTGGCTTTAATACAACACCTATCAGATTTGTTGTCGGAATATTATTTCTAAAAATATTATATATTTCGTCTACCAATTTTCCCATAGATTGATCAACGCTAGGTATTGGATTTCCCATTTTTACTCCTTCTTATTTTCTTTCTGAGCTTTTTCTTCATTCATGATGTTTTCAAATTCTAAGTCAATACGCATTGTATGTTGGTCCCTAGAAAATGTATGTACATCAGATTTAATATAAAATTTACCTCTCAAATACTCATCCTTAACTTCTACAGAATAAGATGATATCAATTTATAATCTCCTAAGCATTCAATCAAACCACTCTGTTCAGGTTTCTTTATCATAGAACTAGCAAATAAATTAGTATCTTTATTCGGATCGGTTTTATATACATCTTGTATCATAGAATATTTATTTATAAGGTCTTCATCTCGAATATAATTAATAACATTACCTTGCTCATCAGTAACCATTATCTGGTTAATCATATTCTCAATGCTTTCTTTATAAATACTATTTATCATATTTTTTGTAGAATCTAATACTACATCTTCAATTAATGTGCCTTTTAAAATCACATCTAAAGCGTCTTTATTCATTATTGGATGATATTTTTCTTTAGTAATTTTACTGGCTTCTGTATAAGCCATCATTATTATTTGATATCCAGTTTTTCTTTCAGCAATAAAATTTATATTTGTATTAGTCTTAGCAAGATTACCCACTTTTATACCTAATTCCCTACATATAGAAGCAGTTACATCTTCTGCTGTAATGTTTGTAAATTTACGTGTCGTTCTGGATTTATTTAAAATAAATAAATTATCATATGCCGTAATTACAACTCTAGATTCTTTTTTATTATCTTCACTATATCCTAATATTGTTTCTCCATTATTAATATTTATTATTGGTAAATTAGGATCTCTTGTGTCTTTTAAATATTCAAAAACTAATTTTCTACCAGCCTGAATTCTTGAGCCACTCCATGTTATTTTACCTATAAATCTTGAAATATCTTGTCCTTTATGAAATATTTTCATCTTTTATAAGTCCTTCAAATTTAACTTTCTAATATTATTTATAGCGAAATCTGTCAAATTATTTGATTCTACAATATTTCTCCAATGTCTATAATCTCCATAAGCTTTTTTTGATGCATCTAATATATCATTAACATCATCTAATATTGTTACTGTATCTGGGGTATTTTTAATCGATGCTCTTTCTTTTAATCCAGTAACATTGTTTATTTCTTTATCATTATTAGCCATTGGCGTATTAAGGTCCTTATATTCAATAAATTCCATAGAATAATATATATCTTTAGTACCGTCTTTTTCTTTAATATTAAAAGATTTCAAACCCATCATCTTATTAATAGGACTATCTGTTATAATCACTCGTATAGGTTTTTTACTTTCTTTCCATTTTTTAAATAATTCTACATATTCAACTGGTTCTTTTAAGTCATCGGTAACTATAAACGGATATTCATGTTTAGGACTAGGAAAAAACGAAGAAAACGTTAATCTTTCTAATATAGGGTTACCAAATAGCATTACTTCACCAGTATCAATAATATTTACAATTTTATTATCTTGTGAACTTTTATTATTATATTCAATAGGAGTAACTGGCAATATAACTTTTTCATCATCCAAAGATAAAATATATTGTCTTCGACCTTTAATTGAACCACCTAAGGCAAAAGAAAGTATATTTATTAAACTATATGTTTTATTCATAAAACTATCTAAGCTCATTAACATATACCTCCATATCCACTACTTGCTTGCATAAATTTTTTGGTTAATTCATCTGCAATTTTTTCAATATCAGCTTCTTCTCTAATTATAAAATTATTACCACTAATCGTTATATTAGGTAAAGAATTAGTATTGTTAGATAATTCTTTTCTTATTAAACGTTCACTAGTTTGAGCAGGATATATTCTACTACCTGTAGGTAAATCTACAATTTCTCCGCCACGTTCATTTATTTCCGTTAAACCACCACTCCAAAACATCGTTCCAGTAGCATTATGTCCTAAATTAGATTCTAAACCTGTTATATTAGCTCCTTTTTCTCTAATTTCACTAATTTTATCCATAACACCTCTAGCTTTACTAGATATAGGAGACCATACATTTGCATCAAGCCAACTACTTACTCCACTAAATACACTTTTTATTCTATTTGAAGCACTGTTAAAAGCTTCACTAATAGCTTCACAAACAGAATATGCTTTACTAGATATAGGCTCAAATACATTTTGACTAAACCAATCACCAATGCCACTAAATATTTCTTGGATACTATTACTAACCTCTCCAAATTTAACAGCTATTTGTTCACCTAACCAATAAACACCTGAAACCACAGGTACTATCAACATATCTTTTATTCCGTTTCCTAATGCACTTACATAAGGAGATATTATATCTCCCATCATTGATACGCTACCAACAATAAAATTAATACAATCTATTCCGAAATTGCCAATAGGTGCTAACAAATTATTATATAATGTATTACCTACTTCCGTTATACTAGTAGTAACTTCATCTAATCCATTAATAATACTATCTCTAATATCGTTGATTAATTTTTCACCAATAATACTTCCACTAATACCACCTAAAACACCACCAATAATCGCACCTGCTCCAGTTCCTATACCTGGAATAATAGAACCAACTGTTCCACCTGCAATAGATCCTGCCTTAGCTCCTACATAACCGCCAGCTAAACTACTAGCAACACGTGCAGTTTCTAAACCTCTTTCTCCCTCTTTAGCATTATATATGCTATATGCTCCTAGAGGAATTCCAATACCTAATCCTAATTTACCTAGTTTTGCACTATATTTTTTACTACTTTCTAAACCTTTACTAAAAATACCTTTTAATCGTTCCCTCCAACTTAAAGGAGCAGGAGGTTTAGAAATAGGAGGCTGTGGTCTACTTGATGGTAATGGCTTACCATTTGGACCTAAAATAGTTGATGAATTATTATTAGGCTTTGATGCGGATGTTGTTTTCCCATTTACATAAACATTTTGAGCATTTATTACTAAATCTTTAGCAGATGCTATCTTATCTGTTCCTGTAGGCAATTTATCAGAAAGACCTTTTGACATATTAACTATATCTTTTATTTTGGTAATAGTTCCAACTGTAATACCATAAATTTTCTTTAATCCCCAAAATAAAGCTCCACCTGCTAAAACAGAACCAATTCCATCAAATGCTATAAATTTATTTGTTAAATCTACAATACCTTTTTTAGTTAAAGTAAATACATCATCTAATCCAAATCCATCTTTTAATCCATCTGTAGCTACTTTTACAATATCCGTCAGTTCTTGAACTAATCCTCTAAGTCCAGAATTAGCACTTCCAGACATTAAAGTGATTTGAAAATTTTCCCAAGCACCAGATAATTCTTCAATATCACCTTTTAAATTATCCAACATAGTAATTGCTACATCTTTAGCTGTAACCTTATTCATTTCATTAAACATTTTAGTTACACCTTCGGCACCTTCTCGCATTAAAATCATACCACCACGAATAGCGTCAGAACCAAACATATCATACAATGTAGCAAGTTGTTCTTCTTTTGTCATTCCTTTTAATCTATCTTGTAATAGACCTGCTATTTCTGCTAATGTTTTAACCTTACCTTGCTGGTCAAAAAAAGCACTAGTTCCTTTTTCTGTAATAAGATTTAATTTACTAAAAGCTTCGATTTGTGTTTTTGTTTTTGGTATTAAATTAGATAACATTGTTTTTAGTGAGGTACCTGCATCTGAGCCTTTTAAGCCATTTTGTGCAAACACAGCTAATGTAGTATTTGTATCCTCAAAGCTAACACCTGCACCAGAAGCAACAGCTGAACACATGGATAATGCATATCTTAATTCATGAACATCCGTAGCAGAAGCATTTGCAGCACCAGCTAAAATATTCGCAGCATGAGTTGCATCATTTACTTTAAATGCATTCATAGCAGTACTCATTGTTTCAGCTGATTCAGCTAAATCCAAACCACCTGCTGTAGCCAAATTAAGTGCTGCTTCAGATGCTTCGCCTAATACATCTTTTAATTGTACACCTGCTTTTATTAATTCAGTCATTCCCTTTGCAACTTCTGTATTTCCAAATACAGTATCTTGCCCAAGTTGCATAGCACGAGCTCTAACTTGAGACATTATTTCATCTCGTGTTTGTCCATCTACTCCATCTTTTGGGATTAAAGCTTTTATTGCAGATAATTGTGTATCAAAATCCATAGGGGTTTTTATAGTATCATAAACGGTATATCCAATCCCTGCCATACCAGCCATTTGTAAACTAGTTCCCATTAACATACCATCAGCAAAGTTATTCATTTTATTATTAAAATTAAATCCACTATTTGGCATATTAGTTTTTATATTTACATATGCTGTAAAAGCTTTATTTGATAAACTAGTTAATTCATTTTTAATTTTATTTGCTTGTGATGATGCTTTATTTTTTAATGATACTATTGCTGAATAATCTTTATTTTTAAATTGCTCTAATGTTGATTTTAAATTTTTTGCGGTTTGAGAGGCTTTGTCTTTTAATGATACTGTCGCCGAATAATCGCCTTTTATTTTATTTAAACTTTCTTTTAATTTTTCAGTAGACTTGGTAACTTTTAAAGACTCTCCAGCAATACCAGATAAAGCATATTGGGTTTTCTTAAGACCAGCAGTCATTTTATCTTTTAATTCTAATGTAGCACTTAAAATAAAATTATTCATTTAGTCATTCTCCTTTCAAACCCAATATGCTGGCTAATGATTTTATTATTACTTCTAATTTTTGCTGTTCGGATTCTTTTTCTTTTATCATTGCTGAATAAACAAAAAGTTTTTCCAAATAAGACAATGAAAAAAAATAATCTATTTTATGACCTTTGAGAACCAGATATGCACAAGTTGATGCCATCCAATCCTCTTCTATTAGTTTTTTAATTCATCATGTAATTTGAATTTTAAATCGTTTCCATATCCAGCACATGACATAATAGCTTTAGAAATAAACGCTATTTCTCCAGCTTTAAATATTTTATTAACAATATCTGTAGGTTCACTACATTCATATGCTTTTAACAAGGCGGAATCTTTTAATTTTGGTTCAACAAAACTTTCATAAATTAAATACTGATCACCGCCATCATCCATTTTAGTAGCTTCTGCCACTAATCCCATTGTTGGTTGTTTTACAGTAACCACACCAAAATTTGGAATTTCTATATCATATAATTTATTTTTTCTTTCTTGAATAGCTTCTTTATTCTTTATCAAATCCTGAATACTAACGATTTTTTTATTTTCCATAAAATTTTTCCTCCTAAATAAAAAAACATCTCTAAAGAGATGTTTTACTTATGCTGAAATTGTTTCAATAAATGTAGAATCTTCTGGGGTAAAACCGCCAGTATATTCTTTTTCAACTACTTTACCTTTTTCAAAACTCATTAATGTAATTTCATCAAACCATACATTTTCAATAGAAATGCGTTCTTTTTGCCCATCAACTGCATCTGGGTCTTCAATGAGACCAACAAAGCTAGCACGTGGATCTGTTCCATTTTTCCAAGCTTCAAGATATTTGTTTATATTTCTATTAATAACGTTTTTAAGAGTAAAACTTATATCTCCTTTCAAGGAAACAATTTTACTATCTACGCTATTACCATTAATAACTTCTTCTCGATTAGCTGTAACTTTAGCTTCAAATTTTACAATTTCAAAAAGAAGTTCTCCATCCCACCAAGCTTTACCATGAGAACCATTCCAACGTCTATTTCCACGATATTTATAAGCTTCTGAGTCTCTAGCAAAACGTTGCAATTCAAATTCATCATTTAGATCCACTTGTATACACAAGCAGTTTTTATTCTTAAATAATTCATTGGCATACCTTACAGCTTTTTCTTTTGTTTTAAATTTTCTTGGAGTTTTATACAGTCTTTGATATTTTCTTACTGATCCATTTCTATATAAATTGAATCTTATAACTGTATAAAATATCATTTCTTATTTTTTAAGCTCTTTAATATATCTTTTACTTGTATAAGTGAGCTTTGTTTCCTTTCCTTTAAATCTTTTAAAGTTTTTTCAGGTAAACTAGCCAAAATCTGACCATTTAAAATTTTATCCTCATTACGTTTTACAACACTATTGTAAAACTTTGTAAACTGAGCTCTAGCTATTCCAACTTCTTCACTTTTTAAACTACACAATTCAGTAATTCCGAAAAGTTTTACAGCTTCTTTAACTTCATCACAACTATATTGCCATTCTTTATAGATGTGATTTTTACGGACCTGCTCCATAGCTTCGCCCCATGCTTCTTCTGCAGTAGGTAAACTTTTTTCATTTACAAGTTCATCTAGATTTTTAGCTTCTTCAAAAATTTGATGAACAGTAGGGAAGAAATCTACCTTTCTAATAAGCTTCAACATTGCCACCTCTATTTGAGCTAAAGATAATTCTGTTAAAGATTTAGCATAAATAACTAATCCCAAGCTATCTACTTTACTATGTGGAAATAATGACAGATATGGTGTTAATAATTTTATTATTTCTGCTTGATGTAGTTTTGAATTCACTATTATCCACCCATTTGTTCTAATAAATCTAAAGCTTTTTGTGCCGTAGTCATTGCACTTGGCATATTATTTGAATTTTTAGATTTATTACTGTATTTATTGTCTATGATAATCTCATCCTCCCAACGTTTTTGATTTAGCCACGTTGCTGGATTGGGAATATATTGACCATTATCCTTGTTCCATTGCCTAGACTGTTTAGCAATTTCTATAGCATTTAACATTTTTTCTAACAAATCTTTAGTTGGTTTTATTTTTTTCCAGCTTTTTTCTGCTGCACCTTTACCAACCTTTTTAGGATATGAAGCCCAGAATATTGAAAAATACTCTTGTTGTTTATTTTCTGTTTTCGATTTTTCTTTAACCTGTTTTTCCTCTTTTATTTCATCTTCTTGTTCATTATTAGACTCTATAAAATCATTTCTTGATGCATATGCATTAGGCTTTAGTTTTTTTACATATATTTTGGCAGGTAATCCTCTACCTTGTTGTACTACATCTATAAGATTATGTTCTTTCAATTGATTTATTACATTGGTAATTGTTCGTTTAGATATATTCATAATCTCTGATAATTTATCTTGAGTATAAAAAATATATACTACTCCATCATTATCCAACCAATTATTTTTAATAGATAATGTTAGTCTATTTTTTAAAATAGCATATGCCATTTTAGAGTCATTTGATAATTCTTTATAATAAGGATTAGTAAAAAATGCTACTGGTACTTGATAGTATCGTTCATTATCAATATCTGCTATTTTTATTCTATCCATAATATCCTCCACATTTAATGTTGCGGTGCTACTGACCGTTGTAGCACCCAGTGTTAAGATGATTGTCATTTCGGTCATTAATTATCAACATTAAATTTAGTTAAGCATCACCACCTTCAAAATTTTTCTTATTTAATCCGTATTTCTTCATAAACATATTCTTATCTTTATCAGATATTTTTAACGGTTCAAGATGATATTTTTTATTAAATTGATATTGCGACATTTTATGACATTCATCGTGATGAACAGCACATAACGGAAGTACCGCCATACCAACTTGATAAATACTATCTCTATTTCTGCCCATGCCAATACGTTCAACATGATGTAATTGAGCATGATTGCCACATACACAACATTTTTTATTTATTAAACAAGCATATATATATTTCTCTATATCATCATTCAATAAATATAATGGCTCACCAGAGTAAATTTCATTTTCAATCATGAAGTTTATTAATAAACTAATAAATTCTCTAGCAGTTGTCATATCGCAATCTCTAAAAGAAATGATATGTTTTCCTACTGATTGAATTTGCATATTAAATTGTATTTTCATGAGTGCTTTTGTATTTTCCTCTGTATCTCCAATCCATTCAGCTATATACTTAAGCAAAACATATATTTTTCGCATTTGTTTAGCCGATATTTTACGACCATCTGAAAACCCAATAAGCACATTCTTATACTTTCTAAACAAAGCTCTATTAATATTTGGAATATCCGCAATAATTATTGCCTTTCCATTTTCATTAAACTCTTGTATAACTCCTTGAGCTATTTCCATTAAAAAACATATACCTCCGCACCTGTCTGTCTTTGAATAGTATCTTTAAATAGAGCAGTATCACTATTATTATCACTGAGATGCAATAAATATATTTGTTGAACCTTATTTAAATCATTTTCCGATAAAAACTCTTTAACTGTATCTAAACTCATATGGGAAGATATTATTCTATTAGCTAATTTTCCATTAACTACATCATTAAATGTATTATTCCTAATAATATTTCTATCATAATTAGCTTCTATCATAATATGAGTAAGATTACTAAATTTATATTTAGCATAAGCTGTATCTGTTATATAAACCAACTTATTATCTTTATTCATAATTTGATATCCATAACACTCGACATCATGTTTTAATGGGAATGGCACTATTTCAAATGTGCCAATTTTAAGATTTATGAATGGCTTAATTATCTTTATTGGATAAATTTCTGCTACATCTTTTGGTCCAAAAATAGGCACACCTCTTTTATTTAAATCTTTTATAGATTTAGCATGGTCTCCATGTCTATGCGTAACAAAACACCCACTAATGTTACTTATATTAAAATTAGTACCTATTTGAATTTGTTTAAATGGAATTCCTGCATCCAGTAGTAGCGAAGTTTTATCATCACTTATTAAATAACAATTACCACTACTACCAGAAGCAATTACTTGTATATTCATTAAAATGTTGGTTCATCAAACAATGTTTCATTTTTTTGAACCACTGTTTCTTCTTTTATATTAGATGTATTGGGTGTTACTACTTCAGCTTCAACAGGAGTAGCCTCTTTTAAAACATTATATTCATTCTTATTTTCTTCTTGCTCTAATTGTGATGTGCTTTCTACCATATAATCCATATCAGTTGTTTCTGTGATGTCTTTTTCTTTTTGAACATCATTTTCTGCAACTTTTATACTCAATTCCTGTTGACGATGTTTTCTATATTCTAAATCAATTCTTCTAGGATCTAGTGGTATATGTTTTTGACCATACACTTCTCTTATTAGTGTTTTTCTACACATTTCTTCATACCAGCCGTCTTCAGATACTTTTTTACCACTTTTTTTATCAGTTACTTCACCGCCCCAAAAATTAGCACTAGCAAATTTAGGTTTTCTCTTATCAATATCTTTTTTAGGCATCATTATTAATTTATTTTTTGTCTTATCACTATATTCAATATATCCAAAACCACCAATTACTTCACCTCTATCAAATGGATTAGAAATTGTAAACTCATAACTTTCAAAGTTCTGGCTTATACCTTTTTTTATTGGTATAAAATTATCATTGCTATATACTAAATCAATTATTACATTTAATGGTTTATCAAGAGCATAATTTTCAGCCATGTATTTTATGCCGTTATAGCCTTCTATTAAAGCTATTTCATATTTATTAGTCCTATTATTTTTAAAAGGAATAGGATGTAAATGATTTGGTATATTCATATCCAGTCCAACTCTTGCATAGTAGATAATATCCACTGCTAAGCTTTCCCAATCAACATTATTCCATGTATAAGCTAGGTTATTATTATATTTAGGATCTTTATTACTAAGATTTCGTCTTAATCTATCTTCTTCAGCTTTTTTTAGAGCTTTATCAATACCTAAATAGTAGCCTTGTATTAACTGTTTTTGATAATATGATGTTTCCAAGTCAAGATGCATATTACTACTTAATTCTTTAAGTACTTTATTTGCAAATCTTTCACTAATAGTTAATTCATTCTTTTTACCTTGAAGTGCATTTGTGTCTGTCATAGTTAATTACTCCTGTTCAATTCTAAATTCTTTATCTTCTGCAGATACTATTAAATTAATTTGCTGAGACGATATCTTATTTATATTACTAATACTTTCTGCCCTATCAACAATTACAGGGAGTTTTAAATTATAAAAATTACTTAGTACATCTATAATCTCTAAATTAGCATTTACTTGTGAAGCAGTATTTGCTGATTTATATTCAACCCATTGACCAGCTTTATTCTTAATTAGCGGTTCACAAATTTCTTTAAATCCGCCATTTACTTGTTCTTTGAATAAAGCAAATTTAATTGTTTTGAAATTTTTATTTATATTATCTGTAATCATACGAGCTTTAGTTTTTGAAAACTCATCACACAAATAAATTCCTCTATCTATATATTCAAGTTCACGAGCTTTATCTTTTCGCTCATCAGTTAATTCATTTATACGACTTCTAGTTTTCTCATCTACATTAATTTTTATTAACTGTTCTTTTAAATCTTGTAGTTTCTTATCAAGTTCGTAAATCTCTTTATCAATGGATTGTAAAGCTTCATTTGTATCAATGTTTTCTTTATCATGATTTAATCGTTCAATCCTATTTTTAATACTTTCTGCTATAGTTGTTTCTTCAAAAGGTTTAGGTTTTAAAACACTATCTTTTGCTAAATTAATCTTATTATTTATATCGGAAATCTCTGTATCTATAGCATCTAATTTGTTAGAGTATTCTGTTTTTTGTTTATTTAACCCATCAATTATTGCCTTACTAAACTGTTGCCCTTCTTTATTTATTTTTTCTTTAGCTATTGAATTGGCTTTATTATGTTCTTCTCTTCTCTTTTCAAACTCTATTTTTAAATGTTCAATTTTATCTAAAGGCAATTTTTGACCACATAGACTACAAAGCTCGCTGTTTTCATCCCATTTTTCATTAAATGTATTAGCTTTAACTTTATCATATTCATCTAATAATCGTTGACGATTACTAATACATTCATTAATTTTAAGTTCAAGAGAGTATATATTATTTCTATATTCCATAGATGTTTGTACTAATTCTGCTTTTTTATTATTAAGAGCATTTATTGCTTTATATATTTCTTCATTATCTTTATTATTATTTTCTATATAGTTTGCCTTACTTTCTTGATAGTGATTTTCTAATACAGATATTTTTTTATCTATACTTAATTCAAGAGCTTTACTATCACTTAGTAAAATATCTAGTTCTTTTTGTTTAACCTCTCTTTCTGCCTCAATATTTTTAATAGAAATATTGATGGTGTCTTTTGTTGGTAAATCATTTTTTAATGATAGTTCTAATTCATCTATACGCTCTGGTATAGACTCTAATTTCTTGTTTATTTCACGACGTTGATTTACTGCTATTTTTTTGTACTCATCAATTAAATATTTATTGTTTGTTCCTGGAATAATTAAATATTCATTTAATGGCATTAAAGAAATATTTTTATTAATAATTGTTTCATCAGAAAGACCTTTATCGCATACCTCAAATAAAAGTTTCCTTTTATCTGTAGTAGATAATACTTCTGCAAAATATCCTACTAACATTAATACTTTTGTTTTATTAACATCACCGCCACAGATTTTTTCTAAAGTAGATATATATTCTTTTTCTTTTGCAGGAACACCATTTATATAATGGTCTGTAGTATGACCACTTAATTTTTCTGCTAATTCTCCTTTCTTTTGACGATATACCTCATAATAATCTTTAGATAATGATATTTGTTCTCCATTATCTAATTCAAATACACCATTTACAATATGATGCAAGTTATGAGTATCGCTTGTTTTAGGCGAAAAATCTTTTTCATTTGTTAGCGGTTGTCCTGTTAACAAATAACTAATAGAGTTTGCAATTGTTGTTTTCCCTATTCCATTTGCACCATAAATATTTGCACTTTTACCCTCAAAATTTATATTTAAGGATTTTATCCCTCTAAAATTCTGAAGATTTAATGATAATAATTTCATTCCTTATCTTCCACCTCATTTTATTAAACCAATATATATTTGTGGTTGCTACCCACATATATAAGCTATAAATTTTTATGGGCGGTTTAATCGAAACCCACCGCCAAGCGTTCGTGTCTATATTTTCTAGTGTGTACCATTCACCTCGCAATATATCTTATAAATTAAATGTCTTGGGCGGAGTATTTTAAATTACATATTATATTGCGAGGCAAGTGCTACACACCAGGTTATGTTATAATCATCTTATTAAGTTGTTACAAAATAAATTCTTTTTCTAATGATTTTTTTAAATCTTCTCCGTCAAGTGTCTGCTTGACGGCTTTTTTTTGAAATTCTTTATGTATCCATTCATATTGTTGCAATCCAACTAGAAGATTTACAACATCATTAATTTTATCTTTATTCATAGTATTACACCTCTGTTCATATATAATTAATTTAGATATGGTTAATACATATCACTCGCCCTACGACTACATTATTGAGATTTAAATTTTTATGGAGTGAATTATTTTTTGTCGCAGGGCTAGTGCTATATACTAGCCACTTTTTATAATTGCTTTATATATTTTTTGATTTTTTTATCATCTATATTTGTGGAGATAATAATTTCAATCATTTTTAAAACCTGCATCTGGTCTTTCCTTAGAGAAATTACCAAATCAGATGTTTTATCTTTTATAAAGTTATAAGCTCTAGGTGAGCCTATTACTTTATTTATTAAATCCTTAAAATAAGGCTTATCTGCCATAATTTTATGACCTTCTTGCAAGAAGGTATTTTCTTCTATAAAAGTTATTATCATTATTTTTCCTATCTTTTAATCGTATATGTTATAATTTTATTATTAATATTCTTTTGGAGGATAATGTTATGCTTGAAAAATTTTCCTAAAAAAAACAAATTGAAGAATTAGAGCAACATTTAAATATTATTAATTCTAATCTAAATGAACTCAATCAAATATCTCCAGACACAGATTTTAATAATATAAACTTATATAAACAATTAACTTTATATTATTTATCTACAAAAGAAATTGAGCCAAAAAATTTCATTAAAGATTATATTGAAACTATAAATAATGATTATATGTTAACATTCACAAATGAATTTTTTGACTCTCAAGCACATTCTCTATTAATAGAAACTCAATCATTATTAAATATTATTTGTCAATGTTTAGATTTACCAAAAGTTTATTTATCTCCAGAACTTATGTCTAATAAAGATAATTTATATTCTATAAATATTAAACCAGACATTCTGCTATCTAAAGCTCAAGCTATACTTTCTTCTGCTAAATTAGTATTGTGATTATTCTTTTTTATATAAATCACATACAGTAGTAGTTTTTTGTATAACATCTTTTACTAAAGAAAAAATAGTATCTATATCTGACAATATAACATTATTTTTTGATAACACTTCTACAATTTTTAAAGTTACATCTTTATGTTGAGCATTCATTTTATTTTTCTCCTTTATTTCTTTTATGGTCGGTATTTCTACCGACCATTTTTTATATTACTTGCATTTCATAATACTCATCATCAAGGACCTTATCATAATAAAACTCATCGTTTTCTTGAAGCATTTCATTTATTAATTTACCTTCAATTGGATCATCATATCTACAAAGATATTCGCCTTGTTTTATTACAGGATAATCTTCAAAATCTTTATTTCTAATTATTACTACATATCCTTTTTCTAAATAATTCAATGCTTCAGCTTTACTAAGTTTTATCATTTTCAAAATCCTTTCTTTGATTTAAGCAATTTTTCTTGTTTGTTCTATTCTTACCCCATCTTCTAACCCTTTGAGATAGCTTAACGTTGCTATTTGTATTAATTCTGTATTTCCGCTATTTCTAATAGCATTTATAATTTCCATAATTTCTAATTCTGTTTTATTTTTATTATTTCTCATTCTTGCTCACCTCATTTATTAAATTTGTGATTAACTACACTTACATAATACCACATTCTTAATAAAAGTCAATATGAATTTAATAAAATAATTTGATTTTTATTAAATTTGTGGTATTATCTAATAAAAGGAGTTGATAAAACATGACATTAAACGAACAATTAAAAAAAGTAAGAAAAGCCCTAAATTTAACACAAACCAAATTTGCAAAAGAAATCGGCTTAAGTCAAACTTCTCTAGGAATGATAGAAGTTGGTGATAGAAAAGTACAAGATAGACATATAAAAACCATATGCTCTCTATTTAATGTTAATGAAGACTGGTTTCGTACTGGTAAAGGTGAAATGTTCAATAAAAAAGATGATGACTTTTTAGCCCAAATGACTAAAAAATACAATCTTTCTCCGGTAGAAGCAAAAATCGCAGATTATTGTCTAAATTTATCATCTGAAGAACGTGCAGGCATCTTAAAACATATTTTAAATATTGCTAATATTATTCAGCATAATAATTCTATAAACAGTATAAATATACAAGATTGTAAACTTACTAAAGAAGAGAAATTAAAAATAATCAGTGAACAGTTAGATGCTGAAGAAAAAGGGAAAATGTCAAAAGTTTTCACTGGTACAAATGGGTGACAAAACAAGCAAAACATTAAAAAAGAGGCTATTTCCATAAGTTTGGAAGTAGCCTCTAACTTTGTTTTTAGGAACGCAAAATTTGCACTTTTAGGAACGCAAAATTTGCGTACTAATTAACTTGATATATAGTTAACTAGAGAATATATTATATATAACCCCTATATTCCCCTAAAAAAACAATAACAATTTTGATGATTAAAGCATATTTAAACCATAAACTTTGTTTAAAAAGGAAATACATACCATGTCTATTATTCTGAAATTCATTTTAATAGCCCTAAAATCGTTTTTAAGCGTATTTTTTATGTTTTAAGTATAATTTTATGTACTGTAAATAAAAAAACGCTTAGAACGGCTTTGTTTGTTCATTGAATATTTTTCTATAATGTCCTATACTTTAATTGTATTATTATACACAATATATTCTTTTAACAGGTGATAATATGGAAATCTTCGAACGACTAAAATACATAAGAAAAACTCTAAATTTGACACAAAAAATTTTTGCAAAAGAAATCAATTTAAATTACTCTTACTATAGTCAATTTAAAATAAATAGCTGATAAAACTATCCTTTACTATTATATAAATTATTAATATAATTATTTTGTATCCATACTGTTATTGGAGGTTTTCTATATGGAAAAAAGTAATATGATTAGTTTTGATGAAGAAAAAATTTTTACAGATGTAGCAACTTCACTTATCGAAAATGCCATAAAATCTGGATGGAATAAAATATGTAAATTTTTTAAAGATATAAATGCCAAAGAATCTATAGATTATGGCAATGCATATACAGAATATTTACAAAATATGTCTAATAAAGTTAGTAAAGTTAAAACATTAATTTATAGACATTCTCCTAAAAGTTTATATTCTTTTTATGAATGTATTGATGTCTTTTATGAAAATAAAATTATTAATACGAAAACTATTAATAACCTCTTTAAAATAAACAATAATTTAATTATTACTGGAACTGGTGGTATAGGAAAATCTATGTTACTAAAGCATTTATTTTTAAATACTATTACTAATACATATTATATACCAGTATTAATTGAATTAAGACAATTCAACCATTATGAGCAAAAAGATATATCATTATATAATGCTATTTATCAATGTTTATCCAATAACGGTTTCAATTTAAAGGAAGAATATTATTTATATAGTTTAGAACAAGGCGGATATGTCATTCTTTTAGATGGATTTGATGAAATACATCGAGAAAAAAAAGAAAAACTCAGCGAAGAAATAAAAACATTTACTGATAAGTTCAATAAAAATCGATATATTATAACATCACGTCCTGCTGATAACTTTATTGGATGGAATAATTTTTATGAAATGATATTATCTCACCTAACAAAAAAACAAGCACTTAGCCTAATTAATAAAATTGAATTTGATCCTATAGTAAAAGATATTTTCTATAAAGCCTTAAATGAGCACTTATTTAAAAAATATACATCATTCGCTTCTAACCCTTTATTACTAACTATTATGCTTTTAACTTTTAATAATCATGCATCTATTCCTGAAAAACTAAATGATTTTTATGAAGAAGCTTTTTCTACATTGTTTAATAGGCATGATGCAACTAAAAATTGTTATGTTAGGGATATTCGTTCTAATTTAGGATATGAAGATTTTAAAACTGTTTTTGCATATATATGTTTTAAATCTTATTTTTTAAGTGAATTTGAATTTTCTGATGCAAGATTAAAAGAATATATTCAAATGGCAAAAGAAAAATTCTCAAATCTTAATTTTACTGTAAATAATTTTCAAGAAGATCTTATTTCATCTGTGTGTATGTTCATAAAAGATGGATTAAATTATCGTTTCACTCATCGTTCATTTCAAGAATATTTTGCTGCTTGGTACACTTGTAAATTGACAGATGATATTCAAACTCAACTTATTACTTCTTGGATAACTGAATCAAATACAACTGTTATTACAGATAATTATATAAATATGTTATTTAATCTCCAACCAGATAAAACTAATGAAATTATTTTTTGTCCAGGCATAAAACTTATAAAAAAATTATATGATCAAAAAGGATTTTCAGCTAATCTACTTAGTTGTCTATTTGATAAAATATATATTTCTACAAAAACAATATCAGAAAATAAAAATATAATATCAATAACAATTAAAAATTTTTATTTATTCAATATTATAAATATAACATGTACATTAAATAACTATACTCGTTCTACTGATGATAAATTTAGATATATAGTAGATGATTTAGCAAAAAAAATTGTAAAAGAATGTGCATGTAAAGATTGCGACCAAATTGAAATTTCTTTTAAAGATATATTATCAATAATTAATGAAAAAGATTTATTACAAATCTTTAAAGGATTTAATAATCAGCTACAATTTTGTTTTGATATTTTAGATAAATATACTAATAAATCAATCTCAAAAAAAATAACGGTGTCTTCTATATTAGCTGAATTATAAAATTAACAATATATAGAAAATAAAATACATGACAATTAATAATAATATTTTATCTTTTATAAAATATTATTATTTAAATAACATACAAAATCAATGAAAAGAGGTTTCACTTTATGAAAATCAACTCATTAACTATTAATGGAATTGGAGGTATTAAGCATCTAGATTTAAAATTTAATGATAAATTAAATGTAATATGTGGTGCCAATGGAATAGGTAAATCTACCATATTAAATATAATAGCTGATGCTTTCAACGCAGGATATAATTCAAAATTAAAAAGAAATGCTTTATGTAATAATGGTGACTATCTTATTGATATATACATTAATAAGGAATGTCCTTCAAAAAAAATACAGGTATCTATAAAATATTTTGATCCAGAAAAATCAGATGGTTTCTATAAAGACCTTCCAATAGAAGACTTTTTATTTTTTAATATCAACCGTAACATTGATTATAATCAACTTGATTCAATTTCTAGAGACCCTAATAGATACAATGGATCTCTACCTTTTATGTCAATAAATGGTATACAAGCTAATGATATTAAAAATTGGTTTATAAATAGATATATGTTTATAGATAAAAATAATAGTTTAACACTAGAACAAGTAAAGAATTTTAGACTTGCTCAAAAAAGCTTTAGTGTTTTAGATAATACTATTAAATTCAATACTATTAAAGCAAATACATTTGATATTATGTTATCTACACCAAATGGTGATATTTATTTTGAATATTTATCCTCTGGATATAAAAGTTGTATTTATATCATTTTAGGTATTATAAAAGAAATAGAATATAGAAATAGTGAAAATCCTATTAATGTAAATAACTTTGATGGAATTATCGCTATTGATGAAATAGATTTACATTTACATCCTACATGGCAAGCAGGTCTTGTAGAAGCATTAAAAACAATTTTTCCTCGTGTACAATTTATATTGACTACACATAGTCCAAGTATTCTTCAAATTCTAGAAAAAGATGAAATTATTGCATTAGGGCACGATAATAATAATGATATTTATGTTAAGAATTTAAAATTAGGTAAATATGGCTTACAGGGATGGACTCTAGAAGAAATACTACAGTACGTCATGGAAATGCCCTCAACAAGTTCTCAATTATATTTAAATACAATTAAAAATTTTGATAAAGCTATGAATGATGAAAACAAAGATGAAATTTTAAAACAATATAATCTATTAAAAGAAATGCTTCATCCAAACAATCCATTACTAAGCTTGCTATCCATTCAAGTAGCCGAATGGGAGGATTAATATATGATAAAATTAATACGTTCTAATCCTCCAGAAAAATTAACAGAAGAAGTACAAAAAAAATTAACAGAAGAATTTAAAAAAAATAAGAAAAAAAGAGTTTGGGATAAAGCATATATTAAAAATGCTCTTTTAAAGGAATGTAATGGTAAATGTATATATTGTGAATCACGTATAGGCTCTGGCTATAAAGAAATGCACGTAGATCATTTTCACTATAAAGATAAATATGTAGATGAAGTAGTTTCATGGAATAATTTAAATCCTTCATGTCCACATTGTAATAAGAACAAATCTACTCATGATACTTATGAAGATCCAATAATTAATCCTTTTGAAGATAACCCTCAAGATTATTTTTATATAAAAAATTGTAGATATTATAGTAAAAATAATAATCCTATATCAGATATTTTAGCTATAGAATCAGTAAAGCTTGTTATGAACAATTTAAAAAATGCAGTTAATAATCTTGATAATATAGAATATAGAGAAAATATGTGTCAAGCATCATTATTAGCTGGAATTGCTTTTTCTGTTACAGGGACGGCTGCATGCCACGGAATATCATATCCATTAACTAGTAAGTATAATATACCTCATGGTGAGGCATGTGGTATTACTCAAGATAAAGTATTATTATTAAATGATTACTTAATGCAGGAAGAAGAAAATACAAATATAGAAACAGCTTTTAAAATACTAGGAATAAATAAAAAGGATGATGCTTGTTTTATAGAAGCTACT
>OLSL01000950.1_pt1 | contig 29604 bp, 20 predicted proteins | sample 1672511 | NCBI WGS metagenome assembly OLSL01 (sample SAMEA3136694, study PRJEB25190) | human gut metagenome | biome: human gut; feature: human-associated habitat; material: faeces | place: Austria | collected 2013
TGAGAAGTGGGCTCCGCGAACTTCTCAAAACAAGGCAGGCACCCCGGCCCCGCCGGCAAATAGCGGACACTCCGCATGCAATCTATGCAAACAAACAGGTACGCTTAGCTACATTCGGTAAGCTCGAGAACGCTGTCCTTAACGATAAGCGCCGGCTCCAGAACGACCTCTTCGGCACGCCTGCCGCCCCTGCCGGCAAGACGCTTGGACATACAGCCAAAAGCATGCTCCGCGAGGACACCAGGATCCTGCTCAATCGCGGTCAGCGCCGGCTCAAATAGAACGTCGGCTGCCGAGTTGTCATAGCTTACGACCGAGATATCGCTTGGGATGCTCTTCCCCATCTCGTGCAGGCGCTTGAGCAGACCCAGCGCAATGTTATCCGAGCTTGCGAACACGGCGGTAGCGTCAGTTGCGAGCACCGCCTCCGAGGCCTCGTATGCGCTCGGAATGTAGTACTCGCTCTCAAACTCCAAACGCGCGTCAATAGGCAGCCCCACCTCGCGCAGCGCACGCTCGTAGCCGGCAAGACGTTTACGACCCGTATTGGAACGGCGCGCATTAACCAAGCAGGCAATGCGACGGTGGCCCTGCTTGATTAGATAGCGGGTGGCCATATAGCCGCCCATCTCGTGGTCGAACATCACCTTGTCGCACTCGAGTCCCTCAATGGCACGGTCGACCATTACCGCCGGGATGGGTAGATGGCTGACCTCTTCGCGCAGGGCGCGGTCGTCAGAGAACTCGTCGCCTACCACCAAAAAGACGCCATCGACGCCGCGCGTCACCAGCTGGCGCAGGAGCTCCAGATCGTCCTCGGCACTTCCACCCGAGCTGGTAATAAAGAGCGCATATCCGTCCTCGCGGCAGCGCTTTTCCAAGCTGCCGGCGAGCGAAGCAAAAAAGCGGCTCTCGATGTTAGGGACGATAAGGCCCAGTGTGCGCGACTCGCGCATGACCAGGCTACGCGCGATCTGGTTAGGAACATAATGGTTGCGCGCCGCGACCTCTTTGATGAGCTTGCGGTTTTCTTCCGAGATTCGACAGGGCCGGTTGTTAAGGACAAGCGAGACCGACGAGGGGGAAAGCCCCACCTCCTGGGCAATCTGCTTGAGAGTAACTTTGTTGCCCATCTCGCTCCTTCCGAGTATTCGCGCAATCTCTTGAAAGTATAGCGACCGTCCCTCTACCTTGATGATAAACACTTTACCAATCCGGTAGACGGCTGTTTTATCGCCGCGATTGGCGCAAAGCAACCTAACCCCTTTGCGCCATGTGATGCATTGGGGTCAGGTTACTTTGCACCAAATCCATCCGGGTGGGGTATATTGCATTCGATTAATGAAAACGACCACCATAAGGCGGATATTCGTATGCACGAGAATGACTTTTTTAACGAGGACCTGCTCTGCGCGCTCGCCGGTGTTACCGGCGAGGACAATGTGCTCATGAGCGAGCCCATGCGCGAGCACACCACGTTTAAGATCGGCGGCCCGGCCGATGTCTTTGTCACGCCCGATACCGAGCAGGGACTCGTCGCCACGCTTGACACCTGCTACCGCTGCGATCTGCCACTCACCATCGTGGGCAACGGCTCCGACCTGCTCGTCGGTGACAAGGGCATCCGCGGCGTCGTCGTAGCGCTGGGCGAAGGCCTCTCCAACATTACCATTGACGGCACGCATGTTACGGCAGCAGCCGGCGCCTTACTTTCCGATGTCGCCGCAGCTGCCGCCGAAGCCTGCCTTACCGGCATGGAGCCCCTCTCGGGCATCCCCGGCTCGGTCGGCGGCGCCTGCTATATGAACGCCGGTGCCTACGGCGCCTGCATGGCCGATGTTTTGGAGTCTGTGCGCGTCTATAAGCCCGCCCGCGTGCTCGACGACGGCACCCGCGGCAGCGGCAATATCATTGAGTTCGATGTCGACGAGCTTAACCTGGGCTATCGCAAGAGCCGCATCGCCGACGACGGCTTTATCGTGCTCTCTGCCACCTTTCACCTTGCCCCGGGCAACGCCGCGATGATCAAGGCCGACATGGACGACTACCGCCAACGCCGCGAGGACAAGCAGCCGCTCGACATGCCGAGCGCCGGTTCCACTTTCAAGCGCCCCGAGGGCCACTTTGCCGGCAAGCTCATCATGGATGCCGGTCTGCGCGGCCATGCTGTCGGCGGCGCGCAGGTGAGCGAAAAACACTGCGGCTTCATCGTCAACGCCAACCACGCCACCGCCGCCGACGTCGACGAACTCATCCGCGACATCCAAGCCAAAGTCAAAGAGCAGTTCGGCGTAGACCTACAACCCGAAGTCCACCGAGTAGGCGAATTCCTCTAAAAAGAAGGCCCCAAAAGGGTCCTTCGCCATATTTATTCAGATAAACCAGTCCGGTGTGTGACGCATTGGACCCGAGAGGTCCGTGGCTGCCCGAAAGGCATTAGGTTGATCGCGAGTTCCGCACGAGCCGGAGAGCACTTAACGTGCTCTCCGTGCGAGCAGGACTGTCCGAGCAGGCAACCTAATGCCTTTCGGGCAGCCACGGACCAACTTACTTCAAACCACCGTTACGACAGCGCGATACCGCCGAGCCAGCCCCAGCGCACGCCAGAGCCAGTGCCGTAGAACCCAATGAACGAGTCAAGCGACCTCGACGTGATGGCGCCCTCGTTGCTCATAACGATGCCGCCGCCAACATAGATGCCCACGTGTCCGTACAGCAGACCCGGCGTACCGGTGCCGCTGTGCGACGAGTCGGCCACGATCATGCCCACCTGCAGCGCCGAACGATTGGAGCTGTAGCACCAGGCGTTAAACATGTCGCACGCATTGCCGCCAAAGTAGCCCACGCCGGCGTTACGGAACACGTTGGTAACCCACGCCGCGCACCAATTCTGACCCGGCGAAGGCGTGGAGTAGCACGCGTTGACGACGGCCTGTTGCTTGCCCGAGCCGGCATTCTGCTGCGGAGTTCCGGGCGCATACGATCCGCCACCCGAGCTTGAACCACCCGAGTAGGAATTGTTCTTGTTTGCGGCAGCCGCGGCAGCGGCAGCCTTCTTGGCAGCTTCCTCGGCCTGAGCGGCAGCGAGAATCTCGGAATCGCGCTGGGCCATGAGCTCCTTAACATCGTCGGAGAGGCCGTTCAGAACCGTCTGGACCTCCTGCTGCTTGGCCTGCATGTCCTGCATCTGAGCCGTCTGCTGGTCCTTGAGCTTCTCCAAGTCGGCTTTTTGCGACTCGAGCTCGGACTTCTGTGTATCGAGCTCTTTCTGGATGGTCTGGATGTCCTCGATGGCGTCGCGGTCGCTCTTGTTGATCTTCTCGACGTAATGCGCGTTGGCGACGAGCTCCTCAAACGAGCCAGAGGCGAGCAGCAACGACAGAATATTGGTACCGCCCGACTTGTAGCTGGCGGCAACGCGATCGGAAAGGTCGTTACGCTTCTTCTTGAGCTCCGACTTCTTGGTGTCGATCTGCTCCTGGGTGTCGTCGATCTGACCCTGCACACCTTCGATATCGCTGAGAGTCTGGGCATTCTTGTTGGCGAGCGCCGCGTACTCATTGGCAATGCTGTCGAGCTGAGCCTGGACCTCGTCGAGCTGGGCCTGGGCGGCATTCAGTTTGTCGGTGGTTTCTTGGCTGGCCTCAGCCGCATGGGCGCGGGTGGGCAGGCCAAAAAGAACAGCCGCGGAAGCAGCGCCGAAAAGAGCCTTGAGGGCAGTGCGGCGCGAAAGCTCCTGCGTAAAAATGGAATCGTTGTTTGGTGACATATGTACTCCGTTACATGCTTATTTATATGTCGCTCAACTCAAACATATTAACGCACATCGCGCTTGTCCCAACTATTTCCACGAACGGCTGGAAAAGCATGGTCAGCTGCTCGCAAATACGTCCCACACCAAAGGTAAGAATTATGCAAATAACACCCTATGAGTACGTTAACATCATTCCTCTGGTTTTCCTGACCCGCGTGTTTTGGGCGCGCCCAGCTGCGCTATACTCCCCTCAAGAAGTGTTCCTGATTCGATAGGAGACTACATGTCCAAAGCACTCGACCCCAAAGACACCTGCGTCCTCGTTACCGGCGGCGCCGGCTTTATCGGCTCGCACACCGTCGTTCAGCTGCTCGAGGGTGGCTACCAGGTTGTCGTCGTCGATGACCTCTCCAACTCCAGCGCCGTTGCCATCGACCGCGTCAAGACCATCGTGGGCGACGAGGCCGCCAAGAACCTCACCTTCTACGAGGCCAACGTGCTCGACCGCGATGCGATGAACAAGATCTTCGATACCCACCAGATCGACCGCGTCATCCACTTCGCCGGCTTTAAGGCCGTTGGCGAGTCGGTGAGCAAGCCCGTCGAGTACTACCACAACAATATCGAGAACACCCTGGTGCTCATCGATGTCATGCGCAACCACGGTTGTAAGTCCATCATCTTCTCGAGCTCTTCGACCGTCTACGGCGATCCGGACAATCCGCCCGTCACCGAAGAGGACCCCAAGAAGCCCGCGACCAACCCCTATGGTTGGACCAAGTGGATGATTGAGCAGATCCTTATGGACGTCCACACCGCCGACCCCGAGTGGGACGTCGTGCTGCTCCGTTACTTCAATCCCATCGGTGCCCATCCGTCGGGCCTGATCGGCGAGGACCCCAAGGGCATCCCCAACAACCTGGTGCCCTACGTCGCCCAGGTCGCCGTCGGTAAGCTCGAGGCCGTTCAGGTCTTTGGCAACGACTACCCCACCCCCGACGGCACCGGCGTGCGCGACTACATCCACGTGTGCGACCTGGCATCTGGTCACGTTGCCGCCCTCAACTGGATGAACGGCAAGACCGGCGTCGAGATCTTTAACCTGGGCACCGGCACCGGCACCTCGGTACTCGAGGTCGTCGCCGCCTTCTCCAAGGCCTGCGGCAAGGAGCTGCCCTACGTGATTCGCGAGCGCCGTGCCGGCGATATCGCCGCCAACTGGTGCGATGCCTCCAAGGCCGAACGCATGATGGGCTGGAAGGCCCAGTACGACATCGCGGACATGTGCCGCGACAGCTGGAATTGGCAGAGCCATAACCCCAACGGCTTCGCCGACGCCGAGTAGATAAAACCTACATAGCGTTCTTGCCCCGGTCTCACGATGTGAGCCCGGGGCTTTTTCCATGGCGCGTAACCATTTACCGAAAATGGGCCAACTTTTTTATCTTGCCCGTACATGTTTAAACAACATGTTCTACAATAGATGTATCGAATCAGAACACCGGGGGCGGACTGCTCTTCCATCGGCAGGCTGACCCCACAACAAGAAGGTTGGTGAGCGCATTCATGGAGCGTGCAAGCGGTGTCCTCATGCCTGTCTCATCTCTGCCAGGACCATACGGAATCGGCGGCTTTGGCTGGAATGCCTACGACTTTGTCGATTTTCTTGCCTCGTGCAAACAACATTACTGGCAGATTCTGCCCCTTACGACGACGAGCTATGGCGACTCGCCCTATCAGTCGTTCTCGGCCCGTGCGGGCAACCCCAACTTCATTGACTTTGCCGAACTCATCGAGGCCGGCTATCTGGAGCAGTGCGATATCGACGGCGTGTACCTGGGCTCCGACCCCAGCAATGTCGACTATGGTGCCATCTTTGGTGGCCGTCGTCAGATTCTCGACCGCGCCGCCGAACGCTTTGCCGCCGACAAGCCGGCCGACTTCGACGGCTTTGTCCAAACCAACGAAGACTGGCTCATCCCCTACTGCGAGTTCATGACCGTCAAGGAGGAGTGCGGTCTCAAGGCATTTTGGGAGTGGCCCGAGGAGCTCCGTACCCGCGGTGAGGCTTCTGCCAAGGTCTGCGCCGCCCATCCCGCGCGCATGCTCTACCACCAGATGACGCAGTACTTCTTCGATCGTCAGTGGAGTCGCCTCAAGGCCTATGCCAACGAGCGCGACATCCTCATCATCGGCGACCTGCCCATCTATGTCTCGCGCGACTCCGTCGAGATGTGGGCCACGCCCGAGCTCTTTAAGATCGACGCCGCCGGCAATCCCGTAAGTGTCGCCGGCACGCCGCCCGACCAGTTCTCGGCCACCGGCCAGTACTGGGGAAATCCCATCTACGACTGGGACGCCATGGAAGCCGACGGTTTCTCCTGGTGGGAGGGCCGCATCCGCGCCGCCCTCGACATGTACGATATCATCCGCCTGGATCACTTCCGCGGCTTCGAGGCCTATTGGGAGGTGCCGTTCTCCTCACCCGATTCGTCCTACGGTTCGTGGACGCAGGGCCCCGGCCTCAAGTTCTTCAAGACGCTCGAGGAAAAGCTCGGCACGCTGCCCATCATCGCCGAAGACCTGGGCTTCCTCACCCCCGGCGTCATCGACATGCGCGACAACTCGGGCTTCCCCGGCATGAAGATCTTGCAGTTCGCCTTTGAGGGCACCAACTCGTACTACCTGCCGCACAACTACATTGCCAACACCGTCGCCTATGTGGGCACACACGACAACGAGACGGCGCGCGGTTGGTTTGAGGGAACGGCCACCCCGCGTCAGCGCGAGCAGACGGCCCTGTACACCCACCAGCAGGCAGGCGAGCCCATGGCCGATGCACTCAACCGCACCATCGCCGCCAGCGTGAGCGATACCTGTATCTACACCATGCAAGACCTGCTCAACCTGGGCAACGAGGCACGCATCAACACCCCCGCCACCCTGGGCGGCAACTGGACCTGGCGCATGCTCGATGGTGCCATCACCCGCGAGCTCGAGCACAAGCTCACCGACTGGACCGAGACCTACTTCCGCATCCCGTCGGAAGCCGAAATTGAGCTTCCCCAATAGGAGCCACCGCGTCCGACCCCACCCCACCGTGCGGACGCGACCGCTTTTCCCGCGCGAGGCCATTCCAATCCCTCGCGCGGGCTTCTTTTGTATTTCTGACATGTAATCAACCCATCACAGGAGGAAACATGCCCCGTATCAATCTCGCAGAACTCGCCGAGCAGTCCTTCGGAACTTCGCTCGAGCAGCTCGATGACCGTCGTATTTATAAGCTGCTGGTCAAGCTCGTGCAGGAGCACTCTGCTGCCTGTCCTCTCAACAACGGCAAGAAAAAGCTCTACTACATCTCTGCCGAGTTTTTGATCGGCAAGCTGCTCATCAACAATATGATCGACCTTGGCATCTATGACGAGGTTAAGGACCAGCTCACCGCCGCGGGCCACGACCTCAACAAGATCGAGGAGTTCGAGGTCGAGCCGTCGCTCGGCAACGGCGGCCTGGGCCGTCTGGCCGCATGCTTCTTGGATTCCATCGCCACGCTGGGCCTTACCGGCGACGGCGTGGGCCTCAACTACCATTACGGCCTGTTCCGCCAGCGCTTTGTCGACAACCAGCAGAAGGCCGTCCCCGACGAGTGGCTTGGCGAGCAAGACATCCTGATCGACGACGACCGCTCCTACACCGTCGAGTTCGGTGATTTTGCCGTTACTTCCAAGCTCGTCAACATCGATGTGCCCGGTTATGGCCAGCCCACCAAGAACCGCCTGCGCCTGTTCGACCTGGCAAGTGTCGACGACGGCCTGGTCCCCGGCAGCTCCATCGACTTCGACAAGACCGAGATCACCAAGAACCTCACCTTGTTCCTCTATCCGGATGATTCCGACGAGCAGGGCCGCCTGCTTCGCATCTACCAGGAATACTTCATGGTGAGCAACGCCGCCCAGCTCCTAATCGACGAGGCCATCGAGCGCGGCAGCAACTTGCACGACCTGGCCGACTACGCCGTAGTCCAGATCAATGACACGCACCCCACCATGGTCATCCCCGAGCTCATTCGCTTGCTCACCACCAAGCACGACATCGAGTTTGACGAGGCCGTGACCATCGTGCGCTCCATGGTCGCCTACACTAACCACACGATTCTTGCCGAGGCGCTCGAGAAGTGGCCGCTCACCAGCCTGCGGAAGGTCTCCCCTGCCATCGCCGACATTATCGTCAAGCTCGACGAGGTCGCCAAGGCCGAGCACGACGACCCGCGTGTCGCCATCATCGACGAGTACGACACCGTCCACATGGCCCACATGGACATCCACTTTGGCTTCTCCATCAACGGCGTCGCCGCACTCCACACCAAGATCCTGGAGGACACCGAGCTTCATCCGTTCTACGAGATCTACCCCGAGAAGTTCTCCAACAAGACCAACGGCATCACCTTCCGCCGCTGGATCCAGGGAGCCAACCCCGCGCTCGCCAACCTGCTCGACGATGTGATCGGCACCGACTGGCGCAGCACCGGCGATCTGAGCAAACTCGCCAAGTTCGCCGACGACAAAGATGTTCTTGAGCGCCTGGCTGCCACCAAGACCGAGGCCAAGGCCATCATGCGCCAGTTCATGGCGCTCGAGCAGGGTGTGACCATTCCCTCCAACGCCATCATCGATGTTCAGGTCAAGCGTATCCACGAGTACAAGCGCCAGCAGATGCTCGCGCTCTACATCATCTGGAAGTATCTCGACATCAAAAACGGCAATAAGCCTAAGCACCCCGTCACCATCATCTTTGGCGGCAAGGCAGCGCCTGCCTATACCATCGCTCAGGACATCATCCACCTAATCCTGACGCTGTCCCAGTGGATAGCCAACGACCCCGACGTGGCCCCCTACCTGCAGGTCGTCATGATCGAGAACTACAACGTCACCGCCGCCGAGCGCGTAATCCCCGCCGCCGACATCTCCGAGCAGATCAGTCTGGCCTCCAAGGAGGCGAGCGGCACTTCCAACATGAAGTTCATGCTCAACGGCGCCCTGACCCTGTGCACGCTCGACGGTGCCAACGTGGAGATTGCTGAGCTCGTGGGCGACGAGAACATCTATACCTTTGGCGCCTCGTCCAAACAGGTCGAGCAGCTCTACGCCGACGGCACCTACAACGCCGGCGCGCTCTACCGCAAGCCCGGCATCAAACTGCTGGTGGACTTCATCACCAACCCCGCCTTTATGGCGACCGGCAACGCCGAGCGCCTGCAGCGTCTACACGACGACATCAAGGGCAAGGACTGGTTTATGGCCCTGCTCGACATTGAGGAATACATCCAGACCAAGGAGCGCGTGCTGGCCGACTACGAGGACCAGGACGCCTGGATGCGCAAGGCGCTGATCAACATCGCCAACGCCGGCACCTTCTCGTCTGACCGCACGATCTCCCAGTACAACGACGAGATTTGGCACCTGAGCTAATTTCGTTTCCTTTACCCATCCTCTTGAAAGCGGAGTCGTGGCAACGCGGCTCCGCTTTTTGTGCCCGCACGCTACCCTGTGACCCGACTCGACCGAAGAATCTCGATCTGTAACATCTAGCCTGCAAAATTGGGTCAACCTGTTACAGATTGAGACAGACGGGCAAGGCGGCTAAAACAATCTCGAACTGTAACAGGTAACCGCCGAAATCAGTCCTTCGTGTTACAGATCGAGATGAAAGGACGGGCAGCTCGACGCTGTCTCAATCTGTAACATCTAAGCCCAATTTGGCCTTCCTCCTGTTACAAATCAAGACAAACTGGCCGATGAACAGCCCCAACACAAAGAAAGGCTTCCCTCTCGCCCAGTGGACGGGAGGGAAGCCTTATATGTGACCACGGCAAAAGGATGGCAAAGCCGCAGTCGCCCAAAAGGAGGGCCTGGATGCACCGGGCCTAGATAAGGTTCTTGCCAGACACCTTATCGAAGAGATGGGTCGCGTTCTTCTCGAACTTGAACCAGATGGAGTCGCCCGCCTTGAGCGCACCCTTGGCCTCAAGGTCGACAACGGGAATGATCAGGACGAACTGGCCATCGGGAGCGGTCACGTGGACATGCTCGGTCGAACCCATGAGCTCGGTCACCTCGACGGTACCCTGGAGCGCACCCTCCTCGCCCTTGTCGGCAAGCAGAATCTGCTCGGGGCGCACGCCGGCCGTAATCTCCTTCACGTCGCCGCCGTCCCAGTTGAGAGCAAGCTGAGAGCAGGTCTCGGGGGCGAGCGCCACGTTCATATCCTCGGTCTTGACGGTGAAGCCGTTGCCCGAGCGCACCAGCTGGGCATCGAAGAAGTTCATCTGCGGCACGCCGATAAAGCCGGCAACGAAGATGTTCGCGGGATGGTTGAAGACCTCCTGCGGGGTGGCGATCTGTTGGACGACGCCGTCCTTCATGACCACAATGCGATCGCCGAGGGTCATGGCCTCGGTCTGGTCGTGGGTGACGTAGATGAACGTGCCCTTGATCTCGTGGCGCAGCTTGATGAGCTCGGCACGCATCTGGTTACGCAGCTTGGCGTCCAGGTTGGACAGCGGCTCGTCCATCAGGAAGACCTTAGGATCACGCACGATGGCGCGGCCGATAGCGACACGCTGACGCTGGCCGCCCGAAAGCGCCTTGGGCTTACGGTCGAGGTACTCGGTGATACCCAAGATCTCGGCAGCGGAGCGAACCTTGCGGTCGATCTCGTCCTTGGGGACCTTCTTGAGCTCAAGCGTAAACGCCATGTTCTCGTACACCGTCATGTTGGGGTACAGAGCGTAGCTCTGGAACACCATGGCGATGTCGCGGTCCTTGGGAGCGACGTCGTTGACGCGCTTGCCGTCGATGAACACGTCACCCGAGGTGATGTCCTCCAGGCCAGCAACCATGCGCATCGTCGTGGACTTACCGCAGCCAGACGGGCCAACGAGGACGACGAACTCCTGGTCGTGAACGGTGAGGTTAAAGTCCTCAACAGCGAGCACACCGTCCTCGGTAACCTTGAGGTTGTGCTTCTTCTCCTCGGTCTTCTTCTTTTTGCCAAAGAAGCCCTTCTTTTTTGACTCGTTGTTGGGATACACCTTCTGAACATGTTTGAGAACGATCTCGGCCATGTCTCTACCTTTCGATATGCGGCGCCGCGCTGAGGGGTGCCGCAGAAACTTGCAAAACAGTTACGGCATCAGCCCTTGACGGCACCTGCCACCACGCCGTCGATGATGTACTTCTGACAGAGGATGTACATGATAACGATGGGGATAACGACCATCATGATGCAGGCCATCATGGGGCCGAGCTCGACGTGACCGTAGCCGCCGCGGAAGTACTGGATCAAGATAGGAATGGTCTTGTACTTGGTGGAGTCGAGCGTAAGGTAGGGCAGCAGATAGTCGTTCCAGACCCACATGGTCTCGAGGATGCCGACCGAAAGATAGGTGGGCTTCATGATGGGAAGGACAATCTTAAAGAACACCTGGACCGGGTTGCAGCCATCAATCATGGCCGCCTCCTCGATCTCGAGCGGGATGTTCTTTACAAAACCGGCGAACATAAAGACCGCCAGGCCCGCGCCAAAGCCGAGGTAGATAAAGCAGATGTTGAACGGCGTGTTGAAGCCGATGCGGTCCGCCAAATTGGACAGCGTGAACATGAGCATCTGGAACGGCACGACCATCGAGAACACGAACAGGTAATAGAAGAAGTTCGAGATCTTGTTGTTGACACGAACCACGTACCAAGCGCACATGGAGCAGCACACCAAGATCAGCACGACCGACGTGACCGTGATGATGAGCGAGTACATAAATGCCGAGGCAAAGCCCTGCTCGTTAAGGGCGTGCATGTAGTTTGCGAGGCCGTTGAACGTCTCGGGCGTGAGCAGATCGAATGCCGTGGTGGTGCTGATTGCGGTCGCTTTCTTAAAAGAATTAAGCGCAATCATGAACACGGGGTAGATCCACGCGAGCGACAGGATCGTAAAGAAAATCGAGAGCGCGCGGTTGATAACCTTATCGCGTTTCATTACTGCTGCACCTCCTTGGACCTCGTGGCCTTAAGCTGGATCATGGAGATGGCCACGACCAGGATGCAGAAGATAACCGCCTTGGCCTGACCAATGCCCTGCCATGCGATACCGGCACGCGAATAGAACGTGTTGTAGATGTTCAGGGCGAGCATCTCGGTGGAGTGCGCGGGGGCGCCGCCGGTAAGGGCGAGGTTCTGGTCGAACAGCTTAAAGCCGTTGGTGATGGACAGGAACAGGCAGATGGTGATGGTCGGCATCAGGTTAGGGATCTTAACCTTCCAAAACGTCTGCCATGCCGTAGCGCCGTCGACCTTGGCGGCCTCGATGTAGTCGGACGGAATGGACTGCAGACCAGCGATGTAGATGATCATCATGTAGCCGACCTGCTGCCACAGGGTCAGGATGATAAGGCCCCAGAAGCCAGCAGCAGAGTTAAGAGCGATGAGCTGGGCGCCCACGTTGGAGAGCAGGCAGTTGATCAGAATCTGCCAAATGTAGCCCAGCACGATGCCGCCGATCAGGTTAGGCATAAAGAAGATCGTACGGAAGATGTTGGTGCCTTTGAGCGCCTTGCGGGTGAGCGCCTGCGCAATGGCCAGGGCGATCACGTTGATGAGCACCGTCGACAGGAAGGCAAACGCCACGGTAAAGAAGAACGACGTGGAGAACTGCGGATCGGACAGCGCGCGCACGTAGTTCTCGATACCGACAAAGTGCGCGTTACTAATGATAATAAACTGGCAGAACGAGAGATAGAAGCCCTGGATAAAAGGGATCACGAACCCGATCATAAACGCCAGGCACGTGGGCAGCATAAAGAGCGGCCACCAGCGCTTGAGTGCTTTGCCCATAAAAGGGTCCTTTCAATATGCAGGGGGCGGGCAAACCAACGTCTGCCCGCCCCCTGTCGCTAATCAGATAGCTTGGGCAGCAACTGCTTACTCGGAAGCGGCCTTCTCGGTCTTCCAGCCATCGACGAAGGCGTTCTTGACGCCGTCCCACTTGCTGTTATCGGCAGCGTAGGCAATCAGAGCCTGCTTGAGGTTCTTCTTCCACTCCTCGGAGGGAATGTAGACGAAGTCCCAAGCGACGGTCTTCTTGCCGTCCTTGGCCATGGCAACGGCCTGCTGCGAGAAGACGTTGGTGGTCTCCTTGGCGCTCTTGAACGGAGCGGTCAGGCCCATCTTGTCGGCGATGATGCTGGTCGGGGTGTCAGCGGTGACGCACCAATACATGAAGTCCTCGGTGGCCTTCTGGGCATCCTCGGAAGCCTGGGAACTGACGCACCAGTAGTTCTCGCCGCCGGAGCACAGGCCCTGGTTCTCCTCGCCGTCAACACCGATGTAGATCGGCATCATGCCAATCTGATCGTCGGTCATGCCGGCCTTGACGAGGTCAGAGTAGGCCCAAGAGCCGTTCTGGTAGAAGACGGCCTTGCCGGTTGCGAACTCGTTGGTGGCGTCGTCGCCGGTCTTGGAAGCAAGCTGCGAAGGATCGCAGGTGGAGTCGGTGATGTACAGGTCGAAGATCTGCTTGTAGTTGTCGAGGAACTCACCCTTGATCTCGTCGTCCTCCTGGTTGTGCTCCTTCTCAAACTCGTAGTAGAGCGGCATGTTGGCAAGGTGGGTGGTGTAGCGCCAGCTGGAGGAGTCGTCCATGCCGGCGGAAGTGAAGGCACCCTCGACACCAAGCTCGTCCTTGCGGGCCTGGATGTCGTCGGCACAAGCCTTCAGCTTGTCGAAGGAGTTGATGTCCTCGGCCTTGTAGCCAGCCTTCTCGAGCAGCTGCTTGTTGTAGATGATGCCGAAGCTCTCCTGGACCCAGTCGATGCACACATCCTTGCCGTCGGACTGCAGAGCCAGGGAGTCGTCAATGAGCTCACCGCGGAGCTTGGTATCGGACAGGTCGGCGCAGTAATCCTTCCAGTTCTTAAGACCGGTGGGGCCGTTGACCTGGAACAGGGTCGGAGCGGAGCTCTTGGACATCTCGGACTTAAGCTTCTCCTCGTAGGTGTTGGAAGCGGCGGTCACGATCTTGACCTCGACGCCCTTCTCCTTCTTATAGGCCTTGGCGATCTCCTTCCACTCCTTGTCGACCTCGGGCTTGAATTGGAGGAAGTAGACCTCGGCAGCGTCACCAGAAGCAGAGGAGCCGGAGCCGGCAGAACCACCGCAACCCACGAGGCCCAGACCAAGAACTGCAGCCGCGGAACCAGCAAAGCCCAGGAACTGCCTTCTGCTCATTTCGTTCTTCATTACAATCCACCCTTTCACACCGTGGCGGCACCCTTTGCCGCCGCCTTCGGAGATTGGCTCGGGGACTTTGCCCCTTTTGCTGATTTGAACGATACGCTATTTGGCTAGTTGTTTGAACAAGTATTACTAGAGCGGTAGAAAAACTTCGGTGAACGGTAATTTCAACTTGATACTTGACAAGTTTTGTATAAACAATTATTTGTTATCTAATGCAGAGAAAACGCCCGGTCAAGCCGATGTACCGTCGGTTTGACCGGGCGTTTTCTCTTTGAGGCCATGAGTCTCGTCAGGCTGCGAGCTAGCCGGCTATCGCTTGGAATTGACGCGGTAATGGAAGATCTCGGGGTGTGTGCGAGTGTGCGTCACCTCAAACAAGATGCCATCCGAGGTGTACGACTGACTCTCCATGACGGCAACGCAGTTGTATTTGCCGAGGTCAAGATAGCTGCAGTCCTCATCGTTGGCGAGCTCGACACTCACCGTACGACGGCTCGCCATCACTTTGACACCGCGCTTGTGCTCCAGATAGCCGTAAATAGAATCTGCCGCGATCTCGGGAGTCAGGCCCTTGGCGATCGACGCCAAAAAATAGCCATGGTCCACTTGGCGCGCGTTGCCGTTGAGGCTTCGGACACGCACTACGCGAATCAACTCCTCGCCCACCTTAAAGCCCAGGTGACGAGAGAGTTGCTCGGTGCAAACCAGATGTTCGAAAGACTTAACGTCCGTCGATGCAACGGCATTGTTGCGCTTTGCAAACTCGCCAAACGACTCAACCTCTTCGAGTGCGCCCAACATGTCGGTTTCGCCCTTAAGCCAAATAACGCGCACGCCCTTGCCGTGTATGGGCTGCACAAACATCCCGTCGGCCAGCATACCCAAGGCGCGACGGACGGTATTGCGAGTGCATCCGAACTCCGCGGTCAGCTCGGCTTCGGTTGGCAGCATCTCCTGAAACGCATAGGTCCCATTAATGATGCGCGAGCGTATTTCTCGGTAGATTCCTTCGTATATCGCTTTTGGCATTGTTTCACCTCTACATTATTCATTTCCGGCTAGGCACGATAGCATTTCTTAAAGTTGTTTAAACCGAATATCGGTGAAGCGACAGGATTTAGCCGTTGACGGTTTCTGTCATGCCCAAATCGGTTTCGCTCAAAACTGCCGGTACGACACTCGTCTGGTCCTCTACAATGAATCCATTGTTTAAACGTTTCCCCACGCGCAACGCGCCTCGATATTCGGAAGGCAGAACATGCTGCAAAAAATCCAACGCTTTGGCGGGGCAATGTTCGCGCCCGCCATGCTGTTTTCTATATCAGGCCTCATGGTCGGCGTCTCCGCTCTCGCAACGACTGCGGACATCGTCGGCGATCTCGCCGTATACGGAACCCCTTGGTACGCTTTTTGGACCATCATCCAGCGCGGCTCGTGGACGGTCTTTAAACGCCTCCCGCTCCTTTTTGCCGTAGCGCTGCCCATCGGTCTTGCCCAAAAACAACCGGCTCGTTGCTGCCTCGAGGCTCTCGTCGCCTATTTTGCCTACTGCTTCTTTTTGAGCGAGATCATTAAGCTGAGCGGAGACAATCTTGGACTTAAGTACCCGTCGTCTTTGACCTCCGCTAGCGGCATCACCATCATCGACGGCATCAAGACGCTCGACACCGGCATTATCGGCCCGCTGGCGGTATCGGCAACCGTCGTCGCCATCCATGACCGCTTCTACGATGCCAAGGTTCCCGATTGGCTCGGCACCTTCTCGGGCTCCTCGCTGGTCTACCTCATCAGCTTTTTTGCCGTGTTTGCCCTTGCCGCTATCTCGGCCGCCATCGTGCCCTCCGTATACGCAATGACCGAAACGCTGCGCCATGCACTTACGAGCGTCGGCCCCTTTGGCGTGGGCATCTTTGTGCTTTTGGAGCGAGCGCTCGAGCCCATGGGGCTGCACCACCTGCTCTACATGCCGATCTACTACGACAACCTGGTCATTAACGACGGCATCTACGCCACGTGGAGCAGCTTGCTCCCCATCCTCTCCCATAGCACGCGCCCCCTTAATGAACTTGCGCCGTGGGCCGGTTTTACCGCCACCGGCTGGGTCAAGCTCTTTGGCCTTCCCGCCATCGCAGCCGCGTTCTACTCCACCGCAAAACCAGAGCGCCGCGCCGGCCTTAAGGTCATCCTTTTGCCCGCCATCGTCGCCTCGGTGGTTTGCGGCGTTACCGAGCCACTCGAGTTTCTCTTTATGTTCACCCACCCCGGGCTCTTTTTGCTCTACGCCGTCTTATCGTCTTGCCTTGCCACAACCATGAATCTCTTTGGCATCGTCGGCATCTTCTCGGGCGGCCTCATGGAGATGGCAGCCTTCAACTTTATTCCGCTCATGCGCACGCATGCCGGTGCCTATCTTTTGGCGCTCGGTATCGGCCTTGCCTTTAGCCTCATCTTTTTTGTTAGTTTTCGAGCACTCATCTTGGTCTATGACCTTAAGACACCGGGCCGCGAGGATCATGTTGCCAATCGCGCGGCAATCGATTGTTTAACGGGAAGCGACTTTGCCAAAGAGCAATCCCCCAATGACGAGGTCGATAGTCGATCCGATCAAGATCACGTCCTCGCTGAGCGGGTAATTCAGCTTTTAGGTGGCGTTGGCAATATCGTGGGCGCAACCAACTGCGCCACGCGCCTGCGCGTCGAGGTCGCAGACCCTTCCATCGTTGCAGATAACGCGTCGTTTGTCGCGGTGGGCGCCAAGGGCCTCATCATTACGGGCAAGACCGCCCAGGTGGTCATCGGCATCTCCGTTCCCCGCGTTAAAGAGCATTTTGACCAGATCATGGGCCTCGAGCCGGAATTTGTGCCCACCACCTCGGCCTCCCCTGCCGCCAGCGCAGCCCATAAGCGCGGCGATATTTGCTTCTTCGATATCGACGGAACGCTCGCCTGGCAAGACCCCAGGCTCGCCCAAGACCTTCCCGAAGACGAGCGGGACCTCTCCCCCTATCCCAACGAGGCGGTTTCGCAGGCAATCCGCGAGTTTGTCGCCAACGGCAACATGGCCTTTATCTGCACGGGACGTACCCTCAGCTGCATCCACCCCAAACTTCTTGAGCTGCCTTGGACCGGCATCGTCTGTCTTGCGGGCGGTTACGCCGAGATCAACGGACACGCAATTCGCGATCTGTCGATGACGCCCAGTATGCTGCAGCGTCTTGCCCCCTACCTTGAGCAATCGGGCGAGGTCATCCGCTTTGAGGGCCTCAACGGCGTCGTGCGCATGAGTGCCGATGCGCCCGATGCTCCCGGATACGCGCGCACCCTGGGCGACGCAGTCACGCAGCTGCAACATTACAGTGTCTACAAGATCTTGATGTCTACATCGCTCGCCAACCACATCGCTCAAGATAAGGCACTTGAGCCGCTGCTATGCTTTAACGAGCTCGAACTCGAGGTAACCGAAATCTCGCCCCGCGAATGCACGAAGCGCGGGGGCATCCAGTCTGTACTCGACGCCCTCGACCCCCACCACGGAACCGTATACGGCATTGGCGACGCCAGCAATGACGTCTCGCTGATGAACGCCGTCGATGTCGGTATCGCCATGGGCAATGCGCCGGACTATCTCAAGGATAAGGCCGATTACGTGACCGACACCGTCGATCACGACGGTGTCGTTGCGGCGCTCGAGCATTTTGGGCTGATTTAGGCGCGCTCCATCAAACGCACGCCCGTTGTCCCAAATCGCCAAAACTGCCGCGCCAAACGCCCTGATGTGGCAATATGTTGTCTGCATATTGCATCAACGCAACCTCAGAAAGAATGCGAGAACCCGTGTCCAGTCCGTTTACCAGCTTTTTAGCCCAGCACTTTGACCAGATTAACGACTATCTGGCCACGTTCTTTGACGGACAGGCGACCTCTGCCGATATCGAGCGCTACCTGTATGCGCCGCTCTCGGCTTTTACGGCCAACGCCGGCAAGCGCCACCGCCCGCTTATCTGTATGCTCGCCGCAACCGCAGTGGGCGGTAGCTTTGAGAGCGCCCGCAGCGCCGCGGCAGCCATCGAGCATTTCCAGTCGGGCGCGCTGATCCACGACGACATCGCCGACAACGGACAGCTTCGTCGAGGCAAGCCCTGCATGCACCTTACCGAGGGCACGGGCCTTGCCATCAATTGCGGCGACCTGGCGCTCACCATGGTCACCAAGACGGTTCTCGACGACCCCACGCTGGAGTCCGACGTGAAGCTGCGCGTGCTCCACGAGCTTACCGAGATGATCGTCCGCACCATTGAGGGTCAAGCACTCGACCTGGGTTGGGTCCGTGACGGGCGCTTTGATATCTCGGTTGATGACTACCTGGACATGGCGACGCACAAGACCGCGTTTTACAGCGGAGCCACGCCGCTTGCCGCCGGAGCCATTATCGGCGGCGGCAGCGATGAGCAAATCGAAGCGCTGCGCGCCTTTGGCCTGCACACAGGCCTCGCCTTTCAGATTCAGGACGACCTGCTCAACCTTGTCGGCACTAAGGAAGCCGCCAACAAGGACTTCCGCACCGACATCACCGAGGGCAAGCGCACGCTTGTCGCCGTACACGCCCTCTCTGATGAGCGCCACCACGACGAGGTCGAGGCGATTCTTTCCTCGGGCACCGATGATCCCGCGCAGCTCGCACGCGCCGTGGAGATCTTCCAGGAGACCGGCTCCATCGATTACGCCCACACTTACGCGCTCGACCTGACCGCTAAGGCCAAAGCGGCCATCGAGAACGTTGAGCTTGATCCGCACGCACGCGAGCTGTTCCTCTCCATGGCAGATTTCTTTGTGGAGCGTCTTAACTAACGGGGGTTATAAAACCTGTCAGCAGCGTATTTAGGCACAACTTGCTACACTGTTGAGTGCATGTTTATGCATCCCTTTGCGTTGTCTATCCGACAGACGCTCAAATAGTACGAATGGTACGCCGAAAGGGGTTCGTTCATGGAACCTATTACAACGGGCATGCAAGGAGCAGCCGTCGAGGACGTGCAGTCTCGTCTCCTGCAGCTCGGCTACACGATTGATGCCGCCGAAGTCACCGACAAGTACTTTGGAGCCACCACTGAGCAGGCCGTCAGCACCTTCAGGCTCGACAGCGGCCTTGCTGCCGGTCATGCCGTCGATATCCCCTGCTGGAGCGCCCTTGTAGACGCTTCGTATAAGCTGGGCGACCGCACTCTCTATCTGCGCATGCCCAATTTCCATGGCGCCGATGTGCAGGCCCTGCAGCGCGCTCTCAACGTTTTGGGCTTTGCCTGTGGCGAAGACGACGGCTACTTTGGTCCGCATACCGAGGCCGCCCTGCAGCAGTTCCAGGAAAATGTCGGCCTGTTTGCCGACGGCATGGCCTTCCAGGACACCTACGCCTACATCAACCGCCTGCACCATGTGTGGGAGGGCAAGCCCTCGGTCACCGAAGCCGAGTCCCGCATCGGTTTTGCTCGCGCCGCCAACGTGCTCGAGCGCTTCCAGATTGCCGTTATCGGCGAGGACCCCATCGCACGCAGCGTTGCGTCGCGCATGTGGAATATCGCCACGGCAACGACCGACAACAGCGGCATGATGCTCTGCGACTCCGAGGTCCCAACCGACGTTGACCTGGTGCTCGAGATCGCAAGCGATGAGCTGCCCGCAGATGCAGCGCCGCGCGCCACGATCGCCCTCGCCGAGTGCCACAACCTGGCCCAGCGCATCCGCACTGCCAATGTCGCCGCGCAGCAGAAGCCGGCACGCATTCGCATTGAGCTCACGGGCATGACGCGCTACAACGGCACCTTCACGGCCAGCGACGCGCAGACACTCGCCGTACGCCTGCTCGATGGCGTTTGCGATGCCCTCGCAGATTAGGTAAACTAAACGAGTTGCTTTTGGGCAACAACACACATTGGGACGTAGTTCAACGGTAGAACTCCGGTTTTTGGTGCCGGCTGTTGGGGGTTCGAATCCCTCCGTCCCAGCCATTAAAATTGAGCGCCCTGAGCCCATAACGGCCCAGGGCGCTTTCTTGTGGGCATGCGGAGGGATTCGAACCCGCAAGGGTGCGGAGCTGAGGAAACGCGAAGGCGCCCCAAGCCCATTAGGACCAAGAGCGCCTAACATCAAGAAAATATCAGCCCAGTTCCGAAAAGCGAGCCGCATGCAACAACCAGGTAACCACAGGCCCCGGGAGAGCGGGGACACCGGCTTAGGTTTATCGCGAGTTCCGCACGAACAGGAGGCCACTTAACCTCGATGTTTTGGACGTGACAGCGAGAGGGGCCCTGGTATGGCAAGGTGACGTGAAACAAGGCGGCGCTGACCTTCTGGTCGCGCCGCCGAAGTTGAACGTCAGATTGCCGTGCCAGGGCCCCTCGCAGCGTCAAGAAGACCGCCGTTCGGTAGAACGGCGGAATCTAATTGTTCAGCATGCGGTCGAAGCTTCCCGAGTCGCCATCCCGATAGTCTGCGGTCATCAGAATCTCCTGCGGAATGCGCCCGCCCTCGCGCAGCACGTTGCGGAACTGCACGCGCGTGACCATGGGCAGATCCTTGATCGTCGCTGCCAGGTTCTGCGGCACGCCCTGGTTGGCAGCCGCGGGCTCGCACTCGCCGCCGGCCTTCACGCGACGCTTATGCTCGGCGAGCATGGCGCGGTACATGCCGGCATGCAGGCGAATCTCAACCACATTGGCATTGCGAGCCTGCTCGACGATGCGCGCGCCCTCGCGATCGATATCGCCCACGTAGTAGACGTAGTTAAAGCGATAGCCAATCTCGGCCAGATAATCATCCAGTGCGTGCGAGACGCTCGCTTTGCAGCCGCCGCCAAAAATCACGCCGCCCACTTTGATGCCAAAGAGCTTGGCATGTTTGCGTCCGCGCAGGAGCTTGACAATCTCGTCATAGGTATCCAGGTTCTCGACCATAATGAACGGCTTGTCGGCACCCAGCGTAAAGAAGCCCGTAAAGTGCACGGGGCGATTGGGGGCGACCTTGATCGCCTGCATGCTGATGCCCTTTTCGGTCATACGTCTGATCAGGCGCTCACCGTGCTTGCCGTCAAAAGCCTTCTCGTCGTTAAAGATCTGGTAGGCACGCTGGCGGCGCGAGGCAACCGGCGTATCGGCACCTCGGTTCTGCTCGATCCAAGCCTGGATGATTGCGATTTCCTCGGCAATCTTGCGGTTGGACATCTCGTTGTGCTGAGTGCGCTGCGGAGCCTTTTTGCCGTCCTTGCCCTCAACCTTTACAATCTGTGTCTGCTGCTCCTTGATCTTAGAGAGCGCCGTAGGCGTAGGGACAACTTTGAGCAGCTGCCTGCCTAAAACGCGGGCAAGGGCAAACGCCGAGACCTCGCCGTGGACTGCCGACTTGGGCTGCTGGGCAGCAGTATCTGCTGCGGTAGACTCCGGCTTCTTCTGAGACTTGCGCTTAGAATCGCCTTGGGAATTGCGCTCGCGCTTCGGCATAGGCGCCTGCTTCTGCGGACGATCGGACTTGCTCTCCTTCGCCGGCTGGCGCTTAGGCTGCCCCGAAGAAACCTCGACCTTCGCATCCTCGTCCTGCGGCGTGGTCTTCTCGGCTGCAGTCTCGGCATGGGAACTGCGGCCCCCACGATGGCGACGGCGGCGAGGCTTGCTCGACGCGCCCTGCTCCGCCTGCTCATCAGTAGGTTGCTGGCCCTTGGCCTCGGCATCAACCTCAAGCTGCGGCTCAGCAGGCTTCTGTTCGCGAGCCGCCGGCTCAACGACCTTCTCGGCCTTCTCGTCCTGAGTGGTCGAAGCCGGCTCGCTCTTCTCCTGATGCCTTACGGGATACGCGCGCCCCGCAAAACCACGTCCGGGACGGCATGAACCCGGAGCCTTCTTGACCGGTTCATCGGACGCGTCAGCAGCCTCGACGGAATCCTGGACCTCGCATGCAATACCTCGCTGCTCGGCCTTAAAGTGGGCACCGCGGCGACGCTTGGGCTCCTGGATCTCAGCATGCTCTTGAGTGCGAGTCGGCTCCTGCGTCCCGACGGACTTTTCCTCGACGGCCTCAGCATCCGTCTCACCCTTTTGAGCAACGGCGCGACGGAAGCGCTCCTGCTGGGCGCGGCGCTGCGCATCGCGCTTGCCACCCCCGCCAAAACCGCCGCGTCCTGCCTTGGCCGTAAAGGCACGCACGACGTTCTCATCGAGCAACTCATCGGTATCGACATGCTCACGCGGAGCAGTTTCTTCCACAGCAGGCACGTCAGCGGAATCCTCGACGACAAAATCTTCGACGGACTCGGCAGGCTGCTCCTGGGCATCGAGGATCTCGGCATTGATGGTATAGAACGCCGGGCGCCCGTTAATGCCGCTACCCTCGATCTTGGTCACGATATTTGCCGCGATAAGCTCATCGCGCATCGCCTTGGTGTCACATTCCTTATCGACGGAACGGAAAATCTGCGCCAGCGCACTCGACTTGATCTTAAGCGCCTTGCGGCAGAGCAGGTCGTAGGCAACCAGCTTGGCACGCTCGGCAGAAAGCGACGTCTGGCTGCTCAGACGCTCAGCCAGGGCATCGACATTATTTTGGTTATCGGAATATACCGTCTTGGCCACGGGGCCCCTTTCATATGTACACATATACGTCTATATGGTACAACGCGCGCCCTTATCCACGCAAAACATCTGCGAGAACACTCGAGCATCACCCGCTTTTGCATGAAAAAAGACCGAGCCCGCGAAGTCGCGGACCCGGTCTTTCCGAGTCATATAGATGTGACGTCCAACTCGTCAGGCCGACTAAGCCTTGGCGGCCTCGGCGTCGGCAGGAGCCTCAGCGGCAGCGGCGCGGCCGTACTCGGCCTTGCCCATATCGGACCACTCGGGCTCCTCGTCGGGCATGGAACCGGCCTCCTTGCCGAAGAACTCCTTGAGGCAGTTAACGGCAACGATGAGGCCCAGGACCATCAGCAGGACGGCAAAGACGAGCTGCAGGCCCTTGGTGGCGGCGACGGAGACGGCGGCCGTGGTGGCGGTAGCCGGGATGGTGCCGAAGAAACCGTAGGCCTGGACGGCGGTCATGCAGCCCATGGCGCTCTGGACCAGCGAGGTGAAGGTGCAGCAGAGCAGGAAGACGACGGGCACGTAGAGCATCCAGCCCTTGCGGCCGGTGCACTTGCAGAACACGGCGAGGGTGATCATGGTCATACCGCCGAGCAGCTGGTTGGAAGCACCAAAGAGCGGCCAGATGTTGGCATAGCCACCAAAAGCGAGGGCGAGACCGGGAAGCAGGGTGACGACCGTGGCGAACCAGGGGTTGCCGAGGACCTTCATGTAGCCGGCCTTGGACTCGATGGCCAGGGCGTCGTTGGTCTGGGCAAAGAACTCGGAGAACGAGGTGCGGGCGATGCGGGCGACTGCGTCGAGCGAGGTCAGGGCCAGAGCGGAGACGTTCATGGTCATGAAGACGGTAGCGAGCGTGCCGTCAACACCGAAGGCCTGCATACCGCGGGAGATGCCGGCGGCGAAGATCTGGAACGGGGTGGAAGCGACACCGGCGTTGAGAGCGCCAGTACCGGCGGTGTTCATATCGGAGAACATGATGCCGGCGACGATGATGGCAAGGATGCCAACGAAGGACTCGACGATCATGGCGCCGTAACCGACCTTGACGGCGTCCTGCTCCTTCTCGACCTGCTTAGAAGAGGTGCCGGAAGAAACGAGGCTGTGGAAACCGGAGAGAGCACCGCAAGCGACGGAGACGAACAGGACCGGGAACATCATGCCGGAGGCAGTGGAGAAGCCGGTGAAGACCGGAGCGGTGATAGTGGCCTGACCGTTGACACCCAGGACGACGATGCCGAGGACAGCGCAGACGATCATGACGATCATCATGATGGAAGTGAGGTAGTCACGCGGGGTCTTGAGCATCTGGATGGGCATAGCGCCAGCGAAGACCAGGTAGACCATGACGACGGCGAACCACTGGAACTTATCCAGGTAGACCGGGAACTGCATACCGACGGCGAACATGAGAACCATGAGGATAACGCCGGTGACGAACTCGGCAGCGCCGGTGAGGTTGAACTTCTTCTGGGCCCAACCAAAGGCGATAGCGACGAAGGTGAACAGGATGGAGATGGTACCAGCGCAGCCGGCGGCATAGGACTTGGTGAAGTCGATGGCACCGGTAGCAGCACCAGAAGCGTCAACGGCCGGGGTGAACATGAACGTCTTGCAGACCATGTCGGTGAAGGCGGCGATGACGATGATGCAGAACAGCCAGCAGAACAGCAGGAACAGGCGACGGCCGGTCTTGCCGATGTACTTCTCGATGAGCTGAGCGAGCGACTTGCCGTTGTTCTTCATCGAAGCGTACAGGGCACCAAAGTCGTGGACGGCGCCAAAGAAGATGCCGCCGACGAGGACCCAGAGCACGACGGGCAGCCAGCCAAAGGCCATGGCGACGATCGTACCCGTAACAGGGCCAGCACCGCAGATCGAGCTGAACTGGTGCGAGAACGCAGTGAAGGCGGAGACGGGCGAGAAGCTGTTGCCGTCCTTCATGCGCTTGGCCGGCGTGAGGGCCTCTTTGTCAACGCCCCACTTGTTGGCCAGCCATCGGCCATAGCCCAGATAGCCGCAGGCGAGCACCGCCGCGGCCACAACCATGAGCAAAACTCCGTTCATTACATTTCCTCCTCTAAAAAGAACTTCCCAGACATAAAAAAATGAGGGCCGTCGGTTGCGCTCGACGGCCCTCATCTTCATCAGCCGCCCGTTATCGTACGGGCTAGCTGTATGTGCTAACCCGCATCAGATAATTACTACGCTGATAATGTTTAGCTGATGCGTGAACATGTCTAAGAAATCCTCTTCAATCATGATGCGAACGATCCGTGCGTGTTCACATCCCCCAGTGGTTGAAAAGGAGTATGAAACTTTAGTTGCCTAAAGTCAACGCAAATTTGTAATGAATTTTCAACTTTTTTTTGGATTTCTCGGTATAAAACGCCACTGACCTCGGACTTTACCCCACGACAGTTTTTGCATGAGAGATGCCCCTGAGAGCCGTGGGAGCCGGGCGGCGCATATGAACTTTCCTGCTCTACAGTCCTGCGCAAGACGGAAAGCACATTAAGTGCTTTCCTTTGCGTGCGGAACTCGCGACGAACTAAACAGCCAGGCACGCTGTGCGCGTTCGTCATCATCCCGGGGGTTATCTGATGAAAGAAAGTGCGCCGGCTTTCGCCGGCGCCTTATAAGGGGTTTTAGTTGGAAGCCATCTTTTTTGCTGCAGACTCTACGTAGTTGGCCATGTCGGCTACGTCGCAGACGTCTTCGAAGCGGACGGGCTTGGATTCGAGTTCGGCGAGCTGGGTCGGGGCGACCGTGTTGGTGGCCTGCTCGAGTACGCGCATAGCCTCAAAGTCGTCCTCGGGAACGTCGAGCCCCAGAGCGTCGCAGCAGGCGCGCGGGAACTTGTAGGGGCTGGCGGTCGAAAGCAGTACGCGGGCCTTGGCTCCCTCGGCGGGAGCGACCTTTTCAAAGACGTGATAGCCGCAAGCGGTGTGCGGGTCGATTACGTAGCCGTTTGCATCCCAGCAGCTCTTGATGGCAGTGCGGACCTCGTCCTCGCTGGCCCAACCGCAGCCAAAGACGCTCTGAATCTTTGTCAGCAGCTCGGCGGGAACCTCGTAGCGACCAGTCTGTGCCAGCTGCTCCATAAGGCCGGCAACAAGATCGCAGTCGCCATCGGACAGGAAGTACAGCATGCGCTCAAGGTTGGAGCTGATGAGGATGTCCATCGACGGCGAGATGGTCGTGAAGAACGGGCGGTTACGGTCGTAAACGCCGGTGGTCAGGAAGTCGGCAAGCACGTTGTTCTTGTCGCTCGCCACGACGAGCTTGGCGACGGGCAGACCCATGCGCTTGGCGTAGTAGCCGGCCAAGATATCGCCAAAGTTGCCGGTCGGTACGCAGAACTCCACGGCGTCGCCGGCCTCGATGGCGCCGGCGCGCAGCAGCTGCGCATAGGCGGCAAAGTAGTAGACGACCTGCGGTACCAGGCGACCGACATTGATGGAGTTGGCGCTCGAAAGCACCGTGCCGGCGGCCTCCAGACGCTCGGCAAGCTCCTTATCGGCAAAGATGCGCTTGACGGCGCTCTGAGCGTCGTCAAAGTTGCCGCGGATGCCGCAGACGGCGACGTTGTCGCCCTCCTGCGTGGACATCTGCAGGTTCTGGACGCGGCTGACCTTGCCCTCGGGATAAAAGACGGTGATGCCCGTGCCCGGAGCGTCGGCAAAACCGGCGAGCGCGGCCTTGCCCGTGTCGCCCGACGTGGCGGTGACGATCATGATGCGCTCAGCGCCGCCGTCCCTGGCGGAAGTGCGGGCCATCAGACGGGGGAGCATCTGCAGGGCGACGTCCTTGAAGGCGCTTGTGGGGCCGCCAAAGAGCTCCATCACATAGGTCTGAGGGGCGTCGGCGCCCGGCGCAGCGTCGAGTTTGACGAGCGGCGTAACCTCTTCACTCGCGAACGTGCCGCGGTATGCCTCGTCGACACACGCCGAAATTTCTTCGGCCGTGTAATCATTCAGTAACATTCCCAACACATCTTGAGCGATTTCAAAGTACGATTTATCTGCAAGCGAGCTGATATCGACCTGCTGGGTGCCGAGCTCGTCCGAGACAAACAAACCCCCGTCGGGAGCGATGCCGGTGCGGATTGCCACCTTACTTGAGCACGATAAAGTGCGTCCTCGTGTACTATGATAAGTTCCCATATAACACTGCTCCTCGGATGCCTTGGTCCCAATCGGTGAAACCATGGTATCAGAGCGCGCAAAACAGGTTTGCAGAGGCTTTTAGAAAGGTAACCTCAAGCCCATGATTAAGATTGCCAAGTTTGGCGGCTCGTCGGTCGCCGACGCCGAACACTTCAAGAAGATCAAGGCCATCGTCGATGCCGACCCTGCCCGCCGTTTTGTGGTGGTTTCCGCCTGCGGCCGCCGCTTTAAGGGCGACACCAAGGTGACTGACCTGCTCTACCTGGTTAACGCGCATGTTAAGTATCACGTGTCGTGTGAGGAGCTGCTCGAGGACATTGGCCAGCGCTATTTTGATATCGCTGACGAGTTGGAGCTCACCTATCCCATCCGCGAGGAGTTCGCGGCCTTTGCCGAGCGCGCCCGCTCGGGCGGCTACTCTACCGAGGAGCTCGTGAGCCGTGGCGAGTACTTCACCGCTCGCCTGATGGCGGAGTACCTGGGCCTGCCGTTCCTGGACGCCGCGACGGTTGTGGCGTTCCATCATGACGGTACGCTCAGCATGAATCGCACCTCCGAGCTGGTGCAGGAGTACGGTCAGCAGGGCGGCTTTGTTATGCCCGGCTTCTATGGCGCAACGCGTGAGGGCCAGATCAAGCTGCTCGACCGTGGCGGCGGCGATATCTCGGGCTCGATCCTGGCCAAGTGCCTGGGTGCCGACCTGTACGAGAACTGGACCGACGTCTCGGGCTTCTATTCTGCCGATCCGCGTATTGTTCCCGAGGCTCAGCCCATTGCGCGCGTTACCTATGAGGAGCTGCGCGAGCTTTCGTACATGGGTGCGAGCGTCCTGCACGAGGAGGCCGTGTTCCCCGTGCGCGAGGCGGGGATTCCGCTGGTCATTAAGAACACCAACGCGCCGCAGGACCCCGGCACCATCATTAGCGAGACGGCTGACGAGGGCGAGGCAGAGCCCATCATTACCGGCGTGACCGGCAAGCGCGGTTTTGTCGCCATCAACGTCGCCCGCGACCGCACCAAGCCCCGCGTTGGCTTTATGCGCCGTGCACTTTCGGTGTTCGAACGCTATGACGTTTCCGTCGAGCACATGCCCACCGGTGTCGATCGCTTTGGCGCCGTGGTGCAGGAGCAGGACGTGCACGACTCGCTGTACTCGCTCGTGGGCGACATCCAGCAGGAGGTCGAGCCGCTCGAGATTGAGGTTGTCGAGGGCCTGGCGCTTATCGCGACCGTCGGTCGTAACCTGCGCGGTCGTGCCGGCATCTCTGGCCACCTGTTTGGCATGCTTGGCCAGGCGGGCGTGAGCGTGCGTATGATTTCACAGAGCTGTGACGAGATCAATATCATTATCGGTGTCGAGGAGAAGGACTTCGATCTGGCGATCCAGACCATCTACCGTGCCTTCTCCGATGAGAACGGCATTGTGAAGGTCTCCGACCTGGAGGCCCCCGAGCCGGTCGATCCCGCCCTGGTCGCGCTCCACAAGTAGCTGCCATCCCGTTGATTTTTTGGGACATGTCTCATAAATCTACGGCGGGGCGTTTCGTTTCGGTTTCGTTTCGACGGGGCGGGTTTCGTGTCCGCCCCGTTCTTGTATACACTGGCAACAATAATCAGCCTGCTCGGCGTGCGGGCAAAAGCCACAACCTTTAAAGGGGGAAGCATGAAACAGTACACGGTTGCTATTTTGGGCGCGACGGGAGCCGTGGGCACCCAGATGCTCGAGTGTCTCAACGAGCAGGAGTTCCCGGTCAGCAAGCTCAAGCTGTTGGCAAGTGCACGTTCTGCGGGCAAGACCGTCGAGTTCCGCGGCGAGCAGATCGTGATCGAAGAGGCTTGTCCCGAGGCCTTTGAGGGCTGTGACATTGTGCTTGGAGCTGCCGGCGACGACATCGCGAAGGAGCTACTGCCCGAGGCCGTCAAGCGCGGCGCCGTCGTGGTCGACAACAGCCATGCCTTCCGCATGGATCCCGAGGTGCCGCTGGTTGTGCCCGAGATCAATGCCGACGACATCAAGTGGCATCACGGCCTTATCGCCAACCCCAACTGCGCGACCATTATCGGCCTGGTTCCCACGTGGCCGCTACATCAGCTCGCTGGCGTGAAGCGCATGATCGTCTCGACGTACCAGGCGGCTTCGGGTGCTGGCGCCCCCGGTATGGCCGAGCTCGAGGCTCAGCTGGCCGCCCTGGGCCGTGGCGAGGAGATTCCCGAGCCGCGCGCGTTTGCCGCCCAGCTCGCGAGCAACCTGATTCCGCAGATTGGCGGCGTCAAAGAGGAGGGCTTTACCTCCGAGGAGATGAAGCTGCAGAACGAGGGCCGCAAGATCATGCACCTGCCCGAGCTGCGCGTGAACTGCACCTGCGTGCGCGTGCCTGTGCTGCGCTCGCACTCCGAGAGCATTACGCTCGAGTTCGAGCGTGATATTACGGTTGACGAGGCCCGTGCTGCGCTGGCTGCCGCTCCGGGCGTGAAGCTGGTTGACGACATGAGCGCCGAGGATGCGCACGATCGCTTCCCCATGCCGATGGACACCTCTGACCAGGACCTGATTTGGGTCGGTCGCGTACGCCGCGACATCTCGAACCCCGAGGCCGCGCGTGGCATCACCTTCTGGTGCTGCGGCGACCAAATCCGTAAGGGCGCGGCAACCAACGCCGTCCAGATCGCTAAGCTGCTCTGCGAGTAGCGGTGGACCTGTCCGACGGGGGCCGGGCTTAGCTTTCAGAACGTCCTCGACCATGTGTGGCGCCTTGTCCTGCTCCTTCGGA
>OLSL01000952.1_pt1 | contig 29509 bp, 24 predicted proteins | sample 1672511 | NCBI WGS metagenome assembly OLSL01 (sample SAMEA3136694, study PRJEB25190) | human gut metagenome | biome: human gut; feature: human-associated habitat; material: faeces | place: Austria | collected 2013
CGCAATCCTTACACTTCCACCAAGCCTTACGATTGGCAAAGACCGTAACCTGAGTCGGAAGTAACGGATAATTTCTGTCCGACCACTCGGCAGCTATATCCGGCAAAAGCGTTGCAAGGTCATTAAATCCTGCCAACACTTTATTATGGGAACAATATGGGCAACCTGTTTTATTTATTGTCCTGCTCTTAACAGCAGCTTCCCACTCGTGTCCTTTTTCACATCTCCAAATCACTTTCTTATGAGAACCAATAGAAACTTCTGTCGGTTTTATCTTATTCTTTTCCGACCACTGCTTTTCCAGTAGCGGCTCTAATGTTGCCAAATCGTTAATCCCTGCAATCACTCTTGCACCGGAACATATCGGGCATTTCTCTCCATTGGAACGAGCCTTAACGCTTGTCTGCCATTCATGACCGCAAGCACCTCTCCACCATACTTTTTTATTTGAACCGAAAGTAATCTCATCAGGTTTAAGCGGTAAGTTCTTCTCTGACCACTCAGGAACAAGTTCCGGGCGTACTTCTGCTAAACTGTTATTCATAGCCAAACCTCAACCTCCTTGTGCTTAGAGTATATGAAGTTTTAGCTTTGTCTTGTAGTTTGCGAATATCCATATAAATAGAAAAAGCCCTTTGAGAAAAGGATTTTCTCCTCTCTCAAAGGGCAAGTTCAAAACTGGATTTATCGTGTGCATTACATAAATAAAAATTCAATTTTACTCTGCATTATCACAATATATCTCTATTGCATCTGCTACAAATATTGCTGTACCTTCTCCACCATATGCATCAATATTTGTTGTAAAATCTCCACCTCCTGAATACATTTTTCCTAATCCACGCAAAATCTTATTTGTACAAGTATATAAGTTTTGGGTAATATAATCCTGTAATCTTCTTACAAGATTCTGTGCATCATCAGATGCTGGATTCATATTCTTCATCTCTCCGGCTTCTTTAAAAAAAAGCATAAATCTATCTGCTAAGATTTTCTCATCTTCTTCAGTTCGATTCTTTTGCTTTTCTTCCATCTCCTTATATTCTGGTGTATTACCGTATAATTCCTTTGCCTGTCTGCTATATTCATCTAATTTACTTCTATCAAAAGCCTTAAAATCCATGTGTTTCACTCCTAACAATTTTATTCCAAGAGCAAAGTTCATTAAGTTCTCAATATGTTCCTTTTTAAGCTTAAGCAGCTCTATTTGTTGTTCTAAAGCTTTGCTTCTGTCAAAATCAGGACTATTAACAATCATCTTAATGTCTTTAAGAGGAAACTCCAATTCTCGAAACAGCAAAATATGTTGAAGGCGTTCCAAATCTGCATCGTCATACAATCTGTAACCCGCATCGGTGTATCCCGTCGGATGTAAAAGACCAATCTTGTCATAATATTGTAGAGTGCGTATACTCACTCCGGCAAGCTTACTCACTTCATTTACTGTCATCATCATCATTTCCTCCTCTCTCGATAAATATACTTTAAACCATTACGCAACGTAGGAGTCAACAGTTTTTTCAAAAAATATTTTATACAAATTCCCGATTTGTATTTCTGTTTGTTTTAAAAATGGGCAATCCCGATTGGAATTGCCCACTGATATAAATATAAAATTATTCGTTAATCGGTTTCATTGTCGGGAAGAGTAATACATCACGAATAGAATAGCTGTCCGTAAGAAGCATTACAAGACGGTCAATACCGATACCGAGGCCACCTGTAGGAGGCATACCGTATTCAAGAGCAGTTACGAAGTCGTGGTCAATCATATTAGCCTCGTCGTCGCCTGCCTCACGAAGCTTCATTTGAGCCTCGAAACGTGACATTTGGTCAATCGGGTCATTAAGCTCGGAATAAGCATTGCCGTATTCACCGCCCATAATGAAAAGCTCAAAGCGTTCAGTCAAAACAGGACAATCCGGCTTTCTCTTAGTAAGCGGACTTACCTCAACAGGATAATCCATAATAAAGGTCGGCTGAGTAAGATTTTCTTCAACAAATTCTTCAAAGAACGAATTGAGAATATCGCCCCATGTTGCCTTTCCGTTTTCAATCTCAATGCCCTTTTCCTTTGCAATTGCAATTGCCTTTTCGTTATCGCTCATAAATTCTTTAAAATCAACACCGCTGTATTCCTTAACAGCATCAATCATAGTAAGACGTCTAAACGGACTTTCAAGGTCAATTGCAGTGCCGTTAAATGTGATATGAAGGCTGTCGCAAACCTCGTTAGCGGCATTGCGGATAAGCGCCTCGGCAATATCCATCATTCCGTGATAATCGGTAAATGCCTGATATAACTCAATGCAGGTAAATTCCGGATTATGACGAACGTCCATACCCTCATTTCTGAAGTTTCTGCCAATCTCATATACACGTTCCATACCGCCGACGATAAGGCGCTTTAAATAAAGCTCCGTTGCAATACGAAGATACATATCCATATCAAGCGTGTTATGGTGAGTGATGAAAGGCCTTGCAGCCGCACCGCCCGCAATAGTATTAAGAATAGGAGTTTCAACCTCAATAAATCCGAGATTATCAAGATAATTTCTGATTGAAGTAATGATTTTTGAGCGTTTGATGAAAGTTTCCTTAACATCAGGGTTCATAATCATATCAAGATAACGCTTTCTGTAGCGTGTATCCGTATCTGTAAGACCGTGGAATTTTTCAGGAAGCGGAAGAAGAGATTTTGAAAGAAGCCTGATTTCCTTAGCGTGAACCGAAATTTCGCCTGTCTTTGTCTTAAACACAAAACCTTTAATTTCAACAATATCGCCTAAATCCCAAGTTTTAAATTCCTTGAAAGCGTCCTCGCCGATATCGTTCATTCTTACATAAGCCTGTATTCTGCCGTTTCTGTCCTGAATATCAATAAAGTTAGCCTTGCCCATATCACGCCATGTCATAATTCTGCCGGCAATGATAACGTCCTTGCCCTCAAGCTCGTCATAACCTGCCTTAATCTCATCTGAATGGTGTGTTTGGCTTGCAAGTGTAATTTCAAATGGGTCACGTCCTGAAGCTTGAAGAGCCTTAAGCTTTTCTATTCTAATCTGCTTTTGCTCATTCTCGGAAAGAACAACCTCTGCCATAGCCATGGGAGCGGCATTTGCATTGTTGCCGATTTTTTCAATAATATCAAGAGCCTCTGCCTCATTATCGGCACTGCCCTCAAGAGCAACTGCACCCGTTTGAAGGAATAATGTATACTTCACCTTATCGCCGTCTGCTTCAACAAGATATTTAGGATTAGTCTTTTCCTCATCATTTGCAAGAGTGTTTTGAACCTTCATTCTGCTGTTCTTCTTAACAGCCTTAACACCTCTCTTGCAAGCGTCCTCCTTGTCAAAAACAGGGCTTTTACCGACTGCATTATCATCAATAAATAATTCAAATGAGAAAGTACCGTCGCCTGCTTTGGTGATTTCAAACTTTCCTGCCATATTTATACCTCTTGTTTCAATAAATTAGTTGATTGACAAAATCTCATAATCAAGATTGCCGATAGGAGCTTCAACAGTAACTTTTTCACCCTGCTTCTTGCCCATAAGAGCCATACCGATAGGGCTTTCGTCAGAAATCTTACCTTCTGCCGGATTTGACTGCGCAAAGCCTACGATTTCAAACGATAATTCAACGCCGTCAGATATTCTCTTAACCTTAAGCTTAGAGCCCATACTTACAGCATCTTTATCTACGCTGTCAACAATCTCAACATTGTCAAGCTGATATTCAAGTTCGCTGATACGTGCCTCAATCTTTGCCTGCTCGCTCTTAGCTTCATCATATTCACTGTTTTCGGAAAGGTCACCGTAAGAACGTGCAACCTTAAGTTTTTCTGCTATATCAATTCTGCCTTCGGTTTTAAGGTAATCGAGTTCTTTTTCAAGTTCAGCCTTACCTTCCGATGTCATCTTAAAAGTTTTTGCTGCCATAAAAATGTCTCCTTCTCAGAATTTTAATCACTATATTATATATTATATTATTAATACTGTCAAGTAAAATCACTTGCCCGCTATCGCATTTATCTGCATTATTTCCGATTTTGAAAGCGGCTTACATTCAAGCGCCTTTAAGTTTTCCAAAAGCTGCTCCTTCGAGTGAACACCGATAAGTACGCTTGTAACTTCGCCCCATTGCAAAAGCCATTCAATTGCAAGCTGAGAAAGTGTTTGCCCCCTATCCTTTGCCATTTTATAAAGCTGAGCAATCTGCGCCTGCCTGCCCTCGCTGTAGCCTACCTTTTTTTGAAGCACCTCGTTGTTGTAAAGCCTTGAATTTTCAACAATGCCGCCAGCAAGCTTATCGGTAAGCTGACCTTGCGCAAGAGGTGAAAAAGCAATCAAGCCTTTTTTCTTAGACTTAGCCTCTTTTTTCAAATCATTCTTTTCAACCGTTCTGTCAAAAATCGAATATCGATTTTGATTTATGATAAACGGCACATTTAAATCGTCGCATCTGTGGTACATTCTGTGCATTTTCTTGCCGTTATAGTTGCTCATTCCGACATAGATTGCCTTGCCCTGACGTGTGATATCAGAAAGTGCAAGCGCTGTTTCCTTAAGCTCGGTATCCGGCGTCATACAATGGTGATAAAAAATATCAACGTAGTCAAGACCGAGGCGCTTAAGGCTTTGGTCAAGTGAGGACACAAGATATTTCCTGCTTCCACCTATACCGTAAGGACCGTCCCACATTCTGTATCCTGCCTTTGTGCTGATAACAAGTTCGTCACGGTACGGCATAAGATTTTCACGTACGATTTTACCGAAATTCACCTCTGCCGCTCCGGGCTTCGGGCCGTAATTATTAGCCAAATCAAAATGCGTAACACCCATATCAAAGGCAGTTAAAACAATATCCTTCATCTCGTCATAATCGGCATTGTCACCGAAATTCTGCCACAAACCAAGCGAAATTTTCGGAAGATAAAGACCGCTTTCGCCGCACTTATTAAACTCTGCTTTTTCATATCGTTTTTCGTTTGCACTATACATTTTTGTCTACTCCGTTAAATAAAATCATTGCGCCATGCACTATATCAAAAAATTATCGTGATTAAAGCTGAAGCTTTTTTCAGAATAAAAACATTATACTATATTTAAACTTTTAAAACAATGTTGAAAAGACAATTTCTCTATGATAAAATTATAATATAAATTAATATATCGAGGCAAAACTATGGAAGATAAAACTAACGTAATGAGAATACTTGACCAAAAAAAAGTCAAATATACAGAGTATACGTATTTAAACACCGATGCTGTAGGCGGGCAAGAGGTTGCCGAGGTTTTAGGCGAAGATGCAAACAAGGTTTTCAAAACGCTTGTAACAGTCGGCAAAACAGGCAATCACTATGTATTTTTAGTTCCCGTAAACAAGGAATTAAACCTTAAAAAAGCGGCAAAAGCAGTGGGTGAAAAGAAGGTTGAAATGATTAAATCAAAAGAACTTTTACCGCTCACCGGCTATATTCACGGCGGTTGCTCACCGATAGGAATGAAGAAATTTTTCAAAACCACAATTCACGAAAGTGCAAAGGATTTTGATACAATAATGTTCAGCGGCGGCAAAATCGGCTATCAAGTCGAAACTACACTTGACGGGCTTAAAAAGGTTATAAGATTTGACCTTGCGGACATTGCGGAATAAGGGGCTATTATGGATTTACAGCAAATTATTGACGAATGTAATAAAATAGTATTTTTCGGCGGAGCCGGTGTATCGACGGAAAGCGGAATACCCGATTTCAGAAGTGTTGACGGGCTTTATAATCAAAAATACGACTATCCTCCCGAGGAGATACTTTCGCACACGTTTTTCTACAGCCACACTATTGATTTTTTCAAATTTTACAGGGATAAAATGCTGATTGAAAACGTCAAGCCGAACAAGGCGCATCTAAAGCTTGCCGAGCTTGAAAAAGCAGGAAAACTAAGTGCAGTTGTGACTCAAAATATTGACGGCTTGCACCAAGCGGCAGGAAGCAAAAAAGTATATGAGCTTCACGGCTCAACGCTTAGAAATTATTGCACAAAATGCAGAAAATTCTTTGATGCAGACTATATCAAAAACAACACCCCTATCCCCTATTGCGACGAATGCGGCGGCTTGGTAAAACCCGACGTTGTACTTTATGAAGAAGGGCTTGATGGCGATACCGTAAACGGTGCGCTTGAAGCAATAAGCGATGCCGATTGCCTGATTATTGCCGGAACAAGCCTGACGGTTTATCCTGCGGCAAGCTTTGTAAGATATTTCAGGGGCAAATACTTAGTGCTTATAAACCGTGACGAAACACCGATGGATAAAAATGCAGACCTTGTTATTCACGACAAGGTTGGTGAGGTTTTATCAAAAATAAAGGTATAAAATTATGAAACCTATAGGAAAAATATATACACCCTTGCCTGAAAAATTCGGCGCACCTCGCCAAAGCGGTCTTGTTGAGGAACTTGAGGGCAAAATAATTCTTGATTCTCCGTATAATGTTAAGGAAGCATTTGACGGGATAGAGGAATTTTCTCACCTTTGGATTTTATGGCAGTTTTCAGACAGTATAAGGGATGAATTTTCACCGACTGTAAGGCCTCCGAGGCTTGGAGGAGAAAAAAGAAAAGGCGTTTTTGCCACCCGTTCACCGTTTAGGCCTAACAATATCGGCTTATCGTGCGTAAAGCTAATTAAGGTTGAACAAACGAAAGAGCACGGCACGGTGCTTACGGTAGGCGGAGTTGATATGAAAAGCGGCACTCCGATTTATGACATTAAGCCTTATATAAAATATGCCGACTGCCGCCCCGAAGCAAAAAGCAGCTTTGCAGACGTGCACGAAGCAGACAGGCTTGAAATTGAAATAAGCGACAATATAAAGTCGCTTATACCAAGTGATAAAATTGGCGCACTAACAGGCATTTTAAGTTGCGACCCACGTCCTGCCTATCAAAATGATTCTAACAGAATTTACGGCATTTCATTTGATAATATGAACGTGAAATTTAAGGTTGACGGGGATAAATTAACAGTATTAGAAATAGAAAAATAAAAGCGGGCGATCGGTGATCGCCCGTTAATTTTATTATTTTTATTAATGTGCATTCGGTGTAAGAACTACTGTTGTTACACTCTTTGCAGGAATTGACACTTCCACATTTGTGTTGCCGCTTTGATATTTTTCAAGGTCACGGCTTTCGTCTGTTACATAAGTTTCAAACTTCTTATAATCCGATGATGAGAACTTTGTATATTCGTTTGTGTCCGAATTGTTGATATATACTACTACAACTGTTCCGTCAGGATTTTGATAAGCGGTCTGTTCAATGTAATTATTCTTATCGGTACGTGTTGTTTTGCCGTCTTTCCAAGAATAAGTTGTATTTGTCACAAGATTTTTGGCAAAGTTTGAGCCTGTCGAAACAGAAACTCTCTTTGCGCCGTCCTCAATAAATCTTGCGTAGTTACCCATTACCCAAAGACGCTTTGAGGTTTGAACATCGTTGTGATTTTCCTTATTAACATAAATAAGTGCGTCGGGATATACACCCGGACCGACAGCTACCCACCAATCCCATTCAACAGCGTTGAGAATGGTTAAATCCTGATGCATAATATCTGCAAGAGCAAGACCGTATTCGATACCGAGACCATTGGTTGTGCCCTCTTTTTGAATAAGACCGTAAACACCCGAATTGCCGTCATTTGTCATCTGGCAATATTCTGTGCAACGTACCTTTTTAACAGCGGTGTAATTATTAGTAAGCGCATTGCCTGCAAGTGTGCTTGCAACCTTTTCCCTGTCACTTGTTGATGCCCAATAGGAGTGTGTGCCGAGAGAGTCAACGTAATCTCTGATATTAGAGTTATTTTTGCCGTAATTGTTAGGGAAAATACTTGATGATGAGAACATATTATTAAGAAAACCGTTGAAATATGTTGAGTGATTAAGCTGAGCACATTCCCAAACGTCGACGCCGACTCTGCCGTTAAGCTTTTCGCTCTTTTTAATGGCAGGAATCATTGCGTTATTATAGAAATTCCTTGCCGCAGTATCCTCCCAATGAGAACCCTCCTGTCCGGCGTTACCGTTTGTATCGGCTGCCCAAGCCCATTCAGGCTCGTTAATAGGCGAAACCTCTGTTACATTATAGCCCTCGTCAATGAAATGCTCCGAACACTTAACAACGAATTGGGCAAATGCGTCATAATTGCTTGAATCAAGGTTAGAATTAGCGCCGTTTGAGCAATATGCCTTGCCGTTTTTCGTAAGCCAAACAGGAGCGGAGTTAGAGAAAAGTGTAACCTTTAAATCCTTGTTAGCCTTTTGAGCAGAGGCAAGCGCCTTTTGAGCATTAGCATCCCGGCTCCAATCGTATGTGCCGTCCTTCTGCAAAAAGCCTTGCGTTCTTCTGTCAACATCTGTAATATGTGTATCATCCTGCGACCCTGTACCGAGGTTGTAGCGGTAAATATCAAGACCTGCGCCCTTTTCCTTGCTGTAAAGAAGCTCCATAATCTCGTCTAAATTTTCCCAGCCGCCGACATACTGTGCCCACCAAGCGGCAGAAGCGCCGAAGCCCTCAATTGTTTGGTAAGTTGTTGAAGTATCGATAGTTGTTTGCTTATTTGTTGTATCAATATTATTAATTATCTTGCTAAGCATACTGTAATCCTTAGCATTGATAAAGCCGTTATAGTTAAGGTCATATTTACCGTCATAATTTGACTGAGTATAAGCCGCAGCCTTATCGTCTGTTGTTATTGCATCCTTAAAGCTTGAAACAAGAGTGAGTGCGTCAAGCTGAAGATTTGTTTTACCGCAGACACTGCATTTATAAACAATGCTCGGTCCGTTTGTGCCGGTATATTCATACTTATGACCTGTAACGTCTGTATAATTAGACTTAACCTCGTCTGTATCGCAATCAGTACAATAGGTTAAATCATAGCCCTTTTCAACGCAGGTAGGCGCAACTGTTTTAGTCACATAATTATGCTTATCGTCAAGGCAGTAATAATGCCAATCGTAACCCTTAGCCTGACCCTCTTTTACATAATCACGAACGCCTGAATTTACAATACCGAAAAAGCGTGCATACGAGCCTGAGCCGTTTCCGAAAGCATTATCGCCGATAGTGATTTTATTGCCTAAAAATCTGTTGTAATTAAAGTTTGCATTGTAAAAAGCGTTGCTTCCTATTTCGGTGCAATTTGACGGAATATTTACCCAAAATGTTGAATTAACCAAATTTTGAAAAGCACCGTTCATAATTGTAAAATTACCGTTTGTGCCGGAAAAATCAAGTTCGTTAATAAATGCGGAGTAAACGCTCCAAGGGTTAGAGGTCATATCGCCACTGCCCAAAACGCTTAACTTCTTGTTTTGTGCATCATATTTATAGCTTAAAGCCGTGCCGCAAAAGCCGTTTACATTTTGGAATGAAAGCGCACTTGTCGCATTAACAAGAGAACTTGAACCAACGAGTTTACAGCTTGACGAAACGCCTGTAAGAGCTGAGCTTGCAACAGACGAGAGATTACCGCTTGTCCAAACAATGCCCTTAAGCTTTGAACAGCCGTTAAAAGCATTAACGTCCATACCCGTATGGCCGCTGCCGACGTAAACCTGCTCTAACGAAGTACAGCCCTTAAATGTACCGTTGGGGATTTTGTCCTTATAGTTATCGGTATTATTGGTTGACGGGAGTGAAACATACTTAAGCGAAGTACAATCAAGGAAAAGTTCACTATAATAGTAAGTCGCATTTTCAGGAAGATTAATACTTTGAAGTGAGGTACAACCCCTGAAAAGGTCATCGCCCAAGGTATCAAGGGTTGAAGAATTAAAATTAACCGTAGTCAAATTAGTACAATCGTAAAACCAATATGAGCCGATTTGAACGACACCCTCTTCAACATTAACCGTTTTAATTGATTTACGGTCATTATACCAAGGCTGATTGTTTCCGCCAAAAAATTGATATTTTGAATAATCGGCACCTCTGCCGTTACCGTTTTTTGTAATAGTAAAAACGCCTGTTGATTTATCAAGATTCCAGTTTACACCGCCTGATGTTCCGCTTGTTGCGGCATAAGCATTTATTTCAAGCCCTGCAAAAACAGACAAAACAAGCACAAGGCTCAAAAATATTGACAATATCTTTTTAAATTTCATATACGATATTACCTCTTTTCAAATTTCGCCATTATTATAAATAAAAGTTATATAATATTCAATAGATTTATAAAAAGTTTACATTTAAAAATATAAAAAAAAGAGGCGAACAATGTTCGCCTCTACGATTATACAATTTATTTAATTTCGCAAATCCAACCTTCAGGCGCTTCAATCTCACCCATTTGGATACCTGTAAGAGTTTCATAAAGCTTCTTGGTTACAGGGCCCATTTCCTCCATACCAGATGGGAAGCAAATCTCCTCACCGTGGTTTACAATCTTGCCGACAGGAGAAATAACAGCTGCAGTACCGCAAAGGCCGCACTCTGCAAAATCCTTAACCTCGTCAAAATAAACCTCTCTCTGTTCAACCTTAAGGCCAAGATACTTCTCAGCAACAACCATAAGTGAACGACGGGTGATTGACGGTAAAATAGAATCCGACTTAGGAGTAACAACAGTGCCGTCCTTAGTTACAAAAAGGAAGTTAGCGCCGCCTGTTTCCTCAACCTTTGTTCTTGTTGCAGGGTCAAGATACATATTTTCGTCAAAACCATGCTCATGAGCATCAACAATGTTATGAAGTGACATAGCATAGTTAAGACCTGCTTTAATATTACCTGTACCGTGAGGTGCGGCACGGTCAACGTCAGATACACGGATAGTGATAGGCTTTGCACCGCCCTTGAAATATGGACCTACCGGAGTACAGAACATTCTAAACTCATACTCATCTGCAGGTTTAACACCGATAACAGGATTAACGCCGAAAACATACGGACGAATATAAAGAGTAGCACCGCTGCCAAAAGGAGGAACCCAAGCCTCATTAGCCTTTACAACCTCTTTAACAGCTCTTAAAAACATTTCTTCAGGAACAACCGGAATTTGAAGTCCACGGCAAGAATCTGCGATACGGCTTGCATTAAGGTCAGGGCGGAAGCAAACAGTTCTGCCGTCCTTAGTTGTATATGCTTTAAGACCCTCAAAGCAAGTTTGTGCATACTGAAGTACACCGGCACATTCGTTAAGTGTAATCGTATCGTCCTCAACAAGCTGACCTTCGTCCCACTTGCCGTTCTTGTAGTGAGCTACAAAACGTTTGTCAGTCTTAACATAGCCAAAGCCAAGGCTTGACCAATCAATATCTTTCTTTTGCATTTTTAAACATCTCCTATATTTACGGCAAAGACTTTTACCCAATGCCTATGAAATTTATAATTATAATAATAATAATACTATAAAAAATATTATAGCACGTTAATTTCATTTTTCAATACTAATAAAGCAAAAAATTACGTTATCTCTCCCTACCGTCTGTTATTACCTCATTTTTATCCGTATTGCTGTCTATATTTTCTTTTTTCTTCAATGAAAAGCTCTCTAAAATATTCTTATATGTCTGGGTTTTTTGAGACAAATACTCCTTTGTGAAATCCGCTATAACTTTTTTCAAAATTTGCTTAAATTTCGTTTTATGTTCGTCATCAAGAGTTGTAATAGAGTCAATCAAACCGAACACTTTTATGATATCAAGCTCCTTGATATCATAAAAATCCTCAATGCCTATATTCTCGGCAACATATTCAAGTGTATCAAAGAAAAGTTCAAGCTCCTCGTCGGAGATATAATCAATCAGTTCATTTATATAATCGCTTACAAAATCACTTGTACGGTCATATTTTTCCTCATATTTAAAACGGTCACCGTCAACCTCCCAAGAAGAGACCTGATGCTGCTTAAGACCCGAATTTTCACTGTGAACAATAGAAGGCTCTGTATCATGAAAAAGCATTCTGCCGATAATTGAGCCTTGCGGTGTAAAGAAATGAATTTTATCTTTAATCTGACAATAATCGTATCTGTCAAAAAAATATTTCGGAAAGCCCGGCGCATCGTCCTCGTAAACCGCCTTAAGCATTTTTTTGAGCGAATTTGAGCAATTAACTGCGGCAAAAACGGCAAGATTCCCGCCCTTTGAATGACCGCAGAGAATTATGTCGCCCGAATGGCGCATACACGTTTCCTGAAAATAATACAAAGCCTCGATTTGCGCAGGAACGGGAAACATATAGGAAAGCATTGCCGACTCCTTGACGCCCGTAACCGTAACGTCGGTTCCTCTGAATGCAACAACGTCGCACCCGTCATCAAGAAGAAAATGGATTGCTGAAAATTGCTTGTCGATATCGTCGCTCACATTATTAATATAATCACACAAAATAATGTTTTGAAACCTCTTTGCCATACTGCAACGCCTGAGCAAATCGGCACTTTTTGCACTGATTGCAATAAGCTCGTCAATCTCCTGCTGAGTATACATTGCAAAAAACAGCTTTGCGCCCTTTAACAGCGACACACTCTGCTTATCTGCAATATTTTTAAAATCCGTATACGCAAGCTGTGAAAATATAAGATTATCTATTTCATTAAAAGGCTTTTCTTTAAATGAATAATTACCGTATTCCTCTATATAATCAAGCATATTTTTCACGCTACCAACTCCTTTTGCTTTCTATATTATATCAAAACAAAGTAAGATTGTCACTTTCAAAATAACTTTTTTACAAATATATAAATCAGTATAAATTCTGTTGAATGAATAAGCTAAATATGATATTATATTATTATATTGTAGGCAAAAGAGGGATGAATTTATGGCTGAAATCGACGTACTGCAAACGGGCAAAATGCTTGTATCAAGTGCCGTTCATAACAGGAACAGCAAGAACGGAAAATTTGCTTATACAGGTCTTTTTCAAAGCAAAAAAGGCAGAAACGAAGTGCCCGTCAAAGCATTTTTAATAAGAATAAACGGCAAAAACGTTCTTGTTGATACCGGCTGGAGCGAGCAATGCGCCATAAACCCACGTCATCATCTCGGGCTTGCTCTTTACTTTTCAAGTCAGCCTACCGTTACTCTTAACGACAGTATTGCAAGGCAGCTCGACGCACTCGGCATTACTCCAAAGCAACTTGATGCTGTAATTTTAACTCATCTTGACTGCGACCACGTAAGCGGGCTTAAGGATTTAAAGGATGCTAAGCATATTTATGCAACAAAAGAAGAACTTGAAATATCGCTTCTTCCAAACCCAAGATACCGTAAAGCGCTTTGGCAGGGTGTTGAAATTGAGCCGATTGAAATGAATTATGACTCCCGTGCACCTTTCGGCAAAAGCTGCGATTTATTCGGTGACGGAAGCGTCAGAATTGTTTATACTCCCGGTCATTCGGCAGGCTCTGTTTGCGTTGTGATTAAGCAAAACGGCAAAATGGCAGTAATTGCCGGCGACAACGGAATAAGCGAAAAATCGTGGAGCGAGCTTATTCTTTCCGGCCCGATACATAATATTCAAAATATGAAAATTTCTCTTCGTTGGCTTAATAAAATGTATAAAAATGAAAACTGCGTTGCGGTGCTGACTGCCCACGATAAGGATTATAAACAAACGAAAATCGAATTTTAAATTGTATAATTAACAAATAAAAACACCGAGACTTTTACGTCTCGGTGTTTCTATTCTTTTTATCAATATAAAAAAGAGGAGGTAAGGATGAAAAATATTTTATACGCATTGGGAAGTAGCACCTTTCCCTTTGCAACTACAACTATAATATTCATAAATATACTACGTATGAAATAAATATGAACATTATTAAATAATATGTTAAATAAATAAAAACACGACATTTTAAATAACACTTGCCAATTAAATATATATATGTTAAAATCGCCATAATATATAAACAAGTAAAGGAATCTATTATGAAAAGCAAAAGTGCGTCAAAAGAGTTTGCAAAATACGTATCGCAAAACGTATTTGCTATGATTGGAATGTCGTGCTACATTTTGGCTGACACCTTTTTCATATCAAAGGCAGTCGGTGCTAACGGCATTACCGCATTAAATCTTGTATTACCCTTATATAATTTAATATTTGCCATAGGCTCAATGATTGGCGTAGGCTCGGCAATCCGATTTGCAATAGCTAAAAATCAGGGAGAAAAAAATAACAGATATTTTTTCAACGCAATGTTTTTCACAACGCTTTTTGCCTTGATTTTTATGGCAATCGGTGTTTTTATACCCGATAAACTTGTTGCTATCTTAGGCGGAAGCAGTGAGATTGTAAAGGTTGGCACTCCTTACACAAAAATATTTATGTGCTTTACTCCGCTTTTTATGTGGAATTACATTTGCAACGCATTCGTCAGAAATGACGGCGCACCGTCAATCGCAATGGCGGCAACGGTTATAAGCAGTCTTTTCAATATTGTTATGGACTGGGTGCTTATGTTTCCGCTTAAAATGGGTATGGCAGGTGCGGCTTTAGCTACGGCTTTAAGTCCTGTTGTAGGCTGTGCAATCTGCTGTATTCACTTTTTCTCAAAGAAAAACAACATAAGCTTTAAGCCCTGCGTGCCGTCTTTCGTTAAATTATTTAACTGCGCAAAACTCGGTGTTTCAGCCTTTGTAGGCGAATTTTCCTCAGGTGTAATCACCGTTGCGTTTAATATGATTATATTAAAATTAGTCGGCAATATCGGCGTTGCGGCATACGGCGTTGTTGCTAATATTTCGCTCGTTGCCGTGTCTGTATTCAACGGTGTTGCGCAAGGCTCGCAGCCGCTTATCAGCAAATATTACGCTAAATGCGAAAACGAAAATGTTTCAAAAATACTCAAGCTCGGCATTATCACCTGCCTTTGCCTTGCAGGAATAATAATAGTAACAGTAAATATTTTTGCTACCCCAATCGCAAATGTTTTCAACAGCGAGCATATTGCCGCACTTACCGATTATGCAGTTAAAGGTTTGAGAATTTACTTTATCGGCTTCATTTTTGCAGGGCTTAATATTTTCCTGTCCCTTGCATTCAGCTCTATGAGCAAGGCGGCTCCGGCATTTATCATTTCAATTATGCGTGGCTTTGTTGTGATTATCGCTAGCGTATTTTTGCTCTCATATCTCTTCAAAATGACGGGCGTATGGCTTGCATTCCCCGTTGCCGAAGCAATCACGTTTATCGTCTCACTTTCATTTTTAGTCGGAATAAAAAAGAAAAATAATTTATAATATTTAAACAAAAAACAAAAAAACAAAAACACGGTACAAAATTTGTACCGTGTTTTGTATTATATTATTTCAAAAGAGATAATTATTTGTCAAGGTTTGACTTAACTTCTTCAAGTACGTCCTCAAGTTCCTTAGGAAGCTTATCGCCGAACTTAGCATAAAGCTCGTCAACACCCTTGAGTTCTTCCTTCCAAGCGTCCTTATCAACGTCAAGAATCTTCTCAAGGTCAGCCTCAGTCATATCAAGGCCATCAAGATTGATATCCTTAGCATAAGGAAGATAACCGATAGCTGTTTCCTGAGCGTCAACCTTACCCTCGCAACGGTCGATAATCCAATCAAGAACTCTGAGGTTATCGCCGAAGCCCGGCCACAAGAAGTTGCCTTCGTCGTCCTTACGGAACCAGTTAACGTTGAAAATCTTAGGAGCCTTATCCTCGTCAAGAGTTTCGCCGATTTCAATCCAATGCTTCCAATAATCGCCCATATTGTAGCCGCAGAATGGGAGCATAGCCATAGGGTCACGACGAACAACGCCAACCTGACCTGTAGCTGCAGCAGTTGTTTCAGAACCCATGATTGAGCCTACGAATACACCGTGATTCCAGCTCTTTGACTGATATACAAGCGGAGTGAGCTTAGCACGACGGCCGCCGAATACGAATGCTGAAATAGGAACACCGTTTGGATTTTCAAATTCTGATGAAATGCAAGGGCAGTTTACAGCAGGAGCTGTGAATCTTGAGTTTGGATGAGCACCCTTTTCCTCGCTTGTTTGACCGTTCCAAGGATTGCCCTTCCAGTCAATTGCATTTGCAGGTGGATTCTTGTCAAGACCTTCCCACCAAACTGTGTTGTTATCAAGGTTGAGAGCAACGTTTGTAAAGATTGTGCCCTTCTTTGTTGATGCAAGAGCATTAGGATTAGACTTCTCGTTAGTACCAGGAGCAACGCCGAAGAATCCATTTTCAGGGTTGATAGCATAAAGACGTCCGTCCTCACCCTTCTTAATCCAAGAAATATCGTCGCCTACGCACCATACCTTGTAGCCTTTTCTCTGATATCCTTCAGGTGGGATAAGCATAGCAAGGTTTGTTTTACCGCAAGCTGATGGGAATGCAGCGCAGATATACTTGATTTCTCCGTTTGGCTTTTGAAGACCAAGGATAAGCATATGTTCTGCCTGCCAGCCCTCGTTCTTACCAAGGTAAGAAGCAATACGAAGAGCGAAGCACTTTTTACCGAGAAGTACGTTTCCGCCGTAAGCTGAATTTACAGAAATGATTGTGTTGTCCTCAGGGAACTGACAAATCCATCTCTTTTCAGGGTCAACGTCACATTTACAGTGCATACCACGTACCCAGTCGTTTGAATCGCCGAGAGTATCAAGAACTTTCTTGCCGATTCTTGTCATAATATTCATATTAAGAACAACGTAGATTGAGTCTGTAATCTCAATACCAATCTTAGACATAGGTGAACCTACAGGGCCCATTGAATAAGGAATGATATACATTGTTCTGCCTTCATAAGAGCCTGCTGCGATGTCATAAAGCATCTTGTAACACTTATCAGGAGCCATCCAATGGTTAGTAGGACCTGCATCCTCTTCCTTAGTTGTGCAGATAAGAGTTCTGTCCTCAACACGTGCAACGTCGTTTTCTGCTGTTCTGTGAAGATAGCAATCAGGAAGAAGCTCATCGTTAAGCTTAATCATTTCGCCTGTTTCAACAGCCTCTTTTTTAAGAGCGTCGATTTGTTCCTTTGAACCGTCAATCCATACAATGTTTGATGGCTTAAGGAGTTCTACTTTTTCGTCAAGCCAATCAAGAAGTGACTTGTTAGAAGTAAGATTTGTTTCCATAATCTTTATTCTCCTTTGAAATTATTTACAAACAAATTGAACTCATTGAAAAACAATCAAAGTTCCCCAATTTCATTCTCATTAATTATACCAAAAAATCCTTAAAATTCAATAGAACTGCCAAAAATTCATTAAAATGTAACAATAACATAAAATCAAATTAATCACTTTATGTGAATTTTTTGTCAATTATTGCTTTTGTACGCTTCGTCGATAGGCATTGTGGCATAAGCGTTAAGACTTTCGTCAGCCTCAACACCGCTTATAAACTCATAATAGCCCTGCGAGCCAATCATTGCCGCATTGTCGCCGCAATATTTAAGTTCGGGCAAATAAAGCTGCCATTTATGCTTTTGGCAAAGCTTCTCTGCTTCTCTTCTTAATTTAGAATTAGCAGAAACACCGCCTGCTATTACAATTTTTTTGAAGTTTTTGTCAATTGCCGCTTTTTCAAGATTTTGAATAAGGCAATCAACAACGCTTTTTTGAAACGAAGCCGCAAGGTCAGGTATATTTATTTCTTCGCCCTTTTGCTTTGCGTTATGAACGGTGTTGATAACGCTTGTTTTAAGGCCTGAAAACGAAAAATCGTATTCACTGCCCGTAACTCTCGGATGAGGAAATTTAAAAGCGTTTTCATTTCCCTGCTTGCTGATTTTGTCAATGCTTATTCCGCCGGGATACGCAAGACCCATAGTCCTGCCTGCCTTATCAAGCGCCTCGCCTGCCGCATCATCACGTGTTTTGCCAATAATTTCAAAATCCGTGTAATCGTTAACCGCAGCAATATGCGAATGACCTCCGCTGACAACAAGGCACAAAAACGGCGGCTTAACATCGCTTGAAATGTAATTTGATGCAATATGACCTCTCAAATGATGAACGGGCACAAGAGGAGTACCTGTTGCAAACGATAAACCTTTTGCAAAATTAACGCCCACCAAAAGCGCACCTATAAGCCCCGGTGCATAAGTAACCGCAATCGCTTCAATGTCATCCATAGTACAGTCAGCCTTTTCAAGCGCTTCTTTAACAACGCCGCTGATTGATTCGGCGTGCCGCCTTGATGCTATTTCAGGCACAACTCCGCCGTAGAGCTTATGCTCTTCAAGCGAGGTTGCAACAATATTTGATAATACTTTTCGTCCGTCCTCAACAACAGCGCATGCCGTTTCGTCACAAGAGGACTCAATTCCCAAAATTTTCATTTTCTGTTTCCTTTTTACTTATATGTATTATTCACTAAAGCCAACGTTGACGATATCGCCCTTACGATATATAAGCTGCATTTTTAATTGAATTTATATATTAAAATTCTTAGTCATAATTACTGCGTCCTCGTCGGGGGATGTGTAAAAATGAGGGCGGATACCGACATTTTCAAAGCCTGCTTTTTCATAAAGCCTTATTGCAGGGGTATTGCTTTTGCGCACCTCTAAAGTTATAAAATCCATCTCATTTTCAAACTCGGCAAATATAAGCCTTTGAGCTATGCCACGTCTGCGATATTCGGGCAAGACGGCAACATTTGTAACATAACCCTCACCGGAGAAAATTTGAAGTCCCATATAGCCGACTGCTTTTTCATTTTCAAGTGCAACAAGGAAGTGAGAGGTGTCAAGCGAAAGCTGATTTTCAAGGTCTTTTTTGTTCCACGGGTGAGCAAAGCAGGCACATTCTATTTTATAAACATCATCAAGATATTTTATGTTAAATTTTTCTATACTAATCATATTACATTAATGAGCGTCAAACCACGTATTGCCGATTTTGCCGTCTGCACGAAGGAGAACCTTCATTTTGCAGGCATTTTCCATTTCCTCACACACGATTTCAAGCGCCCTTTGCGCCTCGCTTTCCGGCGATTCAACGATAAGTTCGTCGTGTACCTGAAGAATAAGACGTGATTTCATATTTTCCTTTGCAAGCCTATCGTCAACCTTAACCATTGCGATTTTGATAATATCGGCGGCAGTGCCCTGAATAGGCATATTTCTTGCAACACGTTCGCCGAATGCACGCATCATATGGTTAGACGAAGCAAGTTCGGGCAAATATCTTTTTCTGTGGAATAATGTTTCGCTAAAACCCTTATCCTTTGCAAGGTCAATCATCTTTTTCATATAATCGTCTACACCGCTGTAATGGGCAAGATAATTTTCAATATACTGCTTAGCCTCTTTATTTGAAACACCGATATCCTTTGCAAGAGAAAATGCGCCGATACCGTAAACAATGCCGAAATTAACAGCCTTTGCCCTGCTTCTCATTTGAGGGGTAACCATTTGAACAGGAAGATTAAACACCTGAGAAGCGGTAATCGTATGAATATCCTCGCCTGAATTGAATGCGTCAATCATATTTTTATCATTTGAAAGGTCAGAAAGAACACGAAGTTCAATCTGGCTGTAGTCGGCGTCAACAAGCTTTTTGCCCTCGCCTGCGATAAAGAATTTACGCATTTGGCTGCCAAGCTCCGTCCTAATCGGAATATTTTGCAAATTTGGCTCAAGAGATGAAATTCTGCCCGTCCTTGTTTCAACCTGATTAAAGCGGGTATGAATCCTGCCGTCATCTGCAATAACCTTTAAAAGTCCGTCGCAATAGGTGGATTTAAGCTTAGAAAGCGAGCGATATTCAAGAATTTGGCTGATTGCAGGGTGCTCGCCGACTAAACCTTCAAGTACCTCGGCATTTGTTGAATATCCTGTTTTTGTCTTTTTCTTGCACGGTAATTTAAGCTCTTCAAAAAGTGCAACGCCAAGCTGTTTTGGAGAATTGATATTAAATTCATACCCAACACTTTCGTAAATAGAATCGGTTAAAGCCTTAATTCTTTCACCGAGCATTTTGCCGAAGGACTCAATTCCGTTTTTATCAACCTCAAAGCCAACGTATTCCATCTTAGCAAGAACACGTGAAAGCGGAAGTTCAATATCTTCAAGAAGCTGCCTTTCCTGCGCATCGTCAATAAGTATATCCGTCTTTTCAAACAGCGGCTTAATTACAGAAGCAAGCTCTACATTTTCATCCTTAGTGCCGAGAGAATTAAGAAATTCGGGAATTTTAACACCGTATTCAAGGCAAAGGTGAGCAATATCGTAATTGCTGTCGCTCGGTCTTAAAAGATAGGCGCTGAGCATTAAGTCGCCCTTAACACCCTTTAATTCAACACCTAATTTGCATGCCAAACGGTGAAGCTCTTTCGTGTTAAAGCTGTATTTTTTTGCACTCTCGTCCTCAAAAAATTCACAAATAAAATCCTTGTATCCCTGCGTCTCAGGTGAAATAACAACAATTTCATTATCAAACGCAAAATACAAATCCGTCACACTGCCGTCAATGATTAAGGGATAAAAATAGACATCAGTTCCCTTAACTCTTTCAAGCAAAGTGCCGGCATTGTCACAACTTACCAAGCTGATATTTCTCTCAATCGTTTCCTCTTCTTCAGCCTCGGCTGCTTTATTAGGGTCAAGGTCAAATTTAGGGATAAGCGAGAAAAGTTCAAGCCTTACAAATTGAGAAACCGCCTTTTGCTCGTCCCTGCCTGAAATGACATAAGAATTGATATCCGTATCAATCGGTGCATCAACACTGATTGTGCCGAGTTTTAAAGAAAGATAAGCCTTTTCTTTATCGTTTTTAAGCTTTGCCTTAACACCCGGCTTAATGTCAAGCTCGTCAAGATTATTATAAATATTATCAAGATTATGAAAACGTGCGATAAGGTCAAGCGCAGTTTTAGCGCCCACTCCGGCAACACCGGGAATATTATCCGACGCATCACCCTGAAGCGCCTTAACCTGAATAAGCTCCTCAGGCGTTACACCGTACTCCTCGTCAATCGCCTTTTCGTCATAAATATCGGTAACTGCCTGCCCCATTTTTGTACGTGCAAGAAGCACCTTAACACCGCCGTGAGCAAGCTGCAACGAATCCCTGTCACCCGTTGCAATAAAACATTCGTCACCGTTTTTCCTGCATACAGCGGCAAGAGTGCCGAGAATATCGTCAGCCTCCCAGCCTTCTTTTTCAATCGTTTTAATTCCGAGATTTTTAAGCATTTCTTTAAGGACAGGCATTTGAGAACGAAGTTCGTCGGGCATACCCTTACGTCCTGCCTTATATTCATCATACATTTTATGCCTAAAAGTAGGCGCATGAACGTCAAATGCTACGGCAACTGCATCAGGCGAGCAAATATCCTCAAGCTTTAAAAGAATATTTAAAAAGCCGTAGATTGCGTTGGTATATTCTCCGTTTTTATTAGTTAATAATTTTATGCCGTAAAAAGCACGGTTTACAATACTGTTACCGTCTAAAACAAGAAGCTTCATAAACTCAGTTCCTTACATTTAAAATCATATTATTATATCATATAATTGATTGATTTACAATTAATAATGTGATATATTAATTGCAAGTAAAAATAAAAAGGTAAACAAAATGAAAATTAAAGATATTGAATTTGAAAACAATATATTTTTAGCGCCAATGGCAGGAATTGCGGACAGAGCGTTTCGTGAACTTTGCATTAACTACGGCGCAGGATACACCGTGACTGAAATGGTGTCGAGCAAAGGGCTTACAATGGGCGACAAAAAAAGCAAAGAGCTTTTAACACTCGGCGAAATTGAAAATCCGGCAGGCGCTCAGATTTTCGGCGATGACCCGGAAATTATGGCGCAGGCGGCGCAAAAATGCCTTGAATTTCACCCTGATATTATTGACATAAATATGGGTTGCCCCGCTCCTAAAATCGCAATGAACGGCGGCGGTGCAAGCCTTATGAAAAATCCCAAGCTTGCGGGGGAGATAGTAAAAGCGGTAAGCGAGGCAGTCGACATTCCCGTAACAGTCAAAATAAGAAAAGGCTGGGATGATGAAAGTATTACGGCGGTTGAGATTGCGCAAATTGCAGAAAAAAACGGTGCGTCGGCAATTACCGTTCACGGAAGAACAAGAATGCAAATGTATTCGGGCAAGGTTGACTATGACATAATTGCAAAGGTGAAAAAAGCGGTTGATATCCCGGTTATTGCAAACGGCGACGTAACAGACGAGCAATCGGCGGCAATTATGCTTGAAAAAACGAATGCCGATGCTATTATGATTGGCAGGGGCGCACTCGGAAATCCGTGGATATTCAGAAGAATTAACGCATATCTCAGCGAATGCAGAGTTTTGCCTGATGTAAGCATTAACGAAAAAATGGCAGTTATGCTAAAGCATATTCAAAAAATCATTGAATACAAGGGCGAATACACCGCAATGAGAGAGGCAAGGCACCATGCGGCATATTACACGAAAGGCATACGTGGCGGTGCGGCGCTCAGAAAGGAAATAAGCACCTTTGAGCATTTTGAGCAGCTTGAGGAGCTTGCATATAAAATTGCAAAGGAAAATGAGTAATGATTTTAAAAAATTGCACCTTTTTTAACGAAAATTTTGAAAAAGAATACGGCGATATTGAAATAGAAAACGGAAAAATAAAGCAAATCGGAATCCTTGACGGCGACGGCAAAGATATGGCAGGCAAGATTGTTATACCCGGTTTTATTGACGTGCATATTCACGGCTGTGCAGGCGGCGACGCATCCGACGCTGACAAGAGTGGTCTAAAAAAAATGGCAAAGGAGCTTGCAAAGCACGGTGTAACGTCATTTTGCCCGACATCAATGACACTGCCGAAAGAAAGGCTTGAAAGCATTGTTGAAACGATAAAAGAATTTAAAGAAGAAAACCACGGCGGCGCAAAGGTTATGGGAATTAACCTTGAAGGTCCGTTTATTGCAATGAGCAAAAAAGGCGCTCAAAATGCCGAGTACGTAAGAGGCGGCACGATTGAGGAATTTGACGATTTATACGCAAAAAGCGGCAAGCTTGTTAAGCTTATTACCATTGCACCCGAAGCATTTGACAGTGAAAAATTTATAAAGCACGCAAAAGATTATGCTAACGTTTCAATCGGTCATTCAGCGGCAAATGCAGACGAATGTAAAAAAGCTATTGACTGCGGTATAAGCCACGCAACTCACCTTTTCAATGCCATGACGCCTATGGCTCACAGAGAGGCAGGTATAGCAGGCACGGTGCTTGATGATGAAAGAGTTATGTGTGAACTTATTTGCGACGGCGGCCATATTTGCCCTACTGTTTTGAGAAACGCATTTAAAATTTTAGGCGAAAACAGGGCGGTAGTTATCAGCGATTCAATGCGAGGCGCAGGGCTTGGCGAGGGAGAATTTGAACTTGGCGGTCAGGCGGTTTTCGTAAAGCCCGGCGGTAAATATGCCGTTTTGGAGGACGGAACGATTGCCGCTTCAATTTCAAACATTCACACCGAATTTAAAAATCTTATTAGCTTTGGAATTGATTTTAAAACAGCGCTTAAATCGTGCACAATAAATCCTGCAAAATCAATAAATGAAGATAAAAACATCGGTTCAATCGCAGTCGGAAAGTGCGCCGATTTGGTTGCGCTTAATGAGAATTTAGATATAGAAGAGGTATATATTAATGGAATACTCGCTTAACATTGCGCTTATTGAGCCTGAAATTCCGCAAAACACAGGCAACATTGCAAGAACGTGTGCGGCAACAGGCGCAAGGCTTCATCTTGTAGGTCCTATGGGCTTTACCATTACCGACAAACAGGTTAAAAGAGCAGGTCTTGACTATTGGGACAAGCTTGATATAACTTTTTATGACAGCCAAGAGGAATTTTTTGAAAAAAACAAGGGCGCAGATTTTTATTATTTTTCAACTAAGGCTGAAATTGCACATTCGGATATGGAATATAAAAATAATGCTTTTCTTGTTTTCGGCAAGGAAACCAAAGGCCTTCCGGAGGAACTTTTAAAGGCAAATCACGACAGTTGCGTAAGGCTTCCTATGAGGGGAATTATCAGAAGTCTTAACCTTTCAAACGCCGTTGCAATCGGCACTTATGAAGTTTTAAGGCAGTGGGGATATCCGGCATTGAGCCAAAAGGGAAAGCTTACAAAATATGATTGGTAATCTTGCAACAAAAAAATTACTGTGATAAAATAAAAATATCTTGAATATAAGGAGTTTTTCAAATGAGCGAAGAAAAGAAATCAAAAGGCGGAGTATGGCAGTTTATTAAATTTGCGCTTTTCTCGGCGTCTGCAGGTATTATTCAGATATTGAGTTTTACTCTTATGAGCGAAGTAATCATCAAGCTTCCTGCACTTCAAAATCTTATGAACACAAATAAAACATTTGAAAAAATTATGCAAAACGAATACGGCCCTATGTACCTTATTGCGCTTCTTCTTTCAGTAATTTGGAACTTTACATTCAACCGCAAATTCACATTTAAGTCTGCTAATAACGTGCCTGTTGCAATGCTCAAGGTACTTGCGTTTTATTGTGTATTCACCCCTATTTCAACAATTTTAGGCAACTATTTCACGTCAAAATTTGCTGATGTATCAGCAATTAACTATATCGTTTTAGGCTGCACAATGGCTTGCAATATGACAACAGAATTTCTTTATGATAAATTCGTTGTTTTCAGAGGAAGCGAAAATACAGCAGTTAAAAGCAAATGATGTAAGCTATTATCAATATTAAAGGTCACGGAGGTAAAAATATTGAAAAATTATATAAATAATAAAGCCACGAGGTTCGATTATGGAAGATAAAATTGTCAGATACACTTTAAGAGTAGATAGGCTTTTATTTAAAAAATTCAGATATATTGCCGAGAGCGAGGGTCGCTCTGCCAACAAGGAGATTGAGCAATATCTTAAAAAGAGAGTTGCAGAATTTGAAAAAGAAAACGGCAAAATCGAAACAGAGGATAAATAAAATTTTAATATCATTAAAAAAGTGGCTTGAACGTAATGTCCAAGCCACTTTTACTTTGCGTTTATTTTGATAAAATTCCATTAGGGGTCCCCGAAAAGCGCAAGCTTTTTGGGGAAGAGGAGTGAATTGTGCGAAGCACAAGAGACACGTGGCTCCAAATTCACTTGTGAATTTGGGAGAAACAGTACAGTGTACTGTTTCGTAGCAAGTGATAACTAATGTGTTTATTATGAATTTCAAAGAAATTCATTCAAACACGTAATTTCTTTCGACGTATCGTAGGGGCGACCATTGGTTGCCTCATATTTATCAGCAATTTTATTTCTTCATTTCTGCTCTTGCTTCTTTAATTCTTTCAACAAAGAGCTTACCTGTTTCGGTAATTAAATCATAATCGCCTGTTTTAGCGCCTTTGATAAGAGATGAACCCGCACCGACTGCCACTGCGCCTGCCTTAATCCAATCCTTAACGTTATCAACGTCAACGCCGCCTGACGGCATCATAACCGCATTAGGAATAGGACCGTGAATATCCTTAATAAATGAAGGAGTTGCGATATCGCCCGGAAATACCTTAAGCACGTCTGCGCCGCATTCCATAGCGTGAACAGCCTCTGTAGGAGTGTAAATGCCAGGCATTGACGGAATACCGTAACGGTTACAGGTCTTAACTGTTTCAGGGTCAAAGTATGGAGAAACGATATATTCTGCGCCTGCCAAAATAGCAATACGTGCAGTAGCCGCATCCATAACGGTGCCTGCGCCGATAATGATTTCGCCGCTTGAATATTTAGCCCTCATAGCTTCGATAAGCTTGTCTGCGTGAGGAACGGTAAAAGTAAGCTCAATAGCTGCAACACCGCCGGCAATACAAGCGTCTGTAATTTTTTCAGCCTGCTCAATTGAAGTAGCACGAACTACTGCAACAATGCCGACCTCTTGAATTTTTGCAAGTGTTTCAATTTTATTTGACATAATTATATCTCCTATGATTTTTATTATTAATTGCCTCTGTTAAACAAAATCTGACGCACTGCTGTACGGCAGATTTTGAGTGATACGTAGTTTGCGACGACGTTATCTCTGAACTCTTGCAGAGCCGCCGTTTACCTTAGCCTCAACCTCTTTAAGAGAAGCCATTGAGGTATCGCCCGGTGTAGTCATTGCAAGTGCGCCGTGAACAACACCGTAATTAACTGCCTTTTGCGCATCCTCATAAGTCATAAGACCGTAAACAAGACCTGAAGCGAAAGAGTCACCGCCGCCTACACGGTCCATAATTTCAAGACCCGGAAATTCAATTGAATTATAAATCTTGCCGTCAGCCCAGCAAATTGCTTTCCAATCGTTTACTGTTGCAGTCTTAACTGTACGAAGGGTTGTAGCAATAACCTTAAAATTAGGATAAGCCTTTGTAACGGTTTCAATCATCTTGTAGTAACCGTCCATATTAAGCGACTTAAGGTCTTTATCGTTACCCTCAACCTCAAAGCCAAGAGAAGCAGTAAAGTCCTCCTCGTTACCAATCATAACGTCAACATACTTTGCGATTTCCTTATTGACCTCTTGTGCCTTAGCCTGACCGCCGATACCCTTCCAAAGTGACGGACGGTAGTTAAGGTCATAAGATACAATTGTACCGTACTGCTTAGCTTTTTTAACTGCTTCAATAACAGTATTTGCGCTGTCCTCAGAAAGAGCTGCATAGATACCGCCTGTATGAAGCCAACGAACACCGAGTGTACCGAAAATATAATCCCAATCGATATCTCCAGGCTTAATTTGAGAAGCAGCAGTATTGCCTCTGTCGGAAGCGCCAACAGCACCACGAATACCAAAGCCACGCTCTGTAAAGTTAATACCGTTTCTTACGTTTCTGCCGATACCGTCATATGGTACCCACTTAATAAGGGAAGTATCAACACCGCCCTGAAGAATAAGGTCCTCCATAAGATAGCCGATTTCATTTTCAGCAAAAGCGGTAACAACACTCGTCCTTAAACCGAAGCAACGGCGAAGTCCTCTTGCGACGTTATATTCTCCGCCGCCTTCCCAAGCACGGAAAGAACGAGCAGTTTTAATTCTGCCCTCACCCGGGTCAAGCCTAAGCATAATTTCGCCAAGTGAAATTTCATCAAAAGTACATTCCTCTTTAGGTCTTAAATTAAGATTCATAATGTTCCTCCATATTATTCAAAATTGAAATATTTAATAGCGTTGTTATATGAAATACCCTCAACAATTTCCTTAAGGATATCCTCATCATATGCATACATACCCTTTTCAACCCAAGAGCCGATAAGGTTACACATAATTCTTCTGAAATATTCGTGCCTGCCGTAAGAGGTAAACGAACGGCTGTCCGTTTCCATTCCGACAAACTTGCCCAAAACTCCGAGGTTAGCGAGAGATTTCATTTGAGCAGTCATACCGTCCATTGTATCCAAAAACCACCAAGCAGGGCCGAATTGAATTTTAGATTCAGCATCGCTTGATTGGAAATTGCCGAGCATAGTTGCAAGAACAATATTGTCCTTATCATTAAGATTAAACAAAATAGTCTTTGGCAGTTTATTGTTGATATTAAGAGCGTCAAGAAGCCTTGAAAGCGGCTTAGCAATATTATCATCGCCTACCGAGTCAAAGCCGGTGTCTGCGCCGATTTTATTAAACATAAGCGTATTGTTATTACGCATTGCGCCGATATGAACCTCCATAGTCCAGCCAAGCTCATGATATTTTTCACCAAGAGCAATGACAATCGGTGTTTTATATACGTTACATTCATAATCTGTAAGCTTTTCACCGTTCATAGCCTTATTAAATACAGCATTAACCTCGTCCTTGCTTGCCGGTGCATAAGGCGGGCAGTCAAACGCTTGGTCAGACACACGGCATCCTACCGAATGGAAATATTCAACTCTCTTTAAAAGCGCACAAATCACGTCGTCAACCGTTTTAATTTCAACACCCGATACCTCGCCGAGTTCTTTAATATAATCTGCAAAGCCGTCAAGGTGAATATTAAGCGCCTTGTCAGGTCTGAAAGTCGGCAAAACCTTGCAATCAAAACCGTCAACATTCTTTAAAAGCTTGTGATATTTTAAATCGTCAACAGGGTCATCCGTTGTGCAAACAACCTTGACATTGCTTTTTGTAATAAGGCTTTGAGGAGCAAAATCACCATTGGCAATTGCCTTGTTTGCACGCTCATAAATATCATCCGCAGTTTTTGCGTTAAGCGGAGTATCAATTCCAAAATATCTTTGAAGCTCTATATGCGCCCAATGATAAAGAGGATTGCCTATGCAATATTGCAAAGTATATGCAAATTTTTCAAATTTTTCTTTAGGGCTTGCGTCGCCTGTGCAATATTTTTCCTCAACACCGCAAGAACGCATTGCTCTCCATTTGTAGTGGTCGCCCGAAAGCCATAAATCGGAAATATTGTTTGGCTGATTATTTTCATAGATTTCCTTCGGACTTAAATGGCAATGATAATCGCAAATCGGCATTTTCTCGGCATATTCGTGGAAAAGCTTCTTTGCCGCATCGCTTTCAAGCAGGAAATCTTTATCTAAAAAATCTTTCATAATTTTCTCCCGAAAGTATATATTAATTTCAATGTAATTATATACCTATAAAAAGATATATTCAATATGCAATTTTAATAAATATTTTTTAAACATATTGATTAAATAGTATATATATGATATTATATTTTTGGAGTTTTACAGATAAAATTATGCTAATGGGTTTATTATCTATAATATAATTCAGAAAAGTAAGGAGAAGATTTATGCAATACGAAATTAAAGGAACTCCGTTCCCTGCTGTTATTTGCCATTTGCAAGACGGTGAGCAGATGATTACAGAGGGCGGCGGAATGAGTTGGATGACGCCTAATATGGTTATGGAAACCACAACAAACGGCGGCCTCGGAAAAGCTTTCGGCAGGCTCTTTTCAGGCGACAAAATGTTCCAAAACAGGTACACCTGCCGTGGCGGAGAAGGTATGATTTCATTTACAAGCTGTTGCCCCGGCAACATCCGTGCCGTTGAAATTCATCCGGGTCAGTCTGTCATTTGCCAAAAAAGTGCATTTTTAGCATCTACACCGGGTGTTAATATGTCAATTTATTTCAAAAAAGCCCTTGGTGCAGGCCTTTTCGGCGGTGAAGGCTTTATTATGCAGAAATTTGAAGGCGAGGGAGTCCTCTTTGTTGAGCTTGACGGCTCTACCGTTGAATATGAACTTCAAGCCGGCGAACAACTTGTTCTTGACACAGGCCATCTCGCAATTATGGACGGCACTTGCAGTATGGATATTCAAACCGTTAAGGGTGCTAAAAACATTTTCTTTGGCGGCGAAGGACTTTTCAACACAATTGTAACGGGGCCGGGCAAGGTTGTTATTCAAACGCTCCCTGTCAATAAGCTTGCGCTTGAGCTTTACCGTTATATGCCACAATCAGGCGGCAACGGATAATAAGTTATTCAAAACACCGTAGGGGCGACCATTGGTCGCCCCAGACTGTCGATAA
>OLSL01000963.1_pt1 | contig 29135 bp, 29 predicted proteins | sample 1672511 | NCBI WGS metagenome assembly OLSL01 (sample SAMEA3136694, study PRJEB25190) | human gut metagenome | biome: human gut; feature: human-associated habitat; material: faeces | place: Austria | collected 2013
CACATACACTGCAGCGATTGGCGCAGCTGACGAGCAGGTGGAAATGTACGTCTACGATGCGGGCAACGACGAAGTTGAGGAAGCCGAAGAAGAAGCTTCGGAAATGAATGCCGCGCCTTCCTATGCCGCGAAAGAGCGCATTTTGCCGGCTGGCGAAGTAGAAGACACCGCAGAGCTTGTAGATGCATACAGCTCTGTGCCATTATTTGTTTCCAGCGGCAATCTTGCGGAGCAAGGCGTGCAGACACGGCTTGAGCTGCTTGAAGATTATTTTCCAAACGGCATGTACTGGAACCATATCGATGTGGACACAAGCGAAATGACGGCAGACGAAATTGCCATGTGCGTTACAGACACGCCGTGCAACCATTCTGTTTATGGTTATGGAAACTGCAACATTTATAATGGACTGATGGATGATTTCTTCCCGCAATACGGAGACGAAATGCAATGTCTCGGCTACGCTTCCATCATCAGCGACCTGTTGTTCGGCTACGATGCACCGATCACGGAGTTTTACGACTTTGACGAGTTGCGCATCGGCGATCACATCCGCATGGGTTGGTATGAGCACTCGATGATCGTGACGGACATCGACTGGGATACCGATACCATCACCGTGACGGAAGTAAATGCAGATTACGAAAACTGCCGGATCTCCTGGGGTCGACAAATCACCCGCAGCGAGCTTCTCAGCATGGAAGGCGACCTTACCTATTACACGCGCTACGCAAATTGAAAATCGGTTGTTCTGCGCCTCGGCAAGATTTTGATGTCTTGTCGGGGCACATTTTATATTTTCCAAAAGTTATACGATACAAAAACACCCCGAACGACGCAAAATCGTTCGGGGTGTGCTGATTCAGAGAATCAATTATTTAACCATGTTGGCAACTTCGCTTGCGAAATCGTCGTTTCTCTTCTCGAGGCCTTCGCCCTTCTCGAAGCGAACGAAATCCGTAACCTTCATCGTGCCGCCGGCCTTCTTTGCTTCCTCAGCAATGTACTGCTCAACGGAGAGGTCGCCGTTCTTAACGAACGCCTGCTGCAGGAGGCAGTTGTTCTCATAGAACTTGCCGATTCTGCCGGTAACCATCTTCTCGATGATGTTCTGCGGCTTCTTGGAGTTCTTCGGATCGTTCTGGATCTGGGCCATGAGGATTTCTTTTTCCTTATCGAGTGCTTCAGCCGGAACCGTGGACTTATCGAGATAAGCCGGATTCAGAGCGGCAATCTGCATTGCGACGTCCTTGCCGCACTCGTTGAGAACTTCTGCCGGAACATTCTCGGTCTCAAAACGAACGAGAACGCCGATTCTGCCGCCGCCGTGTACGTAAGCAACGCAGTCACCCTCGTAACGGACGAAGCGACGGATCTTGATGTTCTCGCCGATGGTGAGAATCTTATCCTTCAGCATAGCATCAACAGTCATATCGGAGCCGTGTGCCTTAGCTGCAAGGAGAGCTTCAACGTCTGCCGGGTTCTCATAGATAACAGTCTCGGCACAGGTCTTAACGAAATCGATGAACTGAGCATTCTTTGCAACGAAGTCGGTCTCAGCGTTGACTTCAATCACAACGCCAACCTTACCGCACTCGCTGACCATAGCGTATGCAACACCCTCAGCTGCAATACGGCTTGCCTTCTTAACGGAAGCTGCAAGACCCTTCTCGCGGAGAATCTCGGTTGCCTTCTCTACATCGCCCTCAGCCTCTGTGAGAGCCTTTTTGCAATCCATCATGCCGCAGCCTGTCTTAGCGCGCAGATCTGCAACGTCTTTAGCTGTGAAATTCATTTCAAATCACCATTCCTTGTAGAATCTTAAACTCTATATCAAACGAAAGGAATTTTTAACCGAAATTAAATTATTCCTCGGTCTCTGCAGCAGCTTCTTCGGTCTCCTCAGCAGCAGCGCCCATACGGCCCTCACGGCCTTCGATGATAGCGTTAGCCATAGCACCTGCGATGAGCTTAACAGCGCGGATAGCGTCGTCGTTGCCCGGGATAACGTAGTCAATCTCGTCCGGATCGCAGTTGGTATCTACGATTGCAACGATCGGAATACCGAGCTTCTTAGCTTCGGAAACAGCAATTCTTTCCTTTCTCGGGTCAACAATGAACAGTGCGCCCGGGAACTCTTTCATGTCCTTGATACCGCCAAGATACTTTTCGAGCTTTTCGATCTCGAGCTCGAGCTTGCTGACTTCCTTCTTCGGGAGCAGTTCGAAAGTGCCGTCTTCCTGCATCTTGCGCAGCTGTGCAAGTCTCTGGATTCTGCGGCGGATGGTCGTGAAGTTGGTGAGCATGCCGCCCAGCCAACGAGCGTTGACGTAGAACATACCAACGCGCTCAGCCTCTTCCTTGATGGCCTCCTGCGCCTGCTTCTTGGTGCCGACAAACAGGATGGTCTCGCCGGATGCAGCCAGATCACGTACAAAGTTGTACGCCTCCTCCAGCTTTTTCACGGTCTTCTGGAGATCAATGATATAAATACCATTTCTCTCGGTGTAGATGTAGGGAGCCATTTTGGGGTTCCATCTTCTGGTCTGATGACCGAAGTGAACGCCGGCCTCCAGCAGCTGCTTCATAGATACGACTGCCATAATTGTGTTTCCTCCTTTAAGTTGTCCCGCCACCCCAATCATCTCCCTGCCAGACCTTTCGGCACCATGGCAGAAATCCTTGGGTGTGTGTGGTACTCCGTCTATGCAGAGCCTTTAAATTATACTACATCTTGTGCCCCATTGCAAGAAAAATATACAATTATTTAGAAGAATTTTTTCTTCCGGCAGGGCTTTCGAATCTTTTCTACCTCAACCTCCACCAGGATGATGTCGCCGCCCATCCGCCGGATGCAGCCCCAGGGAATCACATAGTCATCCTCCCGGCCAAACAGTCCGAAGAACTTCGCTTTCCCAGGAACCACAATGGCCACCACATTCCCGCCGGTACAGTCCAGCTCCAAATCCGACACAAAGCCGATCCGACAGCCGTCACAGATATTGATCACCTCCCGGCATTTGAGCTCTGACATGGTTACGATCATCCAGTTCCCTCCCCAATTGCCGTCGGTGCTACGTCTGCACCGAGATTGCTTTCCGAATCTGCGAAATTGCCCCTTTCTCCAGGCGCGAAACCTGGGCTTGGGAGATGCCCACCTCGCTGGCTACCTCCATCTGGGTTCTTCCGTCGTAAAACCGCAGCGCCAGAATTCGCTTTTCCCGATCCGTCAGGTTCTTCATGGCCTCCCGCAGGGCGATGTGCTCGATCCAGCGCTCGTCGGTGTTCCGTGTATCCTTCACCTGATCCATCACCGTTAGCGGGTCGCCACCATCGGAATAAATGGGGTCATACAGGCTCACCGGCGATGCAATGGCGTCCATGGCAAAATTGACCTCCTCCACCGGCAGCTCCAGCTTCTTTGCAATCTCCTCCATGCTGGGCTCCTTCTGGTGCTCCCGCATCAGCTGCTCCCGGGTCTGGAGTACCCGATAGGCCGTATCCCGCAGACTTCGGCTCACCCGAATGGCGCTGTTGTCCCGCAGAAATCGGCGGATTTCCCCGGCAATCATGGGCACGCCATAGGTGGAAAATCTTGTATTCAGGCTGATATCAAAGTTTTCGATGGCCTTCAGCAGTCCGATGCAGCCCACCTGAAACAGATCGTCCGGATTTTCTCCGCTGCTGGAAAACCGCTGGATTACGCTGAGCACCAGTCGGAGATTCCCCTCCACCAGCGCGTTTCTGGCCGACTGATCCCCGGCCTTGTACCGGCGCATCAGCTCCATCATTTCGTCGTTTTTCAGTACCTTTAGTTTTGATGTGTTCACTCCGCAGATTTCAACCTTCCCAAGCATATGAAAAACCTCCCGGAAAAATTCCTGTTAGAATTTTCCCCAGGAGGCGTATTTTCATTCTGCCGAAAAAGAGGACTTCCGCAGAGTTTCGGAAATTACTCCGCCGGAGTGACCAGGAAGCCGTAAATGGCGCTGCCCTGATAGTGTTCAGAGTTCCATTCACCCTTCACCACATAGATCATGTTCGTGTCGCCTGCGTCCAGGGTAATTTCGCCGCTGTCACTGACGGGAACATCGGTTCCGGTATCCTGCGGGTCATCCTGGCGATACACGGTAACGGTCAGGCTGTCAGGGCTTGGAGCAAAGGTCAGCTTTACCGTGTCAAAGTTGGTACGCCGGATGGTGGTATACTCGTCGAAAAACCAATCCTGAGGCTTTTGCCCGTCCAGTTTGGCATTGCTGACCCCACCCTCCTTGGCGCTGCTGTCCTCATAGCTCCAATCGCCGGTTTTATAGGGGATCAGCTGGTTGTACTGGCCCAGATCGTCTTTGTACTGCACACTGAGATCCGGGGCCTGATTGACCACCTCCGGCTCCCACCATTTGCCCGTGCCGAACAGGTCAGGAATGTCATTTTCTGCCGGAAAATCCGGGTCCGGGGTGTTATTGGTTACGACAATCTTGCTGGCGGAAATCTGCGCGGGAATGCTCATGGTCACCATGCCAGGAAACGTGACGTCCATCAGGCAGCCCCGATTCATGTCCTCCAGGGTCATGGGATTGCCGTCAGCATCGGTGATTTCGGCGTTGTCCATATAGACCTTGAGATAATCGCCGCCCAGGACCTTTGTTCCGGCATCGTCATAGCAGGCCGCCATCATGGAGCCGTCCTGCAAATCAAGAAAATAGATCATACCCACAGTGGTTTCGCCGCCATTCATAATCGTGCTGTCTTCCACATCACTGGCCGGTGCTTCCGACACACTGCTTTCCGCAGAATTTGTCTCGGAAGAAGCAACGGGCGCAGTGGATGCAGAAGCCCCCTGACTGCTGCCGCAAGCGGTAAAAGCAGCCAGCATGAACAGAGCAAGGATGCAGCTGAAAAATCGTTTCATAATGTTAACCTCCTTTGCTTGTATAGACGTGCGGTTTCAAAAAAGGTTCCATGGAACTTTTCCGTCACCATGGAACCTTTTTATCTGATTACGACGCGAAATGTCCGACAGAAGCCTCTGTGATGGCACCAAAGCCCCAATAAGAGGTGGACACGTCCGAATACAGGGAGGATGTCGTAGCCCAGGAGGGTGCAGAATCCGTTCTGCCAAACATCCGATTCAGCATCACCACCGCCTCCGTCCGGTTTACATTGGCTTGGGGCCGGAATGTGCCGTCCTTATAGCCCGTGATAATTCCGGCGTTGGCCAGGAGATAGACGCTTTGGGTGTACCATGCGCTACCGTCCTTGGGCACGTCGGTAAAGGAGGCATCCGTAGTAGGCTCCAGACTTACATTCTCCGCTTTCAAATACTGGGCCAGCATTGCCACAAACTCCGCCCGGGAAATTCTATTCTGACCACGGAAGGTGCCGTCTGTATAGCCGCGCATATAGCCGCGATTATAGGCCGTGGCCACATAGGCCCTGGCCCAGCCCGGCACATCGTCAAAGGGACAATCCAACGCATCTGCCAGCTTTGCTTCCGATGCGGACACCAGCATTTTGGCAGCTTGATTTCGGCTCAGGCTGTCGCCGGGATGGAATGTTCCGTCACCCATGCCCTGCACGTAGGGGGCATGATAGTGATAGGAATATGCCTCCTCGGAAAGGGTGCAGTTCACTTCAAAGTCAATTTCAAAGGTTCGGTTCCAGGGGAAGTTATACTGGGGGATCTCAACGCCGGAAATCGCCGCAGTGGTAAAAGGTGAAAGACTTACAATGCTGTTGGAATGGCAAACATTGTCAAGGAGTTCCACCGTATCGGCCTTCATATTGTCATCCAGAATTTGACTATAGGAAGCCAGCTTTTCCAGATCGTCCGTGGCAAAGTTGTTACAGTTGACGCCAAGAAGATCCAGTTGGCGGCTAGTCTGTGCCAAAACGCCATCTGCCTTATAGTATTCCTTCAAAAGCGCCGTCACCATGGTGCCCACCTGGGCGCGCCTGGCCTCCTCCGAGATATTCTGGCTCAGAGACCGATAGCGGGATACGCCGTAGCTCAGCGCAATGGGCACCTGAATCACGCCGTCGTTATAACCCGAATAGGAAAGCAGATACCCAAGATGCACCGACTCGATGAGCATGGAATGCAGCACACTTCGGTCGTTCGAAGTGAAATCCATCAGAATGGTCGGGACGTTGTTCTGCTCATTTGCATTGATCTGGTCGATCAGCTGGGAAAACACCGCCCTGTTATGCTCGGAATCCGAGGTACTTGCAACCATCAAAAGGGAGATATCCCCCTCATCTTCGGTAATCTGGGCATCCATATAAGACGCGGTGCTGTCCAGCAGCTCAGAAACCGTCATATAATTGAAGGTAGGAACCCAGTCCCCCTCAATTCCGTAATACTTCACACCCAGCGTGGTACCCTGGGTATTCGTCTTTTCCCCGTAGTGCTTGGAGAGGATCATCTGGGCAATGCCGTCCAGGGCGGAGAGAATCGTGATCCGATCCCCTGCGATTCGCTCCACATAGGCGATCTCGTTGGTGTGAATGTTGTTGCCGTCGGAGGAATCGTCCACACCCAGCACATATTCAATGTTATCGTTGAATGCCAGATGCCGCAGGGCATAGTCCACCAGCCGCAGTTTCCGCTCCCGGATTTTCAGATAATTGGCAATAATTTCGTCGTCGCTGGTCTGAGTCACCGCAGCAGTCCGGCTCTCTGCTTTGAGAGCCGCCTCCAGCCCGATTACGCTGATGGCCTCCATCTCCGCATCATCGGTGGCAAAAATGGAGGAATCCGCATCCTGCTCGTCGATGCAGTTGGGGTAGTTTTTGATGACGTTCTCCAGCGTCAGCTTCCAGCCGGTAAGGGTCGGGCGGGCCTTCATGCCATAGCTCCGGGTCAGGCTGTAGGCATGGAGACCATAACCGCCAAAGCCAGAGGACATGGCAAGCCGCAGAACAGAATCAATCACATAGACGTGCTTCGTATTGGCAAGCTCACCGATATAGTCAATGATGTCGTATTCCGTCATGACTTTGCCATTGGGCAGGGTCACAGGCTCCATCTCCATCATGCACCGGGAGTTCATCAAACCGCCGGAAAGCAGCTGATCCAAAGAGATGATAAAGGTATCATACTGCTCCGCCTGTTCCATCAGCCATGCCATCAGCGCCCCTCGATCACCGGATTGGGTTCCGTTGGCGTTTTTTGGCTGACCGTCCAGCTTGGTGGCGTATAAGTCCGTATCCGGCAAAATCAGTTGGAGATCCAGCGAATCCGCCAGCTGCTGTACCCGCCTCAGGTTCAAGGGACGATCATCCAGGGGGATATAGACAATGGCCCCTTGGCTTGCTTCCGCTTTCTCGCCGGTGTCATTGGCTGCCCCGATTGGGCACATCATGCCCACAAGCAAGGCAGCCAACAAAATCAGAGATAAAAGTCTCTTTTTCAAAATCATTCCTCCAAAATTCTCTTGATCCGATCCATTCCAAGTTGCATTACAGGCCGTTCTGCTGGCGGCAGGCGGTCAGGGTGTTCTCCAGCAGCATGACACGGGTCATGGGGCCGACTCCGCCGGGTACGGGGGTGATAGCGCTGGCTTTCTGAGATACGGCGGCATAGTCCACATCGCCGCAGAGCTTGCCTTCAGCGTTGCGGTTCATGGCAACGTCGATAACCACCGCGCCGTCCTTAACCATGTCCTCAGCGACAAAGCCGGTCTTTCCCACGGCGGAAATCAGAATATCCGCCTGGAGGGTCTGGGCCTTCAGATCCTTGGTGCCGGAGTGGCAGATGGTCACGGTGCCGTTCTTCTGGAGCAGCAGCAGGGCCATGGGCTTGCCTACAATGTTGCTTCGTCCAATGACCACGCAGTGCTTTCCGGCGGGGTCAATCTTGTATGCCTCCATGAGCCTTACAATACCTGCGGGAGTGCAGGGGGCGAACCGGGGCATTCCCTGGGTAAGATAGCCCACATTGGTGGGATGGAACGCATCCACGTCCTTTTGCGGATCAATGGCCTCAATAACCCGCTGAGAGTTGATCTGCTTGGGCAGGGGCAGCTGCACCAGAATGCCGTGAATGGACGCGTCATGATTCAGGGTGTCCAGCAGCTCCAGCAGCTCCTTCTCGGTGGTTTCCTCCGGGAGATGATACATGGCACTGTAAATGCCGCACTCCTGACAATCCTTCTCCTTATTGCGTACATAGACCTTGGAGGCAGGGTTCTCCCCCACCAGCACCACTGCCATGCCCGGCCGGCAGCCCTTTGCAGCCAGCTCCTCTACCTCCTTGCGGATGGTTTCCTTGCACTGTGCAGACAGCGCCTTTCCGTCTAAAATCGTTGCCATGTGAAATTCCTCCTGGGTAATCTGCATATAAAATGATGTTTTAAGTGTAACATACCTACGCAGCGAATGCAAGAAAAAGGATACGACAGGAAAAATCCGCCGTATCCTTTGTGTTTTTTACTGGTGCAGCATTTCCTCTGCGCTTTTCAGAGTGTTGCTGGTGATTTTTGCGCCGCCGATGAGCCGGGCAATCTCCGCTTTTCGACCCTCCAAATCCAGGGGCGTGACGCTGGTATAGGTGCGTCCATCCTTTTCTGCCTTGGAGATCAGAAAATGGGTGTCCGCCATAGCAGCAATCTGGGGAAGATGGGTGACGACCAGCACCTGCTTGCCTTGGGACACGCTGTGTAGCTTTTCCGCCACCTTCTGTGCAGCCCGGCCGGATACGCCGGTGTCCACCTCGTCAAAAATCATCGTGGGAATATGATCCTTTTCCGACAGGACGTTTTTCATCGCCAGCATGATCCGTGCCAGCTCGCCGCCGGAAGCCACGCGGTTCATCTGCCGCAGCTCCTCGCCAATATTGGCCGACATCATAAACCGGCAACTGTCCCCGCCGGATTCCTCCAAATGCTTTAACGGCTCCAGCTGGCAGACAAACTGCACCCTCGGCATATCCAGCTGCCTTAGCTCGGAAATCAGCCGCACCTCGAACTGCTTTGCCGCCTGATGTCGACTTTCCGACAGCTCTGCGGCCAATGTCTTTGCGGCCTTCGCCTTCACCCGAAATTGCGTCTGTAACTGGGCAATGGTATCGTCCGCCATCTGGATCTCATCCAGCTCTTTTTTGCATTTCTTCTGATAGTTCAGGATATCCTCGCAGGTGGCGCCGTATTTCCGCCGCAGTCGATGGATCACATCCAGCCGGGACTCCACAGCCTCCAGCTCACCGGGAGAAAAATCAAAGCTGTCCCGTAGATCCCGCACCCGTTCGGCGGCATCCACAACGGAATAGCTAAGCTCCGTCACTTGATTATACGCCGTATCAATGGACTCGGATACATCCGCCACCAGTCCCAGGGCGTGCTGGGCCTGAGACACCAGCGACACCGCGCCGTCGGTATCATCCCCGCCATACAGTGCGCCCGCCGCTTCATTCAGGGCGTTCATGAGCTTTTCGCCGCTGCGCATGAGCTTTCGTTTTTCCTCCAGCTCCTGATCCTCGCCGACTTTCAGCTCCGCCCGGTCAATCTCCTGAATCTGAAACGTGAGATTCTCCACCCGGCGGGCCTTTTCCGCTTCGTCCATCTGTAGGCTGCGGATTCGCTTGCGCAGGGCATCCATTTCAAGATAGGCATTCCGGTAGCGCTCCATCAGCGGGGCGTGATCCGCAAAGGCATCCAGCATGGCAAGGTGATTGGCCTCATCAAAGAGCTGGGCCGAATCGTGCTGTCCATGAATCTGAATCAGCTGCTGGCCCAGTCCACGGAGAATCGAAACCGTCACCGGAATTCCGTTCACCCGGCAGGCATTCCGTCCATCCGCAAAGATTTCCCGCTGGATCAGCACTTCTCCCCCATCCACAGGCACGGAATTCTCCTGAAACCAGGGAAAATCGGGTACCCCGTGGAACACGGCGCTGATAAACGCGCGACTAGCCCCGGTGCGGATGGCGTCCCGATAGGCCCGCTGCCCCAGAATGGCCGAAATGGCGTCAATTACAATGGATTTACCGGCGCCGGTTTCACCGGTCAACGCATTGAAGCCAGGACGGAACGTAATGTCTGCCTGGCGAATCACCGCGATATTCTCAATATGCAGCAGCTCCAGCATAGCCGTCACCTCGCTCTGTTGATGATCCCCCGAAGCTCCTCACAGAATTCTCTGGCATAGTCGGAATCCCGCATCAGAATCAGCCCCGTATCGTCTCCTGCAATGGTGCCCACCACATAGCTGATATCCATGCTGTCCACCGCCGAGCAGGCCGCAGAAGCAAGCCCCGGCAGCGTGTGGATCACCACAATGTTCTGGGCATGATCCAGCTTGATGACGCACTCGTGGAAAATATTATTGAGCCGGGACACAAAGGACGCCGATTCCGCCTGCTGCACCGTATACCGGTAGCTGCCAGAATCCGAAAGCTCCTTGACGATCCGAAGATCCTTGATGTCCCGGGAAATGGTAGCCTGGGTACTGCGGAAGCCGTTTTCCTCCAGAGCCGCCAGCAGTTGCTCCTGGGTTTCAATGTCTTTCTGACCGATGATCTCCAGTATTTTTGCCTGACGCTGACTTTTCATTGCCATCACCCCTGAAACTTGTGGTTCAGAACGCCGTAAAAGCTGGTGTCCTTGAGCCGAATGAGCTGAATGCTTCGATTGGAGGCGGTGACGATCACCTCATCCTCCGCGCTGAGTCGAAAGGCTTTTCCGCCGTCTACGGACAAAAATGCGCTGCGTTTTCCGATGCGCCCAATTCGGGTGGCCACCGTGCGCTCCCGGGAGAGCACCAGTGAACGAATGGACATACTGTGGGCGCAGATCGGGGTTACGATAATGTTCTCGGCACCGGGCTCCACAATTGGCCCGCCTGCCGACATGGAATAGGCCGTGGTACCGGTGGGCGTAGAGAGAACTATGCCGTCGCCGTCAAACTCCATGGCCTCCTGATCGTCCACGGAAATGGACATCTGGATCACGCGGGCCACCGCGCCCTTGGTGACCACCGCGTCATTCAGCGCGTTATCCTCGTAAATGGTTCTGCCGCTGCGCTTTACGGTCACATGGATCATCATCCGGGAATCCAGCGTAAAATCGTCGGTGACCAGCTTTCGTACCAGCGGAAGCTCATTACATTCCAGCTCCGCCATAAAGCCCATGGAGCCAGTGTTGACTCCTAACAGAGGAATATTCCGGCTGCCCACCAGCCGCGCCGCATGAAGAATGGTGCCGTCACCGCCAAAGCACACAAGGCCCTGGCATTCCCGCAGTGCTTCCTCCATGGAAACAAAGCGTAGCTCCTTGGGCATTTCATGGTTCCGTTCAACGTGAAAGGGCAGGCAGATCTTCACCTCTGCCCCGCTTTGCCGCAGCAGCTGCTCCACCGATCGCGTGATTTGGTACCCCCGATCCCGATAAGGGTTCGGCATCAGCGTGATCTTCTTCATGTTCTCACCCCTTCAGCGCTTCATGGGCGTCCTGTGCCACCCCTGCCGCAGTAAACTGCTTTGGCTCCACCGGCTGCATACAAAGATGCCCCAGGAATTCAATGTTCCCCTCCGGCCCCTTGACGGGAGAATAGGTCAGATTCTCCACGGTAAAGCCCAGGGATTCCGCCAGTGCCAGAAAATTCTCCAGCACCTCAATATGGGTGGACAGCTCACGGACCACGCCCTTCTTGCCCACCTTGTCCTTGCCCGCTTCAAACTGGGGCTTAATCAAACACAACACTTCGCCGGTGGGCTTTAATAGGGAACGAATCACCGGAAGCACCAGCTTCAGGGAAATAAAGCTCACATCCACCACGGAAAGATCCAGCGGCTCGCCGATGTCCTCCGGGGTCACGTTTCGAATATTGGTGCGCTCCATAACCACAACCCGGGGATCCTCCCGAATCTTCCAGGCCAGCTGACCATAGCCCACATCAATGGCAAAAACCTTTTTTGCACCTTTCTGGAGCAGGCAGTCGGTAAAGCCGCCGGTGGACGCGCCGGAATCGCTGCAAACATAGTCCTTCGGCACCACGCCGAAATAGTCCAGTGCCTTCTCCAGCTTCAGTCCGCCCCGGCTCACATAGGGGCAGAGCTTGCCTCGAACTTCAATCTCCGCCGTGGGATCAATGGGCGTGCCCGGCTTATCTACTCGCTGACCAGTGACGAAAACAAGCCCTTCCATGATGATGGCTTGGGCCTTGGTGCGGCTTTCCGCCAGCCCTTTATTTTGCAGCAGTACATCCAGTCGTTCTTTTTTCATCGCTTTTCAGCTCCTTTACGGTTTCATAAACAGCCTGCCCGTCAATGTTCCAGGCGCGCCGCAGCTGAGCAACGGAACCATGGGTTACAAAACCGTCCCCCAGGTTCATGAGCTTCACCTGCTCCGGCACAACCCCCAGTTCGGTCAGTCCGGCCAGGATCTCCTGCCCCAGACAACCCTGACGCACATCTTCCTCCAGAATAATCAGCCGTCCGGTCTTTTTCACGGACTCCACAATCAGACTGAGATCCAGCGGAGCCAGCTGCCACAGCTTTACGATGTCCAGCTGGAGATTATCCTTGTCCAACAGCATCTGTGCCCGCATGGCTTCGGACACCATGGCCCCATAGCAGACCACGGTGACATCGCTGCCCTCATGGAGCACGGTATTCTCCAGAATGCAGTCGGAATACAGCTCATTCCCGCCACGGGGATATCGCACCGCCACCGGCCCGGTCACATCATACACTGCATGGTGCAGGGTTCTTCTCAGCTCCTCGGTAGATGCAGGGGCAAAGAGCTTCATATGAGGCACCGTGCGCAGATAGCTCACGTCAAAAACTCCGTGATGGGTCTCGCCGTCCGCGCCAACCAATCCGGCCCGATCCACCGCAAACACCACATGGAGGTTCGCAATGGCCGTGTCGTGGATCATCATATCATAGGCCCGCTGGAGGAACGTGGAATACACCGCCACCACCGGCAGCATCCCCTGCTTCGCCAGACCGCTGGCCATGGTGACTGCGTGCCCCTCGGCAATGCCTACGTCAAAAAAATGCTTGGGATAGTCATTTGCAAATTGGCTCAGGCCGGTGCCCTGCTCCATGGCCGCAGTAATGGCGCAGATTTTCCGGTCTTCGATGGCCATGGCACACATGGTTTTTCCAAATACAGAGGAAAACGTCTCCTTTGCGCTGCCGCCGGAGCATCCGGACTGGACGTCAAAGGCCGAAACGCCATGATATTCGTCTGGATTCTCCTCGGCATAGCTGTAGCCGCGGCCCTTGGTAGTGGTAACATGGAGCAGCACCGGGCAGCTCAGCTCCTTGGCCTGCTCCAGCAGATACACCAGCTTGCCAATATCGTGACCGTCCACCGGGCCAAGATAGGTAAATCCCATCTCATCGAACATATTACTGCCGATCAGGGCGTTTTTCATCCAAACCTTTGTCCGGTGCACCACCCGATAAATGGCCTTGCCGCCGGGGATGGTGTTGGTCACTGCGCGGAACACCCGTTTGCAATTAAAATAAGAAGGCTTGAGCCGCTGACGGGCCAAAAATTTCGCAATACCGCCCACATTGGGCTGAATGGACATGCCGTTGTCGTTGAGCACTACAATCAGCGGCTCCCGGCTCTGTCCAGCATCGTTGAGGCCCTCATAGGCCAAGCCGCCGGTAAGGGCACCGTCGCCGATGACGGAAATCACATGATAATGCTCGCCCATCAGAGTTCTCGCCCGGGCCATGCCCAGTGCCGCCGAAACGGAATTGGACGCATGACCGCCTACAAACGCATCGGCATCGGACTCATTGGGCCGCGGAAAACCCGCCATACCGCCGAATTTTCGCAGCTGGGAGAATCCCTCCATACGACCCGTAAGAATCTTATGTACATAGGACTGATGGCCTACGTCAAAGACAATCCGGTCAACAAAGGGGTCAAAGACTTTATGCAGTGCCACCGTCAGCTCCACCGCGCCCAGATTGGACGCCAGATGGCCGCCGGTTTTGGAAACACTTTCAATCAGGAAGCTGCGAATATCCTGACAAAGGGCAGCATCCTCCTCCGGAGTAAAAGACAGAAACTCCTGCCGATCCCCCGCACGTTCCAGTAGATTCAAAATTACACAACCTTAGTTTTTCCGCTTCCCCAGGAGCTTTTTCAGCTGGCTCGGTGCAGATTTTATATAGTAGATCACCTTCGATGCACAATGAACAATCGAGGTGGATTTTGTCATAGCAAATGTTTTTCCGACAGCCTTTCCGCCCACGGTAAGTCCGGAAACCAGCGCAGCCATACCAATCTCAAGCAGCTGCGCACGTGTGCCCACGGACTGCCTGTTTGCAAGGATTAGCAGCACAATGGACGCAGAAGCGGTACCGGAAATAACGCCGCAGATATCGCCCACCACGTCGTTGCAGAAGGACGAAACCTTCTCGGCGTTGCGCAGAAGCTTTAACGCTTCCTGCGCTCCGGGAACCCGGTGGGCCGCCATGGAATGGAAGGGCTTGACATCGGCTGCGGTCACTGCCACACCGATGATATCAAACAAAATGCCGATCAGAACAATGACCAGCAGAATGAAAAACGCAGGAACAAGCCCGGCTTGCCCCAACAGCATATTGGATATGGTTGAAAACACCGCAGATATTACCACGGTAGATAAGAAGATCGTAATGATCCACTTAAAATTGACTTTCTTTTTTGACTTCTTTTTCTGCTTTTGACCCGATATGTCAGATTTCAAGCAAAACCCTCCAGTAAGATTGAAAGTTTAAGATGACGGCAGCAGACGGGATTAATCTTACGGCTTAGGTCTGGCCGGTTTTCCCCGCAATGCACTCCCCGTTGCCGTAGGAGCGGTTTCCCTTTCAGCACTGCGCCGGGTGGTTGCCCACTCCGGTGCCAGATTGCCACTTAGTCCGCACTGCAATCCCCCGTCTGCCCCATTGGACAGCCTAGGTGCTTTCCACAGCGGGCGGAATGATCCATTAGCCTCTTTTGCAAACGTGGTTTCAAGAGAATATCACCACCACCTGCGGCCGGCAGGCATGTGTGCATAGCTCCTCTCTCCTCCCACCTTCACGCAAGGCAGGCTACACTGTACGCAGCTACTTACACCACATTACAGGTTTAATCCTGAGTCGTACGCAGTCCGTTGGCACCCACAAGGAATACGCTGGCTGACGCACAAGAACAGGTCTCCACGGAATCCGGGTCGAATATCTCATGCCATTGAGTACCGCCCGAAAACCTTAACCCCCAGCACCCACCCGAAACTGGGCGTAACAAGCAAGCACCAGGGACTTCATCGATATGCCCTTTAGAGGATTTTTAGGCCCTCCCTAAGAATCATCCACTCCGACTAGGATACTGCGCCGTCATCGAAAGCTGAATAATACCTCACATTATACCATGTTTTTTCAGAATTTCAATGCATATTCAAAAAATTATGCATTAGTTTTGGTATATGCTGTGTCAATGATTCCGGCTGACCAGCAGCTCGGAAAGTGTTCGAATAAACTCGGTGGTTGCAAAGCCGCCCCGTTCCAGCGACAGAAGGGCCTTGCTTGTTTCCCGTTCCACCAACCGCTGGCACTCCTGAATGCCGTGGATGGTAATGAAGGTGCTTTTTCCATTGGCGATATCGGATCCGATTGGTTTTCCCAGGTGGCGGCGACTTCCAATTTCGTCCAGCATATCATCTCGAATCTGGAACGCCATCCCCAGGGCCATGGCAAACTCGCCTGCCGCCTGAATCTGCGACTCACTGCCGCCGCCCAAGACTGCGCCCATCTGGCAGGCCGCACGAATCAGGTCGCCGGTTTTATGGGCATGAACCTCCCGAAGCTCAGTTTCGTCCAGCATCTGTTTTTCGCCGCGAAGATCAAGGATCTGACCGGCTACCATACCGTCCTCACCGGCCCCCTGTGCCAGGATATGCACGCACCGAAGGATTTTTGCAGGATCCCCCGGCTGTTCGGCCAGCAGACGGAAAGCCGCCGCCTGGAGTGCATCACCGGCCAGGGTCGCAATGTCTTCCCCGTACATCTTATGGCAGGTGAGCTTCCCCCGGCGGTAATCGTCGTTATCCATACAGGGGAGGTCGTCATGGATGAGAGAATAGGTATGCACCAGCTCAATGGCGCAGGCCGCAGGAAGGACCTCATCCACCGGGCCGCCCACCGCCTCGGAAAAGCTCATGACCAATACCGGGCGCAGCCGTTTTCCTCCAGCCAGAAGGCTGTAGCGCATGGCTTCCTGGAGAATGCAGTAGTTGGACTTCTCCACAAACAGTTCCTCCAGATAGCGCTCCACAATGGTCTGACGGCGAACTAATTCAGGACGAAAGCTGATCATCTGTTACAACCTCCTCTACCGGTTTATCGTCGGGGCCTGCCATGAGCTTCGAAACCTTCAGCTCTGCGGTATCCAGCAGGGCTGAGCACTTTGCCGCCAGCTTGGTGCCCTCCTCAAACAGCTTCATGGATTCCTCCAGGGGCACATCCCCGGCCTCCAGCGCCTTGACGATCTCGTCCAGGCGGGTCATGGACTCCTCAAATGTCACGGATTTTCTGCTCATGATTGTTCCTCCCTTACCTGCTCCACCCGAGCGTCTGCGCTGCCCCGATGGAAGCGGATGGTGATATGGTCGCCGGGGTGTAAAGAATTTGCCGATACAATGGCGGTGCCCCGGTTATTTTCTGTAATACTGTAGCCTCTGGACAGAACCTTCAGCGGACTCATGGCGTCCAGTCTGGCAGCACTGGTCTCCAGGCGCTTCCGTTCTCCGGCCAGCACTGCATTCTCCGCTGTACTCAGCCGCTGACGGCAAAGAGCAAGCTGTCCGGCTTCTTTCGTCAGACGATTTGCCATGGTACGGCCCAGCTTTTCCGTCAGCACATCCAGAGTCTGCCGACGATCCGCCAGATAATTCTCCGGGGATTGCAGCACCCGGGCATTTTTCCGCAGTTCCAACTGGGTGCGGCAGTTTTTCAGCTGACGGCTCAGCAGTGATGCCATCCGGTTTTGCGCAGCGGTAATTTTCTGCCGAAGCTCCTGCTGATCCGGTGTACAAAGCTCAGCGGCATTGGACGGGGTGGCCGCCCGCAAATCCGCCACATAGTCTGCAATGGTCACATCCGGCTCATGGCCCACCGCAGAAATTACCGGGATTTTTGACCGATAAATTGCACGAGCTACCACTTCTTCATTAAACGCCCATAGATCCTCCATGGATCCGCCGCCCCGTCCGGTGATAATCAGATCCGCCAGCTGATAACGGTTGGCATAGTCCAGCGCAGCCGCAATCTCGCCAGCGGCCTCCTCCCCCTGTACTCGTACCGGCAGCAGCTTTACTTCTGCCAGAGGGTAACGATGCCGGATAATTCGCAGCATATCGTGTACTGCCGCACCGGCTGCTGAGGTGATTATGGCAATCTGATGGGGATAGGCCGGAATGGGCTTTTTGTGCGCCGGATCAAACAGGCCCTCTGCCGCCAGTTTTTTCTTCAACTGCTCAAAGGCCACCGCCAAATCTCCGGCACCCTCTGGGGTCATGGCCACACAGTAGAGCTGATAGACGCCATCCCGGGGATAAACGGTAATGCGCCCTGCGGCCTGCACCATCATTCCGTTTTCCGGACGAAACCGCAGGCGCATGGCGCTGGAGCGGAACATCACACATTTCAGCTGAGACTGACCGTCCTTCAGCGTAAAATAGTGATGTCCCGACGGGTATTTTTTATAGTTACTGAGTTCTCCGCGAATACAGAGCCCTCCCAGAAGGCCGTCGGCGTCCAGCATCTCTTTGATGTAGCTGTTGACCTGACTGACCTCCAGTACAAGCTGTTCATTCTGCATGACCATTCTCCGCAAGCCATGTGAGCACCGCAATGCCCATGGCGTTATCCGTGGAACAAGCCGGACTGCCGAAAATTCCGCCCTCCGGCACCATTGCCTGCCGCAGCAGCGAATTGGAGGACACCCCTCCGGTAAACACCGCAGGCAGCGGCCCAAACTGCTTTCGAGCCTGCTCCGTTGCCTTGGATATGGCATAAATCAGGCATTCCAGCACAAATCTTGCCGTATTTTTCCCGCTTTTCTCCGCCATGGCCGCAGCCTTATTCTGCATACCGGAGAGAGAAAAGTGCATATCACATACCTTCACGGGATAGGGCTTGGCTTCTCCCGCCTGCGCCAGCTGATCCAGCGCTTTCCCCGCCGGAAAATCCAGGCCCAGCAGTACGCCGGTGCGGTCAATCAGCTGACCGGCGGATAAATCCTCGGTACCGCCAATTTTCTGAGGGCGCAGTCCCGGCTCCACCAGCAATAGCTCCGTGGTTCCGCCGGACAGATGCCAGGCCAGAAACCGCTCCTGCATCAGCTCCATATGGCCGCCGCTCCAGAGTACCGCCGCCAAATGCCCCTCTTGATGGGAAAAGCCGTGGTAGGCAGCGCCGGTTACCGCAGCCATACTCTTTCCGGTGCCGCAGCCCGCCAAAAAGCAGGGCATATAGGAACCCTCCACGGGTCTGGGGCGTTCGCTGGCGCCGATGGCCTCGGGACGGGACGGCAACGTCAGGCTCAGCTGCTCCGTCAGTTCCGGAAGCCGTACCACGTGCTGAAATAGCGCGTCGGACTGCCTGAGGCCCAGCTCGCCGGATTTCACCGTCAAAAGCCGCCCGCAGTTTTCGCCCTTCTGCCCGTCAAACCAGGCAACCGAGGTGGTATAGTTGCTGGTGTCGATGCCCAGTGCAATCATTCTCTGGAACGGGCAAAGGAACCCAGAATGCCGTTGATAAACGACACCTTATCCTCTTCCTCATACCGCCGTGCGATCTCCACGGCCTCGTTGATCACCGCGCCGGTGGGAGCGTCCTCTACATAAAGGATCTCGTAAATGGCCAGCCGCAGCACAGCCAAAGACACCTTGGAAATCCGGCTGACCTTCCAGCCCACGGCGTAGGTCTCGATGATCTGGTCGATCTCCTGTTTTTTTACATAAACGCCCCGAACGCAGTCCTCGATGTACGCAAGCTGCTTGGCGTTGGGCTTTTCCTGATAAAGATCCGTTTCCTCAGCCAGACGGGGATAGTAATCCTCCTCGAATACCTTCTGAAACAGCTCCTCGGGCAGCTCGTCGTGGTATTCCATCTCATAAATCAGATGCATGGCAATCTCTCTGGCGGTGGTTCGTGTCATATGATTTCCCCCTGTCGGTTTTTCACACAATAATTCATATTATATTGTACTGCATTTTGCAGAAAAAAGAAAGTACAATTTTTCTGTCAAATTCCGTGAAAAAGCCCCTGCCCCAGCGGGCGGGAGCCTTTCCGGTCATTCCTTCTTCTTGTTTTGCTTCTCAATCATCCGATGGAGGCAGCTTAATGCGTCGCTGAGTCCCCCCAGCCGGTCAATAAGCCCAATGGACACCGCCTGATCCCCATAGACCACACTGCCCACATCTGTTGCCAGTTCATCCGTTGCCAGCATCAGGCGCATAAACTCCTCCCGATCCACCCGGGAGTTTTTGCAGACGAATTCCACGATCTGATCCTGAATCCGGTCAAAATAGTGATAGGTCTGGGGCGCGCCGATGACCGTACCGCTGATGCGCACCGGATGAATGGTCATGGAGGCTGTGGGCACGATCATGGACTTCTTCGCGCACACCGCCAGAGGAACGCCGATGGAATGCCCGCCGCCCAATACCAGCGACACCGTGGGCTTTTTCATCCCGGCAATCAGCTCCGCAATGGCAAGTCCCGCTTCAATATCGCCGCCCACGGTATTGAGCAGAATCAGGAGGCCGTCGATCTCCGGGCTCTCCTCAATGGCCGCGATTTGGGGGATCACGTGCTCATATTTCGTGGTTTTCGTGGTTTCCGGCAGAACCTGATGGCCCTCGATCTGCCCGATGATGGTCAGGCAGTGGATGTTGCCTTCCCGGCCTTTCAGTTCCGCGCTGCCAAATTCAATGGTTTGCTCCCGCTGCTGCTCCATGAGATCCGCTTTTTCGTTTGACATACCGATTTCTCCGATTATCTTAGTTTTCTTCAGTATGCGCAGAAGTCCGGTTCTTATTCGGGGCAGTAGGGCGCGCCGTTTTCGTCTAAGTGCAAAAGGAGATAGCTTTTTCCCTGCACCTCCCGGTATGCATAAAAGCAGCACACCTCATCAGCGGGCAATGGGTCGCCCACCTTCCATCGGAATCGCAGGCAATCCCCCCTTCTCTCTCCGGCGGGATAGCAGACTCCGCCGACGGTTCCCCCGGGAAAGCGCTGCCACGTATCCCCTTCATAGACGATTTTCCCGGCTATCAGCTGCCCCTTGGGCAGCCTGCTTGTGGGCATGGTGGCGCGGAGATACAGCTGCTCCCCCTCCGGCACTGGAATACCCAGGGAAATTTCGCCGCCGGAAAACACGCCATATACCCGGCATAGCCGCTGGGCCTGCAGGCTTCCGGTGAATTTTGTATAGAGTCCCTGCTGGCAGGCCTCCAATATCCCCTGTTTTTTCCTGCCGTCATAAATGGGCACCTGCATAAAAACACCCCCGCACAAGCATATGCGAGGGTGCCGTAAGAGTTTCGGTTATCTCAGTCCGTTGTGGAGTCCAAAGCTCACCGCAATGGCGTCGTCCACCTTGTCCATCATGGTGTCATCCAGATGGCCCATGTGCTCCCGCAGGCGCTTTTTGTCGATGGTTCGCACCTGCTCCAGCAGCACCACGGAATTTTTCGTCAGTCCCACCGTTGGGCCCACCAGCTCAATGTGGGTGGGCAGTCTGGCTTTATTCATCTGTGATGTAATGGCGGCTGCAATGACGGTGGGGCTGTGCTTGTTACCCATGTTGTTCTGCACGATCAGAACCGGGCGGCATCCCCCCTGCTCGCTGCCCACCACGGGGCTGAGATCCGCGTAAAAAATATCGCCACGTCTTACACTGCTGTCCATGATTTCATGTCTCCGTTTCAGTAGGATGTCGGCTTTCGCCGTTAGTCCTATTGTTGCCGGAGGAATTGGATTTTATTCAGAGGAATAAAAGGCATAACAAAAACCGTCCTGCAAAAGCAAGACGGTTTTAATGGTCCGAGTGCCGAGATTCGAACTCGGGGCCTCTTGAACCCCATTCAAGCGCGATACCAAACTTCGCCACACCCGGATATTTTGTTCCGCTCTCCTGAGCGCTCCAATATAATACTACAGGAATCCGGGGTTGTCAAGCATGATTTTTATTTTTTTCGCGTTTTATGCAAACTTTTTTAAAACGGGTCATTTCTGGCCGAAATCAGCGGAAAATGCGCCCATCCTCGTCGTACACCTCAATGCGGGTGGCATAGGAGAAATCCGGGGTGCATTCCGGTGCATAGCGACTGATGGCGCTCACCAGCAGCTGGGGATTCAGCGCAGGATTCTGGGCGGCAAGGATGCCCTGAAGCTCCAGCTCCTGATCCGAAATCCGGCTGACCCCCATGGTGGAGATCATGGGCTTGATGTCCACCTCGGTCATGCCCTTTTTCGAGCGCTTCTCCACAAAGATCTCCTTCCGCTGGAACAATGCGTTCAGGGTATCCCTCACCTCATCCCCTGCCCCGCCGTCGTATTCCAATCGCACATTGCACTGGAGATACCGCAGCTCCTTGATCTTCCGGCTGCTATCATAGGCCGACAGCACCCGAATGCCCGCAGGAAAATAGGGATTCAGCCGCTCGGGCAGGGATTCCAGCGGCACGTCTTCTTCCTCCAGCGTAAAATCAAGAATTTCGCAGCGGCTGGACATACCGACGCTCAGGGGCAGCGCCACGGACACATAGGCGTGGGGGCTCATGCCCTGGGTGAACTTGATATGCAGTCCCGCCCGGAGAAATACCCGCGGGAACATGGCCATGGTGTCTAGGTGGGAGATATAGATGGCCTTTCCGGTCTTTTCAAACATCAGTCTATTCATCGCACACCCCTCCTGTATACAGCTGATTGGCCCCGCAGCCGGTACATTGCTTCCGGCAGTCCGGGGTAATCTCCGAACGATAGGCCGCCTGTCGCTCCTTCCAGAAGAACTTTTTCGGAATGCCGATGGAGATGGTCTCCCAGGGGAAGATCTCGTCCTCGCCCCATTCCCGCTGAGCGTACCACTTGGGATCGACGCCACAATCCACAAAGGCCTGGAGCCATTTTTCCATGGAGAAATAGTCCGTCCAGCCGTCCATCTTGCAGCCCAGCTCATGGGCCCGGAGCAGGACGTTGCAGAGCTTCCGGTCTCCGCGGCACAGCGCTGCCTCCAGCATACTCAGGTCTGAGGGATGATAGTTATACTGGAAGTTCCGCCCCTTGAGATGGGCTTTCAGCAGCGCACAACGGCGGAGATATTCCTCCGGGGTGATCTGCGCTTCCCACTGGAACGGGGTTCCGTTTTTCGGCACAAAGAACGAGGTGGAGATGGTGATGGTCACGGGCCGCTTGGGATTCGGCGTATTCTCCCGCCATGCCGTCAGCACCTTATGGGCCAGGTCGGCAATGCCCAATACATCCTCATCGGTCTCCGTGGGCAGTCCCAGCATAAAATAGAGCTTCACCTTGCTCCATCCCCCGGCAAAAGCGGTGGAACAGGAGCGCAGGATATCCTCTTCGGTAACGTTTTTATTGATGGCGTCCCGCAGCCGCTGGGTTCCCGCCTCCGGGGCAAAGGTCAGGCCGCTTTTTCGCACCTTCTGCACCTTCTGCATCAGCTCCACGGAGAAGTTGTCCGCACGGAGCGAGGGCAGGCTCAGATTAATCCCCCGGGGAATGCAGTAATCCAGCATTTTATCCGCAAATTCCCCCAGCTTTTTATAGTCGGAGGTAGACAGGCTGGACAGGGTCATTTCGTCATAGCCGGAATTCTCCAAGCTCTTGACCGCAATCTCATAGAGCCGCTCTGGGCTCTTGGGCCGCACGGGACGATAGCAAAACCCCGCCTGACAGAACCGGCAGCCGCGAATGCAGCCACGAAACAGCTCCAGCACCGTCCGGTCATGGACGATCTGGGTGGAGGGCACAATGGTCTCCGTGGGATAATAGGCCGCGTCCATATCCTGCACAATCCGCTTGGTGACGGTTTTCGGTGCGCCCTCCAGGGGGATAATCTCCCGGATGGTGCCGTCGTCGTTGTAGGTGTGCTCATACAGGGACGGGACATAAATGCCCGGAATCTTTGCCGCCTCCAGCAGGAATGCATGACGTCCAAGGCCCCGGCGCTTGGCGCTGCGATAACATTCCAGCAGCTCCACGTCCACGTCTTCCCCTTCGCCCTCGATGCAGACATCGAGAAAATCCGCCATGGGCTCGGGATTATAGACGCTGGTGCCGCCCGCGATCACCAAATGCTTCAGGCTGTCCCCTCGATCACAGGATTTCAGCGGAATATTCCCCAGCTCCAACATATTGAGCACATTGGAATAGGCCATCTCATAGCCCAGGGAGAACGCAATTACGTCAAACTCCTCCAGGGGATCATGACTTTCCAGCGTCCAAAGAGGCAGGTGATGTTTTCGCATCTCCTCCTCCATGTCGCCCCATGGAGCAAAGGCGCGCTCACACCACACGCCCTCCATATTGTTCATGATGCCATAGAGAATCCGCATACCCACGTTGGACATACCGATCTCATAGGTATCCGGGAAGCAGAATGCCACCCGAATCTCCACCTGGGACTTGTCCTTGATGATCTCGTTATACTCGCCGCCGGTATACCGGGCCGGCTTTTGCACCCGGGGCAGAATTCGGTTAATCAGATCTGTCATGTACGCTTCCTCTTATTTATAACGGAATTCCGCAACCACCTGGCCGCCGGAATTCCAGACGCGGCCGTCGCCGGATGCCAGTAGCTCGCCGTAAAAATCCTCGGCCACCTCAATGGCAGCATCGTCCGCCGGAGTTTTTCCGGTCATGGTCTCGTGGTCAAATACAAAAATCCGCATCCGCTCCATCATCTTTTTCACGGGATAGCCGCACTTGGGGCAGGCCTCCGCCTGATCGGACACCTTGTTTTGGCATTCAGGGCAAGTCAGCAGCATAATATTACCTCCATCATCGCGCACTCGGCGCATGTTTTCGTTTGAACGGGATTATTATAATGCTCAAAGTCCACAAGGTCAAGTAACGGAAATACCCCGCCGCAGTCGTGCCGCAGCGAGGTATCTCATTTTCTTTATTTCAGGCACTCGGCCACCCAGACGATGAAATTCGTTTCGCTGGAGCCGGTGCGCTCTGCCATGGTATGGCCCTGACCCCATACGGTCTGGAACTCCACATCATCCACGCTGCTGTTCTGCTGAAGGGCCAACGCCAGGTTCATTTCAACGGTCAGCGCCGTATCCCCCTGGGTAATGCCCGTGTGGATTCGCCAATGGGACGCCACATGGGAGGAGCCGCAGCCCTCATAGTAGTCAGACAGGAAGTACATGGGGTTGTACATATTCTGCCGGCTGAGAGAATCGCTGCCCCAATCGTCCACGGAGGTCTTATACTCCTGATAATCCGTCACATACTGGGGATCAAAGTCGGAGTACTGGCTGTACTTCTCCTGATTTTCCTCCAAAATCGCCGCCATTGCCGCATCAAAATGCAGGGCATCGTTCTGGCTGTCGCCGAACACATAGTTCTCCGCCTGTCCGCGGTCAAGATCATCAAAGGCAGCAACATTCTTGCTGGCCGTCTTCTGCTGGCGGGCAAAGGCTGCAATGCTGGTGACGTGAGCCTTGCCGGTTGCGGCGTCGTACTCCACCCAGGTTTCATCCTCGTTCAGGGAATTAATATAATCCTCAGGGGTCTCATAGGTCACACTTTCGGTATCGCTGTCGCCGGTCAGCCAGGGCATGGGGCCGCCATCGTCAGGAGGGCCGCCTGCTCCACCGTCTGGCGGAGGGCCAAAGCCGCCGTCGGCCATCATGGAGTTGCTGGGGGTATAGGGGAACTTCGTGTCCTCCAGGAAGTTGTTCAGGGACAATTCGATCTGCCCCAGCACGTAGTCATAATAGCTGCCGGAAGCATAAATCCCGTCCTCCGACTGCTCCAGCGTCAGCGCATTGCCGTCTTCGTCCTTGAGACCCAGCTGATTGAGATACTCCCCATAGCCGGCCGCCAAATCCTGAGACAATGCCTTTGTCCAAGTGCCCTCGGCCCGAGTGCCGGAGTCCATATACTGGCCCATGTTCCACTCATAGGCTTCGTCTGCATAGTCAAGGGACGTAATGGGGCACCAGCACATCGCGCCGCAGATGGCATCACTGATGTAATTACCGTCTTCATCGTACATTGCCGCGCCAATGGAGGCCAGATAGTCGAAATACAATTCGCTGTCCCCGCTGACACCCAGAACCGCACTCTGAGCGCCGCCGCCGCTGTGGCCAAAGGCAAAAATCCGCTCGGGATCGCCGGGGATCGTGTCGTTGTTCAGCCGGAGATAACGTACCGCCGCCTTGAGATCGGTAACACCCCAAGGTGCACCACCGGCATAGGCCAGGGTTCCGTCATCGTTATAACCGTTGCTTCTGCCACGACAGCCGGAATAGACGTAAACATAGCCTGCATCCAGATAGGCCGAGACCGAGCTGTAGCTATAGCTGGTTGCCGCCGCCTGGGCGGAATAACCGGCGGTGTTCACCGGCATCATCATGGGCGCAGTCTCGGCGGTAAAGCCATTGACGGTTCCGTCCGGGTTGACCGTGCAGGTATAAGTGCCGTCACCGTTGTCCGTGCCGACGAGATAGGCACCGGGCACCACCACGGCCAGGGTTTCATAGTCCATGGCAGCAGGCTGGGCGCAATACTGTACTCCAATTTGATAGTAGACATCGTTGTCGCTGTCATAGACCCACTTTGTCTCGTCAAAGGCCAGTCCGGCGAAGTCTACATCGTAATCCTTGACCAGTGCATTGTAGTCGATTTCCGGTTCTGTCTCCGCAGTTACGTCGCTGGCAATAGAATCTGCCGGTGCAGCAGTTTCCGCTACAGACGGAGCAGCCGTCTCCGGTGCTTCTGCCGCTTCAGTGGGTGCTGCGGTGGGCGTACTCTCCGTTGCCGCATCGCCGCAGCCCGCAAGCCCGACGACCATCGCCGCACCCAGCAGCAGCGCCGCCATTCTTTTCAGTTTCATAGGAATGCCTCCTTCGTTCCATTCGATAGCTGCATTATACCAGATGATGCTATGCCGCAACAATTCTGTTTTCCCATGCATCGTTTACAAATCGGAATGGAAGTTATCATTTTTCGACTTGGCCTATCAATTTTGTATCCGAAGGATTGACGGAGGGAAAATGTTCTGCTACCATACTATTGTATGAAAGAAAGGAGCACGTACCATGGCTAATCTCAACGAAAAGACGAAATTTATCTGCGGAAGAAATCCGCTGGCAAAGAATAACCGCCCCTCCTTCGCCCATCCCGAGCAGCAGGAGGCCGCACTGTGGCTCACCGACGGCACCGTAAATCCCCAGCGCTCCGGCAAAGCTCCCTATTCCGGCGGCGTGACCGAACAGGGTGATCTGCTGTCCTTCCAGCTGGACAGCGACACTCCGGAGCTGAACGCTGTGGTGGTAGAAGGCGGCACCTCTGTGATGCTGGAGCCTGAAATCTCCCTCAGCGGCTGTGGATGCAGTGACTTCACCTGTAAGGGTGCCGCAGTTCTGGCAGAGTCCGGCGCAAAGGTTGACATTCGGGATGGTAAGATCATCACCCACGGCTCCACCCGTGCCGCCACCATCGCCACCACCGGCGCAACCCTGAAGGTCTTTGATTCCGAACTGGCAAGCTATGGCGGCCCCCTGCCCGAGGGCTATGTCCCCGTGATTGGCCCCGGCATGATGGAGCCCCCTGCTCCCCTGGGTCTGGGCGGTAATTGCCGCACCCATCTTTCCATGGACAACTCCGAGAGCTATTTCTATCGCTGCAAGATTTACGGCGAGGCCTGGGCTTCCCTGTCCACCGATTCCTCCGGCGGCTATTCCTATCTGGAGGCCAACGATTCCTCCATTGATATGGGCGGCAACGGCTACTGCATCTATGCCGACAACGGCTGCCATGTGGTGCTCAGCCGCTGCACCATGTCTTCCGGCAATATGTTCGGCATTCAGGACGGCAACTCCTCCATTCAGATGCAGGACGTTACCGGCAGCTGCAAGGGCTACGGATTTCTGATCCACGGCGGTATGCATGATCTGGAGGACATCGGCACCATCCGTATGACGAATACCGATCTTACCTCCACGGGCCCCATGTTCCGCTGCAAATCCACCAACGTGGATATCTACCTCAAGAACTGCCGCATGATCTCCGAAGACGGCGTAATCCTGGAGACCATGCTCACCGACGATACCTTCTATTATCAGACCCGCAGCCATGCCGAAGACGATTACGGCGTGCAGTTGTGCATGGAATCCATGGAGGTGCTGGGCGATTTCCATTGCCAGGACCCCGAGCGGAAGACCTGTCTGAATCTGGTAGACACCACCGTTACCGGCACCATTACCGGTTTCCCCCAGTTCCGGCTCACCGAGGGCAGCAGCTTCACCGCCATCCATGATTCCGAACTCACGCTCATTGGCAGCGCTGAGGGGCTCGATGCCGCAGCCGGTGTGACCATTACCGTTCGCGGCGCAGGAGAGAACAAGTCTCTGGCTTCCGGCGGCAGCTTGGTATTTCTCGCATAAATCATCTTCATACGTAAAAAGGACGAGGTGAAACCCTCGTCCTTTTTATATGTTACCGTTTCAGCCGCCGATCCAGCTTAACTGTCAGCCGGGTCCCCACTGTCTGGAAAATCTGTACCAGAATGATCAGCAGGATGACTGCCACCAGCATCACCAGATACTTATACCGGTAATAGCCGTAGTTAATCGCAATCTTACCCAGTCCGCCGCCGCCGATGATACCGCTCATGGCCGAGTAGCCGAGAATGGTGGTAATGGCGGTGGTGAGATTGGAGATCAGAGAAGGGACGCTCTCCGGGATCATGACCTTGCAGATGATCTGCAGGGGTGTAGCACCCATACTCTGTGCCGCCTCGATGATGTTGGGGTCCACCTCACGGAGACTGCTCTCCACCAGCCTGGCCACAAATGGGAATGCCGCCACCACCAGCGGAACGATGGTGGCTGTGGTACCCACCGCCGTGCCAATGATGAGCCGGGACAGGGGGAACACCATGATCATCAGGAACCGAGCGCAGGAGGTTGATGATGACATTGAGTACCTGCAGCAGCCAGCGGGGCAGCGGCAGCACGCCGTTCTTCTCCCCCGCCACCAGCAGAACGCCCAGCGGCAGCCCCAGCACCAGCGACAACAGGGTGCTGAGCACCGTCACATAGAATGTCTCCCAAATGGCGTAGGGCAGGCTGGGCAGCACCGCCATCAGATCCTGCACGGAGCTTGCCGAAAACAGATCACTGTACATGGCCGTCTACCTCCTCTACCCGAATGTTGCTCATGGTACTGATATAATCCATGGCCCGCTGGAACTGGCCGTTGGGGATGCCCAGCAGCATACTGCCATAGACCTCCTCCGACAGCTTCTGGGTGGAGGCGGAGATCACCGTGCAGAGGATGCCCTCCTCGGAGGCCAGTCTCGCCACCAGCGGCGTGCCGGTGGTGACGCTGTCCCGGAAGGTCAACCGCACCCGGCGCACCGCCTGCGGGTCGGACACCAGCGCATCAGCGCCGCCGGGGAACACCAGCCGCCGTCCTGCGGCGGACTTGGGAGCGGCGAACACTTCGGACACAAGCCCCTTCTCCGCCACCACGCCGCCATCCAGAATAGCCACATGATTACAGATGGTCTTGACCACGCTCATCTGGTGGGTGATGACCACCACGGTGATGCCCAGCTTCTGATTGATATCCCGGATCAGCTCCAGGATCTGGTGCGTGGTATTGGGATCCAGAGCACTGGTGGCCTCGTCGCACAGCAGCACCTTGGGCTGGGTAGCCAGCGCACGGGCAATGGCGATGCGCTGCTGCTGGCCGCCGGACAGCTGCGCCGGGTAAGCCTGTGCCTTATCCGGCAGGCCCACCAGCTCCAGCAGCTCCTTGGCCCGGCGAACGGCGTCCGCCTTCTTCACCCCGGACAGCTCCATGGGGAAGCACACGTTTTGCAGGCAGGTGCGCTGCATCAGCAGATTAAACCGCTGGAAGATCATGGTGATCTCCCGTCGGG